>Ga0209006_10001704_pt1 | contig 19917 bp, 15 predicted proteins | sample JacPin_JW_Ref_O2_FD_188567 | JGI IMG/M metagenome (GOLD analysis project Ga0209006, IMG submission 188567) | Forest soil microbial communities from Algoma, Ontario, Canada - Jack Pine, Ontario site 1_JW_Ref_O2 (SPAdes) (version 2) | ecosystem: Environmental > Terrestrial > Soil > Boreal...
CAATTCTTTTTTCAGGATGTGCAGAGCTTACGGGCAGAGATCCGGGAAATTGCAGAACCCGAGGGGGAAGCATCGGTTCTCGCACAAGCGGAAGAGATCCTGAACGGAAAGCTGCCCTACTTCGGCCAGCTTCGCTTCTCAGGCGGCTTTCCGCCCCGATGGTTCCAGAATCCTGTCACCGGCCAAAGCGTATCGCCACAGAAGCCGTGGACACAGATGCGATTTGCCTCTCCCGACCACGGCGATCTCAAGTTTATTCTGGAACCTTCACGATTCCTATTTGTCTACCCACTAGTTCGCGCTTACGCGATCAGTGGCGATGAACGCTTTCCGCAAGCTTTTTGGAGTGCTCTCGAAGACTGGACCCTCCATAGCCCTCCCATGGCAGGACCGCTCTGGATTTGCGGACAAGAATCCTCCTTGCGGATCCTGGCGCTTTCATTCGCGCTGCATGCATTCCTCCACTCGCCTTCGACCACCAACCAGCGAGCAGCGCTGCTCGTCTCCATGATCGCGGCACATGCCTGGCGGACTGCGCAGACGGTTGGGTACGCTCGCTCGCAGCGCAGCAATCATTTGATCAGCGAGGGGGTTGGCCTGTGGACAGCCGGCACTCTCTACCCAGAGTTGGCTGAAGCCAAAGTCTGGCAGCATCGTGGTGCTCAACTCGTGCACGAGGCCGTTCTCGACCAGATAACGCCGGAGGGCATTTCGCAACAGCATTCGTTCAACTACGAACGCATGATTCTGCAACTGCTTTTGTGGATGTTGCGCCTGTCGGAGATTCACGGCTTTCCCATTCATGAGCACATTCGCCAGCGCACGCGATCGGCATACGAATTCATCCACCAGTGGGTCGATCCCATAAGTGGGCACGTTCCAAACTACGGGTCTGACGATGGTAGCCTTCTCCTTCCCCTCTCATGCGGCTCGTATCGCGATTACCGGCCCCTTTTGCAATTAGGCGCCCCTGTTCTGAACAGACCCGCTCTGAAACCGGGACCGTGGGACGAGGCTGCATTGTGGTTTGGTCTCGAGCCGAACCCCGGACGCAAAACCGATTCTGGCTCCGAGGTACCCACCGAGACCGGCTATTTCCGTTTGGGAGATGACGACTCCTGGGCGATGATCCGTGCTGGACGATATCGTCGCCGCCCCTTCCAGGCCGATCAACTGCACCTCGATTTGTGGTGGAAAGGCACCAATCTTGCGCGGGATCCTGGAACGTACCTCTACAACGGCGAGGTCCCGTGGAATAATGGCTTTGCTGGGACAGCCGTTCATAACACCGTCATGGTCGATCAGCGGGATCAGATGCGCCGGGCCGGCCGGTTTCTGTGGGTCGACTGGTCGCAAGCTTCGGGCCGCGTCTACTCTTCGCGAGGTGGTGCTGTTGTGGACACCTTCGAAGGACAACATGATGGCTACAAGGATCAGCGGATTACCCACCATCGCATGGTTCGATGGCTCGCTGGTTCTGGATGGGTGATCGTCGACGATTTGGAAGGGAGCGGAGACCACCACGCGCGGCTGCATTGGCTTGTCCCTAACTTGCCGGTTCAGATTGCTGATTCTTTTTTCCAAGTTCGCTTCAAGTCGGATCATGGGTGCGTTCGGTGGAATACATTTTCCAGCGCTCCAGGGCATTCAGCCGTCATTCGCTGTGGGAAGGTAATCGAAACAAGCGGCGCATCCATGCCCGAAGCGGTGCATCCGGATACACAATTGCTAGGTTGGGAGTCGCCGACGTATGGTGCCTTGGAGCCTGCAATATCGATGATCTATGAGACGCAATCGCAATTACCGGTTCGATTCGTCACGATTGTTCTCACGGGCGAACACTGCAGGCTCGAATTGAGCGCTGATGAGGTTATTTTGTTGGAGAATCAACCCGTGAAAAACTCGCAGGGATGTGAGATTTATCGAGTGAGTCTTTCTCCATCAAGCACGTTCGCCGCCAACAGACAGCGGTCATCCGAAAAAAACGGGGAAACCGCATGAAACAAGTCTTCCAGGACGCGCGCAGCGCTGAGATCACCGTCACCGAGGTTCCGGCTCCGAAGCTTCTTTCGGGCTGCGTGCTTGTACATACTGCCGCCTCCCTCGTTTCAGCGGGTACGGAACGCGCTTATTCGGAGTTCGCCGGCAAGAATCTACTGCAGAAGGCGAGAATGCGACCCGATCTTGTTCGCGAAGTCTTGACTAAGATCAGTCGCGACGGATTATTTGCAACCGCGTCCGCCGTGCGCACACGCCTCGACCAACCTACCGCACTCGGCTACAGCAGCGCGGGAACAGTGATCGCGGTGGGCGAGGGAGTGAACGATATTAGCCCCGGAGATCGCGTTGCGTGCGCGGGCGCAGGTCACGCCGTTCATGCCGAGTTCGCCTGTGTTCCTCGCCTGTTAACCGCAAAGATTCCAGCTGACGGTGTTAGCTTTGACGAAGCGGCTTTCACCACCATTGGAGCGGTGGCACTGCATGGCATGCGAAATGCAGACGTCAAATTGGGCGATATTGTCGCGGTCATCGGCCTTGGCTTACTCGGTCAATTGACGGTGCAGATTCTTAAGGCTGCGGGTTGCAGTGTCCTCGGAATGGATGTTTCCGTCGAACGAGCGGAGTTGGGCCTTCGTATGGGCGCGGATGTTGTGTGCACTTCGGCCTCCGATTTTCACGATCTTTGCATGCAGCGCTCGGCTGGACATGGGGTGGACTCGGTTCTCATCGCGGCGCAAACTGCCAGTAACGAACCAGTGAATCTTGCGGGAATGATCGCGCGGAATCGCGCCGTTGTCGTTGCCGTAGGAACGGTCGCCATGGACATCCCCCGCAGGTCCTTTTACGAGAAGGAAATCGACTTCCGTGTCTCCCGTTCTTACGGACCCGGCCGTTACGATGCGGCGTACGAGCAGAAGGGAATCGACTACCCCATTGGCTACGTCCGGTGGACTGAAACTCGTAACATGGATGCATTTCTTAGGCTCGTGGCTGATCACAAGCTGAATTTGCATCCCTTGATCAGTCATCGTTTCCCCATTGCTGACGCGCATTCTGCTTATGATCTGATTACCGGCAAGGTTGATGAAACATTCATGGGGGTCTTGATTTCGTATTCGCAGCAGGCGGACTTGACCCGCCGCGTGGAAATGCCCGTACCTCAGCGCCTCGTCGCGAGCCATAACTCCGTAAAGATTGGGTTTGTTGGCGCCGGTGGTTTTGCCCTCAGTACCTTGCTTCCTGCGCTCCGGCGAGTTCCCGCGGTGGAACTGGTGGTCGCTAGCGCGGCTGGCGGTTCTCATGCATGGCACGCCGCCAAGAAATTTGGGTTCGGTTCCTGCAGCACAGACGATAGCGAGATCATCGATAATCCGGCGGTGAACGCAGTAGTGATTGCGACTCGTCACCATCTGCACGCCGCGCAAGTCATTGCAGGATTGTCCTGCGGCAAACATGTCTTCTGCGAGAAGCCGCTCTGCCTCTGTGAAGAGGAGCTTCGCGCCATCGCCGCAGCCTATAATCGTTCCGCTTCCGGGCAGCCGATGCTCATGGTTGGCTTCAATCGCCGCTTTGCGCCGATGGCGATGCGGATGAAAACTTTTGTACAGCAAGCCGGAGAACCTCTGGCCCTGCACTACCGTATAAATGCAGGCTCTCTTCCTGCGGACCACTGGCTCAATGATCCGTTGCAGGGCGGAGGGCGTATTCTCGGCGAGGTTTGCCACTTTGTCGACTTTCTCTCCTTCATGACAGCATCGACCGCCGTTGAGGTAGAAACCCGCAGCCTGCCCGGTGCTCGCTATAGCAACGACAACATCGTGTGTTCGCTCCGCTTTGCCGATGGTTCGCACGGCACTATCACCTATGTTGCGAATGGCGATAAGTCCTTTTCCAAAGAACGTATCGAGGTCTTCGGCGGCGGGAGAGTGGCTGTGCTCGAAGACTTCCGACGCCTAGAACTGGTTCACGGAGGCAAAAAGAGCGTCGCTCGGTCACTCCTGCGTCAGGACAAAGGACATCGCGGCGAATTAGAAGCCTTTGTCACTGCGATTCAGAATGGCATGGAGTCTCCAACTCCGTTTCGTGACGTGACGAGTACGATGTTAACGACGTTTGCCTTGGAAGAGTCGCGATGCATGGGCCGCCCGGTTTCGGTGAAAGATTTATTCACGATTGACGGTGCCACTGACAACGATGCTTTCGATCGCGCCGGTTAAATGTGGGTATTGAGCGTGTCCCGACACGAATGAAGATTCTTTATATCTCGCAGTACTTTCCGCCGGAAATGGGTGCGCCTGCTGCGAGAGCCGTAGAGTTGTCGCGCCATTGGGCGAGTGCCGGACACGAAGTAACCGTGCTTACCGGTTTTCCCAATCACCCCACGGGCATTGTGCCTCCCGAATATCGTGGCAGATTGAAGCGCCTGGTGTCACGGGAGCAAATTGATGGCGTGCAAGTCGTCCGTACCTGGCTTCTTCCTTTTCCCAACCGGAAAGCCTATGAGCGAATCCTGAACTATGGGTCTTTTTTCGCATCCTCAGCGAGCACCGGTTCATTTCTTTCGCGACCCGACGTTGTCATTGCTACCTCACCTCAACTATTGATAGGACTTTCAGGTTGGTGGGTGGCGCGCTTAAAGGGTGTTCCGTTTGTTTTCGAAGTCCGTGATCTTTGGCCGGAGTCGCTGGCTGCAGTCGGCATGGGCAACGAGAATTCTCTACTTTATAAAACTCTGGCCCGCGTCGCCCGCTTCCTCTATCGCCATTCCGATCGCGTGGTGGTGGTCAGTCCTGCGTTCGAGGATTACCTGGTGGAGCATGGAGTCGTTCCCCGCGACAAGATTTCGGTGATTGAAAACGGAGTCGAGACGCAGCTGTTCGCACCCTCCGTGGGAGTTTTGAAAATAGTGATGGAAACGGAAGGCAGGTTCGTTGTGTCCTACATCGGCACCATGGGAATGGCGCACGGACTGGAGACGATCCTTGCCGCTGCTGCCAAATTGCAAAACCAGAACCGGGAGGTTCTTTTCGTGCTGCTGGGGGCCGGCGCGGAGAAAGAAAAGATCATCGTCTTGGCTCGCCAGCGGGGGCTGAACAACGTTCGATTCGTCGATCAACAGCCTCGCGAAAATATCCCGGCCTACATCGGCGCGTCGGATGTATGCCTGGTGCTGCTCAAGAAATCCGAAGTGTTCAAGACCGTCATTCCGACAAAAATGTTGGAATTCATGTCTTGCGCACGTCCGGTGATTCTCGGCGTAGACGGGCAAGCGCGAGCCATTCTCGAGCGAGCGCATGGCGGACTGGCCGTCGAGCCCGAGAATGTGGATGCCCTGGTTGATGCAATTCAATATCTGGCCGCGAATCGCGACGAGGCCTTGCAGATGGGGCGAAACGGTAGGGAGTACATTTTGCGCGAGTTTTCTCGCTCTCAAACCGCAAAAGCCTATATCCGAGTGCTGGAAAAGCTGTTGCATTTACCGGAACGGGAGGAAGCTGAAGTTGCCGCGTGAGCTGACCCAACTAGGGATGCGCAGCAATAACCGCTAGCCCGGTCGCCGCTGAGATGGCTGCTGACATACCCTGACTGGCCGCGACTCGCACTCCACTGAGAGGCACGAACAGTATGTCATCGGGTTGCAAGTTTACGTCAGGAGCCTTTGCTTCCAGCATCTTCTTCAGCGGAACCTTCGTTTCCGTCATGCCAGTAGGACCTTTGCGGATGATTCGAACTCCGCCCATCTGCGCCGTGTGATTCGTTCCGCCAGCCAATGCCAGTGCCTGCAACACCGTCAGATTGCCGTTATCCACCAACAAACCGGCTGGCCGTCCGACATCCCCCACGACGTAAATGATTGGTGCTCGCGGCACCGTGATCGTATCGCCGGGAAGGATCTCGATATTGTCCTGAAGGTCCTCAGCCAGATCTCTTGGAAGGTTCAAAGTAATGGCAGGTGAGTCACTATGTTGCCGGATGATGCTGACCTTTCGCCCCGCAGCTGTGGAAAATCCTCCGGCGGCGGAGATCAGATCGTACAGCTTGCGGTCGCCGAGAGCCGGATAAACACCCGGCTTTGCCACTTCTCCCAAAATCGTAATGCCCTGAGAGGCGGACTCATCCAGAAAGATCGTGACATGAGCGCCGTGCACAAAGCCGCCATCTTCGAGGCGCTTCTGAATGAGGCTCTGCGCCTCCTCAACCGTGAGGTCGGCCACATGCACATAGTCGATCAGGGGCAGGTAGACGTCTCCAGAGTTGCCCACTCTTGCTTTTGTCGAGAGCTCTGGCACGTTGTAAACGCTGACTTCCAGCAGATCTCCAGCGCCGAGCCTCAACAGAGAAGAAGTTTGGCTGCTATTGTCTGACGTCGATCCGGTCGCTTTCGTCTTATTCGAATCAGTGGTTGAATCTGCTTTGTTCGGATCGCTGGCCGAACCACTTCGAATTGCCGCATCCGAGAGTGGACGCGCCGGAGGAAGCGTCGGCATGGTACTCGGGTTCGGGGAGGATGAGGGCGTGCTTTGGGCAAACGATTTGAAATGCGAACCGGAAAACAAAGTAACGGCGAGCGCCAGCGAGCTACCGCTGCGGGCCAAACCGAACCTGCCAAACTTCATTCAGCGCCTCGAGTGGAAGGAAGATCGGAGAAAAGTTTAGCACAGCACAATCGCCACGCATATTGCGGTTGGGGTTTCTGTGCGTACCCCGTTTTCCACAGTTTTCTTAAGAAATGGAATTGAAGACAGAGCCTCAGACTGTTAGATTCCAAGCACCCAAAAAATCAATACGCAGATGAACCTGTTAACTAACTACCAAGCAGCCTAGGCTGCTGCAATACTTTACTGTCGAATGCGGATTATTCACTTCCGACATTCGTTGTTTCTGGCCGAGGGGGGACAGTTGACGGTATTGTTCTTCGCGATTTTCTTCCTGTCGCTGCTGTTCTCGTTCATTCTGACGCGCTATGTAAGGGATATAGCGACATTGCGCGGATGGGTCGCGATTCCTTCCCAGGAGAGACATCTACATTCGACTGCGCTCCCGCGACTCGGTGGCGTGGCAATCTTCATTTCGTTTTCATTGAGCATGGTGGCAGCTGATCTTCTGCTCACCTACCTTCCCAGCCTGCACTCGCTATTTCCGCTCAAGACCTTGTTGACCATTCTCGTGCCGGCATCAATTATTTTTCTTCTCGGAGTGTATGACGATCTTTATACAGTCGGCCCCTATGTGAAATTTGCGGTGCAAGCGCTGGCTGCGACCATGCTTTTCCTCGGCGGGCTGCGGATTCTCAACATCCCAGTGCTGTTTGGCGAACATCAGCTGCCATGGTTCCTGGGGCTGCCGATTACGATTCTTTGGGTGCTGGCCATCACCAATGCTTTCAATTTGATTGATGGTTTGGATGGTCTGGCGGCGGGTTCCGCTTTGTTCTCCACGCTGGTGGCTTTTGTCGTCGCATTGCTGAATGGATACTCGATGGTCACCGTGATGACCATTGCGCTGGCAGGCGCAATCCTGGGATTTCTTCGCTACAACTTCAATCCGGCGACGATCTTTCTGGGAGACTCGGGCAGCCTCTTCATCGGCTTCTTGCTCAGCGCCCTCGCGCTCGCCGGAGCGCAAAAGGCACCGACCATTGTTGCCGTTGCGATCCCGGTCGTTTCATTCGGCTTGCCGATTCTCGAAACCTCGCTCTCCATCCTGCGGCGATTGATCAGTGGCCGTCCCGTATTTACGGCGGACCGGGAACATATTCACCACAAACTACTGCAGCACGGACTCTCTCATCGCCAGGTTGTAATTCTGCTTTACGGAGTTTCAGCCGTCTTCGCACTTCTCAGTCTGTTCTTGCTCTGGCCCACAGGCAGTTCGCTCGGTCTCGTCCTCGCTGTGCTCGGCACCGGTATCTGGATTGGAGTTCAGCGCCTTGGCTATCTGGAACTGGGAGAATTGGCTCGCGTAGCGCAGCGGACGTTTGAACAACGTCAGATCGTGATTAATAATCTCGCTATCCGACGCGCCACTGAAGAACTCAAGGTCGCCAGGGATTACGAACAAATCCGGCGGGTGCTCGAGGCTGCGTTTACCTCAAATGATTTTGATGGATTCGATGCGCGGTTCAAGCTCTTTCCCGGCGAGGCCTATCCATTGAGTACGCTGGAGGGAATTGCTCCGCAGCGGCGAGGAGAGTTTACTTTGCACTGGAGCCGGGGTGCGCCCACTAGGGCAGCGGAGGGTCTCGCCGCGTGGAATCTCTCACTGGACCTGGTCAGCTCATCGAATCGACATCGAGGAGCGCTCGTCATTCGCCGCATTTATTCGACGCGCGGATTGCAGCTCGATATCAATCTTCTAACCTCTGTTTTTCCAGTGGCTCTAGCTGACGCGTTGGACCGCACACTTCAACATGGCGTCGAGGTGATTCCGCGTCCAAGTCAGGACGACATCGGCTTCGTAACAGCCCAAGCAGGCTGAAACAGGGAGGGCTGTGGGCTAAAGTTTAGCGCTGGCGTAAGAGTTGATTTCGCAATTCAGGCAGATTTCTTCAAATACCGGTGCTGTCCACTGCATTTTTCCCCCCAGAATCAAGGCATTTATCGCCTTGAATGTTTTGTAAGTCTAACCGACCTTTAAGGGCCACACAATACCCGGAACGAAAGAAATTAGTCCCTAGCCGGCTCGATAGGCCAAGGCCCGATTCCGACCAAGAAAACCAACGCAAGTGCTCCAGCGCAACTGCTTAAGATATTTGCTCGTAAGCAGTTGCACAACCAGAGGGTCGGAAGCAGACCTTTCCGCACCCAAAATACGATTTCCACAGCCACGAACCACTCCCGCTACTTTTTCCATGTGCCAGCGGTGTTTACCTTAAGCTTCGCGATTTTCGAAGGACTCGTGAGGGATGCGCATTCATGTTTAGCATGGCAAAAAAGACGGTATACGGCACTACATTCAAGGATGTCGATTTTGTTCCGCTTCATTCCGCGACGTTCTGTATCCAGTGCGAGCTCATCAGCACCAATCGCAGACCTTACTGTCTGGCGTGCGGCAATCCGTCGCTACTGAGCCTCTCGCGAGTATTGGGTGGAACCTTGCGCAACCAGCAGACAGCTCATCTGATCACCGACTCAGAGCTGGATAGCCTGGTGCGCGATCTCCTGCGTAGTGTGCCCGACCCCGAGGTTGTGAACATTGCTGACTATCAGACGCGCCTGCCGTCGACCGCGATGCGGAGCCAGTTGCGCGTGGCGAACGGGTCCCACCCCGTCTCAGGTTTTCGCGCGGTGCATTTTGGGGAGGAGGTCGAAATCCATGCTGCGGAATTGGATTTGGAGCCGGCCATCAGCGCGATCACGGAGCGAGCCAAGCATCTCACCGGTGCGACCGGCGCGGCCATCGCATTGCGCGCGGGTGACGAAATTGTATGCCGGGCCCGCGCGGGTCGCACTGCACCTGATCTCGGGGTTCGCTTGCAGAGCGATGCTGGAATCTCTGCGGAAGCCGTGCGTACGGGAGAAGTGATGTTGTGTCACGATGCCGAACGCAACCCGCGCGTCGATCTCGCCAGTTGCCGACGGCTGGGAGTGCGCTCTATTCTAGTGTCTCCGTTGCGTTACTATCGACGAACGCTCGGAGTTTTCGAAGTGCTATCTTCATCGCCGAGCGCCTTCGACGAAAAGGATGTTGCCACCATGCAATTACTCTCAAGCATGATGGTGGCCGCTATCTCTCGAATTTCGAGCTTGCACCAATCGCGCTCGGTTATTAAGTAGAAGACATTGCCCGAAAAATCAGTAAGCCCAGTAGGGTCCCGTGCCGCCTGGCGTGGGTTTCCCTTCGATCGCTGTAAATACGTTGCGGCCAAAGAAGAAGGGAAGTCCGAAGTCGAACATATTGGACGATGGTCCGCCCAACTGATTGAAGACGGTATCCGTATTATTGCTGAACAACGTGTCCGCATTCGCGATGCTGAAGCTTACCGTTCCGCTGTTGCCATTCGCGCCCTGCACCGTTGCCGAGACGTTTTGCGTACTCGAAGGACAATAAAATCCGACGAGATCGGTGCAGTCAGGAATGCCGGTTGTAGTTGAGTCCAGGAAATAGTATCCGTTGGATCCGCTATCGATAAAACTCGTCGAGTAGGATTTGCCTTTGTAAGCGGTGGTGAGATTTCCATTCTGATCTGCGGCGTAGACCGTAGCTCCGTTCAGCGCATTGTTCGACTGCGTTCCAATGCCGAAAACGAGAGAGCCGCTCAGCGAGGCTGCGGGGGCGGAAACAGCGGGTAATTCAATGATCACGCCGTTGTTGTCAGAGGAGAATAAACTTACAGGATTTTGAACTTGTTGCGTCGCGCTAACGGCAGCGACCTGGCATCCAGAACTCGGGCAGGTATAGTAGAGGCCCGGGTTAGCCGTGCCGGCGGCTGCGCACGCCGCGCCGCAATCCTGCGCGTAGAAACCAACGCCGAGGATGCCATTCGCCCCTAAAGTTGAAAGCGAATTGGCAGAGGGCAAGCCGAAGTTGGTGCATCCTTGCGGTACTGGATAAGCAGTGTCGCTCAACACTTGCACAGGTAAAGAGCTCGCTTTTTCCCCGGCAATCTCCACATCAGCGGCTTGCACTGGTCCCCATGTGTAGCTTCCAAGAAACGGCAAGCACTCGGCGATCGGTTCGGATGCCGCCGCTTGCCCGGTGGTGCCACCGGATGTACTCAGCTGGGGCAAACTGACGGTCAAAGCAGAGGATAAAATTCTTAGTCCGGACGAACCCGTATCGACCAGCAGGCCGTCAATCGTTTGGCAGGTTGAGCTTCCAGGAACGCATACGGTTGCGCTGGCGAATGCCCCATCCACATAAAGTCCGGCGGGACCGGAATTCACAGCGATGGGCAGAACATTCGCTCCCGAGACTGCAACCACTGGCGCCGCATTTTTCGTACTGCTACCGCTGCTTCCGCCACAAGCACTCGAAAAGGCGCAGGCTAGCACTACGCTGCAGCATGAAAGCCATCTCGTTGCGATCGCAGCCTGGGAGAGCCTCTCCGGATTCATTGGATTGCTTCCTGCGTCACACTTGACGGCAACTGATCCGGAAGGTAGGCGCGTCCGCTGAAGGATCGGTTGTGGCCTCCCATTTGAAGCACCAAACCGGACTGCTCGATGAGTAGAGGCCTGCGAGCTGCTCGAACTCCGGCCTGCGCTTTTGCCGCTTGCGCGTATTGATCGAAGTAGCTGCCGAGCAACTGATGCATATCGGGCAGCCACGGTCCCTGCCACGAAACCGCGAATACTTTGCCTTCTGGAGAGACGTATTCGCGGACCACGGTGCCGGTTGGGGCCTGAATCTCATGCACGGAGTAGGCCGTAGCAGCCGTTTTCCGCAAGCTTCCTTGCATGTGCAACTGGTCGGCCTGAACGGAGGCTGCGTCTCCACCTAAAGCCGCCCGCGCCGGAAAGGCTGCAGCCAGGGCGAGGACAATCACCGCCACGCTTGGCAAAATGAAATTCAATAATCGCTGCAACAAATCTTGACATCGACGCATGTAATTCGGCCGAAATTCGAGGATTGGTGTTTCGTAGTTAGATTGGATTTGCGGACGTTAGGGTTGCAATTTACGGCCATTCCGAGGCAGGTCGGATCGTCCCCAAGGGCTGAATTCCGCGCAAATCTGTTGATTCTCGGCACTTTTAGGCTTGCGCCTCCGGAGCCCTTGCTGCATACTTTTTGGCGATCTCGGGGTAATATGTACGTGCAAGGGTTAAGGTCTTTTCCCCATGGCCGCCATCGTTACAGTATCTCGATCGACATCCCAGAATCGCCGGGGCCGGGTGCGGCAGAAAATTCACGTGCCTGCCTATGCCAGCATCAATGCCGCTTCTGGCGGGATGCTGGATCTTTACGAGATCCTCGATATTTCCGAGATCGGCTTTGCACTGCAATGCTCGTTGCCCATCGAAGTGGATCAGACCGTCGAACTGTTTCTGGATCTTGCAGAGACTGGGGCACGGATCGCGGCTCGCGCCCGGGTAGCCTGGTTTGACCGAGCCGGGCGCGTTGGTTTGAGTCTTCCAGCCCTGGAAGGTTCGGACTCGCGGCAGCTGCAGGAATGGCTATTTCTCAATGCGGTCACAGCGGCCGCGAATGCGGCCCCTTCTGACTCGGCCTCCCGGATGCAGAACGCTGCGCCCCGGCAAAATTATTCAGACCTGCTCACTGCCGCAACCGCCGTGCAGAGAGAAGCCGAGTCACTTGGGACGGATGTCGAAGGCGTTCTTTCGTTGATTGCTTCGCGTTCCCGCTCCTTGTTGGGAGCTTCGGGAGCGGCGATTGCTTTAGACCCAACCGATTCGCCAAGCGACGAGGTACCCGCGGGCACGAAAACACGCTCGATGGTTTGTCGGGCCAGTGCAGGTCCGGGCGCTCCGCCAGTAGGCATGAATCTGGCTGTTGGTACGGGATTTTCCGGCGAGTGTGTACGCACTGGAACTGTACTGCACTGCGACGATACCGAAATTGACGAAAGAGTAGATCGTCAAAGCTGCCGCGCCATTGGCATTCGCGCCATGATCGCTGCGCCAGTACGGGTAAACGAACGCGTGATTGGGCTGCTGGAAATATTTTCCGCCTATCCTCGGGCTTTCAACGAGAATGACGGCGCCCTCCTGCAGCGCTTCGCCGAGACAATCGCGGGTGCCGTCAGACGCGTTGGTGCCGCCGACGGTCCCTCCTTGCTGCCGCCCAGGCCGACCGAGACAATGTACGGTTCTCCGGGAAGCATACTTTTCGCGACCCCGCCCGAGGAAATTGTTCAGTCGGAGACAAATAGCGATAAGGAAGGCGTCGGTGGCATTCGCTTGCCCCGAGGCCACCTCTACCTGCTGCTCGTTACTGCGGCGACCGTCTCCCTGGCTCTCGGCTACCTGAGTAAACCTTGGATTCAGCAAACTCTACAGGCTCGCGAGCGAAACGGAGAACATACCGTTCTGGCTTCGTCCAGACCTCCGGTAGATGCCGTCGTGGATCCCACTCCGAATTCGGCTATGCCAAATCTGTCAATCGATGCTACGAACCTTTCACAATTGCAGGAGCTGGCCCGCAAGGGGAATGCCGGCGCGGAAAATGCTTTAGGACTCTTCTACTCCGCGGGCGACGAGAAACAGGGAATCAAACGAAACGAGACCGAAGCTGCGCGCTGGTTCGCGAAAGCCGCCGAGCAGGGCAATGTTTCCGCGCAATCGAAGTTAGGGTCGCTTTTCTGGAGCGGCCGGGGCGTGTCGAAAGACGATACTCGTGCTTACTTCTGGACCGTTCTTGCCCGTGCCAACGGCGATGAGGCGAGCAAGACCCTCGCTCCTTTCATCGCCAATCGGCTCACGGCCGCGCAACGAGCTGTCATCGAACAGCAAGCGGATGAGTGGCTGCAGCATCACGAATCAGCCCTCAACTAGCCCAGTCGGACTGACTCGGTCGCGAACCTGGCTCACTTCTTGCTGAACCAGCCTCTTGCTGCAGTACACTCTATTACTGGACTACGGCCTTGCCGGTCGTCTTGGGGTGGGCTGAACAGTTACGTCCCGGGCTTATCCCGCACCTTGGACTTGAAAACGCCGTCGGTGCTGACCACGGTGTGCGGAATATCGTCCCGATTGATCCACGTGACCGTGGTCCCAACCGCAACGGTGATACATGCGGCCCAAAACTAAAGGTGTCGATTTTTACCTCTGCGGAAGAGCTTGCCTGCTCATTCGTTCTGACTCTGAGTGATAGCACGAACAGCGGCAGGGCAATCATCAAAGACATCGCGAGACATGTTGTGCGTGTTTGGCCAGGATTGCTGTCTTCAAATCGAAAGGGTTTACCATTACGCCTCGCGGGAAAGGAACTTCATCGGTAATAACGGACTTTGGGGCCTTTTATTCCAGGCGTTTCGATTTCTCGCATCCGTGCCTTTCGTAGTGGCATTTATTGTTAATCTGAATGGAATAAAAAGGCGGAACCCTGGTTATAGGTGTGTGGATGGTAAGAGCCGATCCGCAATCCGATTCGTTCGAAGAGTTGGCCATGCCGCTTTTCGACCAGCTGTATAACTTCGCGCATTGGTTAACACAGAATCGCGAAGAGGCCGAGGATCTGGTCCAGGAAACCTACATCAAGGCATTGCGAGGTTTCTCTTCGTTCCAGATGGGAACGAATTTTCGAGCATGGATCTATCGCATTCTGCGCAATACGTTTCTTACCTCGCGCACCGGCCTAAGAGCCACGTCGACCGTTCCGCTTGATCAAGAGGAGGATGCACCGGAACTTGCAGTGGAGAACGAAACTCCGGAAACGATTCTTCTAACGCGATCCAGTTCGCAATTGATCCAGAACGCGATTGACGGCCTGCCGGTGCACTACCGGGAGGCCCTGCTGCTTTGCGAAGTGGAAGAAATGTCCTATCAAGAAATCGCGGAGACACTCTCGATACCAGTAGGAACGGTGATGTCGCGTTTATCCAGAGCCCGACGTAGCCTGCGCCAGCAGTTGGGACGCACATTGAAGCCACAGGAGGAAACATCGGCTGCGGAAGCCGAAAGAGGAAGAGACTATGGTTTGTGAATCCTGGAAAGCCCAGCTCGATAAGTATCTGGATGGCGAGCTTTCACCCGACGAAGTGCGCGCCTTCGACGCCCATGTTCGCAGTTGCTCCGCTTGCTCGACAGATGCTCTCTCCCGCGTTCAAGTAAAGCGCGCAATTCACGTTGCTGGAAAACGTTTTACTCCAAGCGCCGAGTTTCGGCGGCGCGTGCATGGGAGTATCACAGGGAAACCCAAGCGCACTTTAAGACTGGGGTGGATGTTTGCAGTGGCATCAATGGCTGTTCTGGCGATCGCGGCGTTTCTTTTTACGTACGTAGGCGGCCGCTCTGGCAGAGAGCAGGTTTACAGCGAGATTGCCGATTTGCACGTGGCCACGCTGGCCAGCTCGGCTCCAGTGGATGTGGTTTCCACAGACAGGCACACGGTAAAGCCGTGGTTCCAGGGAAAGATCCCTTTTTCTTTCGACTTGCCTGAATTGCAGAACTCCGGATTCGTGTTGCTCGGCGGGCGGATGGCTTATGTGGAGCAAACGCCAGGGGCACAACTCATCTACGACATCCGAAAGCACCACATCTCGGTGTTCGTGTTTCAGGAGCGGTCTCTGCCGACGCGGTTGCAGGGCAATTCCCGTTCATCGAAGGAGTTGTCGTTCAATCTGGAAACATGGAGCCAGAGCGGTCTTCGCTATTTTGTGATCGGCGATGCGAACGCCGCTGACATCGATAGCCTTGCGAAGTTGTTTAAGGCGGAATGAACCGGCTCACACCAAAAAGCACCGAGTCGTTACTCATCATGGCGTCGATGGGCTCACGGGATCATCGCTATGACAGAGACCCAAACATGCGATAACGGCTATGGCTCCGACGCCAGTGGCCCGAGCCCACCAGCTGTTCAATGCTGCCCCTTTCGCATCGACAACCGCATCGGGTTTTATGGCGGCGGCGCATTTCTCACTGCGGCTTGATCGCTCGCCTTCCCGGACGATCAAATCCGACGATTTTCCTTCTTTTGAACGAATCGCGGTTCCACCTTTGAGGTGGATCTTCACATCATTCTTATAAGCGTCCACACGCACCTTCCCATCGACGTCGGTGACGTCGTACTGGGTCTGCTCCAAAGTTAGAGGAATGATGGTGATGCAATTAACGCGTACTCGCAAGCCCCGAAGCGTGCTCAACTGAAGGCTGCCATGGTCAAGCACGAGCTCTTCGCCGTCAAACTGCACAATGGTTTCCGGCTGGATCAAAACTGTAGATCCATCGGCATCGATCTTTGCAATGTGCAGTTTTGGAGTCTGAATTAAGGCGTTGGCGAAAATAGCAGTTGTGGCGGGCGCGGGACTGCCGTTGAGCAAAGTTGCACCATCGGTGTGGAGCAAGGCACGGCCGTTGACCTGAGCCGTGAGAGACGCAGGCCCAATCCCAATCAACACGCCGCAAATTAAACCACCCCATTTGAACAAACCGGTCCCGCCTTTTTCCGCAAAACTTCTTTGGGCAAGCATAGCTGGCGCGATTTGGCGCGGGTATTGGCTATTCTGGTGCTACGACATTCTGGAGGTTGCGAAACCAAACGTTGATGCCGCTCATCGTGCTTGGAGAGCGAAGTATGCTGGCGCGAGGATTGAAAACACCCTGGAGAGTGGGGGATCCCTTCAGGCGCGTGCGAAGTCAATAAAGCCGTGCTGGATGTCGGTGCGAATAAGTTTGACCCGAAGTTTGTCTCCGACATCGAGGCCCTGGGCGCCCTGTGCCAGTAACCCTTCGACGTGCGCTTGCAGAGCGCGCACGAACGTCCCGTGGGGTGTAACGCCTGTGACCACGGCATCGAAGGCGGTGCCGATGCGGTTCTGCATGGCTACCGCGGCCAGGCGCTTGGACATTTCCCGTTCTACCTTGCGTGCAGCGTTCTCTCTCTCCGTGCAGTTGGCCGCGATGGCTGTCAGTTCGCTATCCGAATACGGATTGGGCTGGCCTGCGAGCATGGACTTGATCAGCCGTTGCGTGACGATGTCAGGGAAGCGTCGATTGGGAGCCGTTGAATGGGTGTAATCCTGCACTGCCAGTCCGAAATGGCCTGGAGCCGGCTCGCCGGGGCGCTCAAGGACGTATTCTCCAGGGCCGATCAACTTGATGACGCCCAGCGAGAGCTCGGCAAAGTGATCGGGATCAGCCGCTTTGCGCTTCACGAGAAACTCGTTGAGAGACTTGGAGTCTGGATCGGGCGGAAGTGTTTCGCCGAACGTTGCCGCGAGCTGGATGATCCGATCCCAACGCTCCGGTTGCTTGACGATGCGGCGCAGCGACGAAACCCTTTCCAGCATTCGCGCCACAACGCCGTTGCCAGCGATCATGAAGTCCTCGATCATTTCCGTGGCGAGATTCTTCTGCTGCTTCTGCATGTCGACGACCTGATCGTTCAGGATGAGGGCATGGAGTTCGTCGGTCTGAAGGCTCAGCGCTCCATTTGCAAAGCGCTCATTCTTTAGTTTCTGCGCGGCCTCGTTCTGCAAGCGGAGTTGGGCCTGCAAATCGGCGGAAGAGGCAACTTTGGGCGGGGCGGTGGCCGTCCCTTCCAGCCACGCTCCGACTGCGTTGTATTGGAGTTGCGCGTGATTGCGCACCAGGGCTCGGTAAACAACGCCGGAGGTGACATGGCCGACGGCGTCGACCACGAATTCGCAGACGACGCTCAGGCAGTCCTGATTCTCGAGCAGGGAAGTCTTGCCGGTAGAGAGCTCTTCGGGAAGCATGGGAAAGTTGCATACTCCGGCATAGACCGTCGTGGTTTCTCTGGCGGCGTGCTGATCGACGGGAGTCTGTTTGGGGACGAATGCATCTACGTCGGCGATTCCAATCAAAACCTTTACGTCTCCGCTGGGCAGGCGTTCGGCGACTTCGATCTGATCGAGATCGCGGGAGGTGTCATTGTCGATTGACGACCAGAGCAGGGTTCGGAGGTCGCGTACGTCTTTCCCGGCAGAGATTTGCGGAGGGTGGACACGTAACTCGGCGAGTTGTTGCTGGACCCCAGGAGAAAAGTCGGGCTCGAATCCGTGAAGCCGCATGACTTCTTTTGCGGTTGCTTGCAGATCGACGCGAGATGGATTAGGGGTGGCCATGGGTTCTCGTCACGCTTTGAAAAGCCTTACCACAGAGACACAGAGGCTCAGAGAAAACAAAGACAAAACACAAAGAAAAATGAGAGAGCTTCTCTGTGGTGAATGGCTTGCGCCGCGCATTATTCCGTGACAACCGCCTTAACCAGGTTTCGCGGGCGATCTACGTTGTAACCTTTCTTCGTCGCCACGTGGTAGGCGAACAGTTGCAGAGGAATGACTTCAACGATCGGCAGCAGTAGTTCAGGAGCGGCGGGAACGAAAAAGACATCGTCAGCGATGCTTGCGATGTCGCGATCGCCTTCTGTGGCCACCGCCACGAGGCGACCGTGTCTGGACCTTACTTCCTTCATAACATCAAGTGTTCGACGATAACGCAGCACGGAATCGGGATCGTGATGGTCGTGCGTGGCAATAACGACTACGGGAAGATTTTCGTCGACGAGCGCGTTGGGGCCGTGTTTCAGTTCCCCCGCAGGGTAGCCTTCGGCGTGAGCGTACGAAGTCTCTTTGAGCTTGAGCGCGCCCTCGCGCGCGATGGCGTAATGGACCCCGCGTCCAAGGTAGAGGAATTTTTCTGCCTGATATTGCCTGGCGGCGAACTGTTCGGCAAGCTCGTCCCACGTTTTCAGATTTCGGTCGATGGCCTCCGGGAGTTGCAAAAGATGCTGCAGATAAGAACGTGTGACTTCGGAAGTCATGCGGCCGCGTTTGCGCGCCAGGAAGAGCGCCATTAGATAGAGAACGGTGACTTGCGTGGTGAAACTCTTGGTGGCGGGCACAGCAAGCTCCGGTCCGGCCCCCGTGATGAGGGCGGCACTGGCTTCGCGGGGTATGGTAGCTTCCGCCACATTGGAGACAGCGATCGTCTTTACTCCTCGGGTGAGAGCTTCCCGCTGGGCGGCGATGGTGTCAGCGGTTTCGCCCGATTGGGTGACAACCATTACGATCGGATCAACTGCAGCATGCGTGGAGCGATAGCAGTACTCGCTGGCGTATTCGACGTCAACGGCAACCCCGGAAAGATCCTCGATCATGATCTCGCCCGCCAGGCCTGCATGGCGACTGGAACCGCTCGCGGCGATGATCAGCTTCTCGAAAGTCAGTAGAGCGCTCTCGATGGTGTGCAGCGCGCCGGGAAAAAGGATGTCGTTTGCCAAATGCAGCTCGACAGTTTTTGCAATTGCTTGCGGCTGCTCGTAAATTTCGCGGCGCATGGCGTGAGCAAATCTGCCGGACAAAGTGTCAGAATTCGTGCCAGATGGATTCATGATGACTGCGGCGAGAGTAAATCATTTGTACCGTTCGGGGCAAACCTGCCAACCTGTACTCAGATACGCCCCTTTCATCAAAGCCATCGTTTGACAGCGTTAGGAATGAGCTGGTTAGGTTGGAACTACGAGGAATGCGCCAACGACTCTTGAAAGGCATCAACGCGCGACAGTATCACTGTACCCTGAAGCCTGAATTTGGTCGCAGGAATTCGGATTTGTGCTTGTGGGCTTCTTGTGTTTCATATTGTTGTTTGGTGCCCACAAAGAAGTCGATGCTCCCTCCGACCGGAATTCCATCTCCAGTCTTTGAGATGGAATTTGCGTAACCCCAAACGCTCTCGGTACGAGAGTTTTCGAATCGAGCTGGCAAATTATCTTCGATAATTGTCGACGTTTGAAGGTGTCCGTCGCTCGGTAGCGACACCACATACGCTTGCCCCGAAGTTGTTAATTTCGGCGCACCCACCACTCCCATCTGAATTTGTACCTGCCCGCTAAATCCATCAGGAAGTTTAATAACGATTTCGGTGATCTTTCGTTTCTCGCAACCAACAGCGAGAATCACAAGTGCTAGAGAAAGCGCGAAAACTCTGCGATGTCTGATCATGGCGAATAAGTGGTTTGTCATCCTGATACATCTTTGATGGCGTCGTCAAGGTGATTCGACAAGATTCAAGGGCATGACCGGAATCAACGAATCGATCATCGCGAACTCAGCGTGGCGGCTGCCTGTCATGTTTTCAAATGGTTACAGGCGGACCTGCATGGGTGAAGGGGGATAAAACTGGGCCAGCCGCGGGACTCGGAAGGGGACAAGGGGACAGAGCCGTTTTATAATCGCCGAGGGCCCCGTAGCTCAGATGGATAGAGCATTCGTTTCCTAAACGAAGGGTCGCGTGTTCGACTCACGCCGGGGCCACCAGTACCTCTGTGTCAATC
>Ga0209006_10001705_pt1 | contig 19913 bp, 14 predicted proteins | sample JacPin_JW_Ref_O2_FD_188567 | JGI IMG/M metagenome (GOLD analysis project Ga0209006, IMG submission 188567) | Forest soil microbial communities from Algoma, Ontario, Canada - Jack Pine, Ontario site 1_JW_Ref_O2 (SPAdes) (version 2) | ecosystem: Environmental > Terrestrial > Soil > Boreal...
GGCGGGGCGGCGCTCGCGGCCGGGCCCGGGACGACGGCCGGCGGCGCAGGCTGATCCTGTGGCGCCGTGGCGGGGGCGGTGGCGAGCCCGACCGCCTCGTTCGGCGGCGCGGCGGGCGCGGGCGGCTGGGCGGGCGTGTCCGCCGGCGCGGTCACGGCCGGCGCGGCAGGAACGCTGTTGGTGGCGACGATCGATGACTGCGGCGAGCTCGCCGGCACATCGAGGGCCATTTTCGGCCGCAACCGATCCGCTTGCGACAGCACGCCGAGGAAAACGCCAAGCACGCCCGCCCCGCCGAACAGCAGGAAAACCGCCGCGATGAGCAGTGCGCGAAACGGCATCACGGTTCCTTTTTCTTCTCCGTGCTCGTGCTCGCGCTCTTGTCCGCCTTGTCGACGGACGTGTCGCCGGTCGCGCAGGCGCGGTCGAGGGGCGCTCCCATCTGCGCGAACGCTGTGACGATTTTAGGGTAGAGATAGCCGGCGATGACGTCCTCGCCCGCAACGGTAAAATGCTCGCCGTCGGAGGTGCGGATCTGCACCATGCGCCCGTTGCGGTCGGGCCCGTAGGACGCAAAGGCATCGGGGCCGGTCGGCTTGAGCCGCCACGGCTCGACATATTGCATGTGCGGCGCGCCGAGCGCCGCGACCGCCGCGGCGAACATCTTGTTCTTCTCCAGGAGGTCGGCGTTTTCCCTGGCGTCGCGCACGATCGGCAGGCCGACCAGCATGACGGCGGCCTTGCTCGCCGCGGCGCCGTTGAGGAAGGCGGCGATCTGCTCGCGGTACTTGTCGCTCCAGTTGGGTGCGCCCCAGGCGGTGCGCGCGCCGTTGCCGTCGACGATGAACTGCTCGTCGTTCAACCCGATCGACAGCACGAACAGGTCGGGCTTGAAGGTGTCGCCGATGCGGCGCACCTCGCGCGGCCAATAAAGCTTGTCGCCGCGCGACAGCCCGGTTCCGTTGCGGGCGAAGCGGCCGAGCGCGATGCTCGACTTGAGGCAGGCATTGGCGTCGATCACGCGCTGGATCGCTTCCCAATAGTTGTCGACGATCGAATCGCCCGCAAAGGCGATGCGGGCGACGATCTTCGGGTTGTCCTTCGGCCCGGTCGCGGCGGTTGCCGCCGGCACCGCAGCCACGCACAAGCACGCGAGCAGCGCGACGACGCGCGGGCGCGCTGCCGCCCGTGACCTGACAGCGCTACCAGCGACATGGTTAACGGATCGATAACTGGCTCGGAAAATCACCCCTATCCCCCTGACTGACCTGATTTTTCACTCGCTGGCGTGTTCCATTCCGGCGCCGCCGGAACACAACTGGATTGCTCGATTTGGCGTATGTCCTTTGCCGGCGAACCGCACCCTCGCCTGGCGGGCCGCCCCACCAACCCGCTGCAAACCGGATGCCAGCGGAGGCGCCCCTATTAAAGACCGATCCGGATGGGCTTCGCCAGCCGCGCCCGATGGTGTCCCCTGCATCGTTGCCCTCGCGGTGGCACGCACTGCCGCCCGAAACGGCATCGGGGGCACTCGATACCCCTTCGCCAAGCCATTTTTTAGGCGGGGAAAAGCCGCAAAATGAGTTGAAAAGCAAGCACATCCTCCGTGTAGTGCAAGCTCGTACGGCAAGGCGCAATCGTATGTGGGGCGGGGCGTAGCTGAAATGACCGCGAACGCGGGTAAAGCAGTGCGTCCGACCATATCGGCGGCCACCGCGACGGCGATCGTCGTCGCCGACATGGTCGGCGTCGGCGTCTTCACCAGCCTCGGCTTCCAGGTGAAGGACATCACGTCCGGCTTTGCCCTGCTGCTGCTGTGGATCGTCGGCGGGATCGTGGCGCTGTGCGGCGCCGCCGCCTACAGCGAGCTCGCCGGCATGTTTCCCCGCTCGAGCGGCGAATACAACTATCTTGCGCGCAGCTATCACCCGGCAATCGGGTTTCTCGCCGGCTGGCTCTCCGCGACGGTCGGCTTTGCGGCGCCGATCGCGCTCGCCGCCATGGCGTTCGGCGAGTATTTCAAGGCCCTCGTCCCCGGTGCGCCGCCGCTCGCGCTCGGGCTCGGCGCGGCCTGGCTGATCGCGCTGGTGCATCTCTGCGGCATTCGCTCCGGCAGCCTCTTTCACAACGCATGGACGATGATCAAGCTCGCGCTGATCGTCGCGTTCCTCGTCGCCGGCTTCATGGTCGCGAGCCCGCAGCCGATCTCGTTTGCGCCCGCGCTGCACGACTTCACCTACGTCACCGGTGCGCCCTTCGCGATCAGCCTCGTCTTCGTGATGTATTCCTATTCGGGCTGGAACGCCGCGACCTATATCGCGGGCGAAATCCGCGACCCGCAGCGCAGCCTGCCGCGCGCGCTGATCACCGGCACGCTCATCGTGCTCGTGCTCTACGTCGCGCTCAATGCGGTGTTCCTGCGCGTCGCGCCGGTCGACAAGCTCGCCGGCCAGCTCGACGTCGCGGTGGTGGCGGGCCGCTACATCTTCGGCGACACGGGCGCGCGCGCGGTCGGCGGGCTGATCTGCCTCGGCCTCGTCTCCTCGATCAGCGCCATGACGTGGATCGGCCCGCGCGTCACCATGACGATGGGCGAGGACATTGCGATGCTGCGCGTCTTCGCGCGCACGACCAAGGGCGGCGTGCCGGCCTGGGCGATCCTGTTTCAGCTCCTCGTCGTCAACCTGATGCTGCTCACCCGCAGCTTCGAGGCGGTGCTCGACTTCATCCAGTTCAGCCTCGCCGCATGCTCGTTCCTCGCCGTGCTCGGCGTGATCAAGCTGCGCATCACCCATCCCGACCTGCCGCGGCCCTACCGCGCCTTCGGCTATCCGGTCACCCCGGTGATCTTCCTCGCCGTGACCGCCTTCATGCTCTACTATCTCGTCGTCAACCGTCCGGTGCAGTCGCTTGCCGGTCTTGCGATGATGCTCGCCGGGCTCGCCATCTACGGCGCGTCCCACCTCAAGTCGCCCTCCTCGAATGCCGTGCAAAATGTCAATCGCGCCTGATCTCTCCCGCCTTCCCCGCGCTCTCGCCGCCGCCGCCATCGCGCTGCTGCTCCTCGGATCGCCGCCCGCGCGCAGCGTCGAGAGCGGCAGCCCGGTCTCGGCCGCGCCGGCAACCGACGCGGCGTCGCCACCCGGGCCGGCCCCCGCCGCGGCGCCGGCGCCGGTTGCGCCAGCGCCGGCCGCGCCCACCACCACCGTGACGGCACCGCCGCCGGCCCCAGCGCCGGCCGCTCCCGCCGCCGTGGCGCCCGCTGCTCCCGCCCCCGCCGCGCCTCCACCCGCGCCCGCGGCTGCGGCGCCTGCGCCTCCGCCTGCGCCCGCCGCGGCAGCGCCGGCCGCGCCCGCGCCGGCGCAACCCGCGCTCACCGTCACGGCCGCACCGTCCGTCGGCAGCATCAATAATCAAACCGCGCGCTATCTCGCCGGGATGGCGCCGCTGCCCGATTCACCGATCGCGGCGCTGGCGCGCGAGGACGGCTGGCGCGAGCACGCGCGCTTCTTCGATCACGCGTTCGGCGAGCTCGAGCGCACGCAGCTCACGCGAATCCGCGCCTGGTCGAAGACGCAGCTGCGCACGCACCGCCCGACCATGTTCTACATGTTCAGCGGCCCGGATTATCTCTACGCCGACGCCTTCTTCCCCGACGCCTCGACCTACGTGCTCGCGGGCCTCGAGCCGGTCGGGCAGATTCCCGAATTGCTGAAAATGCCGCACGGCGCGCTAGGCCCGGCGCTGCGCAACATGACGAACTCGATGCACTCGGTGCTCAACTTCAGCTTCTTCAAGACGCACGACATGCGCCAGGAGCTCTCCACCGGGCGGCTCGGCGGCACCACACCCATCCTGCTCGTCTTTCTCGCCCGCGCCGGCAAGATCGTGCACGAGATCACGCTGGTCGCCCTCGACGCCGAGGGCGTCGAGCACGCCGAGAGCGAGCACATCAAGAGCACGGCGCACGGCGTCAAGATCACGTTCAGCGGCGGCGACGGCCGGCTGCAGACGCTCTACTACTTTAGCACCAACCTCGCCGACGACGGCTTCCCGCGCGGCGGCCTCATGCCGTTCTGCGAGAAGCTCGCGCCCGCCGACAGCCTGATCAAGAGCGCCTCCTACCTGATGCACAGCGGCGGCTTCACCAAGGTGCGCGACTTCCTGGTGGCGCACAGCGCGACCCTGCTCGAGGACGACTCCGGCATTCCGCTCGCCTATTTCGACCGCCGGAAATGGGAGCTCAAGCCGTTCGGCCACTACCTCCAGCCGCTCGGCATCTTCCCCAACACCTACCAGCCGAAGCTCGCCGAGCTGTTCAGGAAGAGCGCCGCCCCGATCAATTTCGGCGTCGGCTATCGCTGGCACCCGAACGAGTCCAACCTGCTGCTCGCCGTGCGCGACGACTCGACCGGCGCTGGCGCACTGGCGGCGCCGAAATAAGCGATCCGGCGCCGCAGCGCTCGCGCTGCCTCAACTCGGCCATGACCCGACGTCACAAGGCGCCACGGTATTGGCGCCGGGTATCGGCGCGTTGGTATCATCGTGGCTCGCGTCGCCGGCGCGGAACGACGCACATTCGCCGCAGTTAAAAAGTCATTAACCATGCAACTCCTAGAGTTGCGCACCTGGTTGGGGATTTGGTCGGAGCGTGCGGGTGACGGGAAGACACGCCCTTGTGGGCATCGCATGCGTGCTCGGCTGCGCGGTCGCGGTCCCGGCCGCGCATGCCGCGACCGCCATCGTGCTCGGCGACAGCCTCGGCGTCGGCCTGGCGGAAGTCTCGCACCTGCCGAACTTCGCGCATATCAGCGTGCACATCCGCGGGCCGAAGGCGGTCGAGCAGATCCGCCGCGCGCCGGCGGGCGTCACCGCCTACGTGGTGCTCGGCACCAACGACGCCAACGGCTCGATTGCGCACCTCGACAAGAGCATCGACGACATTCTCGACGCCGCCGAGAAGAAGCACATGCGGCTCGTCTGGATCGGGCCGCCCTGCGTGAAGCCATCGTGGGACACGCGCTCGCGCGAGCTCGACGGGATGCTCGCCGCAAAGCTTCCCGCGCGCGGCGTGATCTACGTGCCGATGCGCGATCGCGCCTTCTGCACCGCCGGCCTGCATGAGCCCGACGGCGTGCATCTCAAGACCAAGGGCTACCTCTACATGTGGGACAAGGCGCGACGCATGGCGGATCTCGGCGGTCCTGCCCCGCTGACCACGGCCTCGGTCGCGCCCCCCGCGCAGGAAGCGACACGCGCGGTGCCGGCTCCGGCGCCCGCGGCGCCGTTCCAGACCGCTGCGGCGCCACATTCGGATGGGGCCGGCTGGCAGGAGCCCAAGATTTATGTCCTGCGGGTCAAGCGCGACGCCGCCGCGGCGAGAAACAATTAATTCGCAATATCAAACAGATGAGATCGATTCTTAACCCAACTCACAACCCGTTGCCACGCCCGCACCGGCCGCCCTGCCACGAGGTCACCGAAATTTTGTCGCAAACTTGCCCGCAAGCCGGGTGACAAGGTAAGTTGGAGGGGGGATCCTCTGTAATGTCGCTTGGTCCAACGGTAGCGTTGGTGGCTGCAGGACTCGCGTTTGCGGGCGGGACCGCGTACGTGTCGCTGATGCACGACTCGTCGCCGCCCGGCGAGGCGCGTGTGCTCGACCGGCCGTCCACGTCCGCTCCGACCATCCACCAGTTCCCCGCCTATCTCGACGCGGCCTTCGCCAACTTGAAGACGGCCATGCGGCCGGCGCCGATGATGACGGCGAGCCTCGCGCGGCCGAGCTTCGCGGCGCGCTTCACCGGCATCGTCACCGACATCTACGCCAGCAGCAGCACGTCGGTCGCGGCGGCGCCGACGCGCTCGCTCGCCCGGCCGCAGACGCGGGTCGCCAAGGCGGCGCCGACGCCCGCACCGCGCATCCGCACCGCCGCGCTGCGCATGGACGAGCGCGAGCCCGCGCCGGCGCCGAGGTCGTACCAGGTCGCAAGCTACGCCCCGACCCGCGACGACACGCTCGATGCACCGCCCTTCTCGTTCCACTCCGACATCCGCGTCCCGCCGCTGCGCCAGTCGGTGACCACGCTGGTGCCGTTCGAGAGCGCGCCGTTCCCGGTGCACGCCGCCACGGCCGACGAGAGCGAGCACGTGCGCATCCACTTCCGCAGCACGGTGAGCTGGGAGAAAGGCGCCTTCAACGATCCGCGCGTGCTCCTGCACATCCCCAAGGGTTTCGACCCGAACAAGCCGGCCGTGATGGTCGTGTTCTTCCACGGCCACGGCGCGACGCTCACGCGCGACGTGCTCAACCGCCAGGAAGTGCCGGCGCAGATTTCCGAGTCGCACGCCAACGCGGTGCTGGTCGCACCGCAGCTCGCCTATGACGCGCGCAGCTCCAACCCCGGCAAGCTGTGGGAGCCGGGCGCCTTCGCGCGCATGGTGCGCGAGGCGACCGCACAGCTCACCCTGCTCTACGGCGACCCGCGCGTCGCGCAGAGCTTCGCCAACATGCCGATCATCATCGTGGCCTACAGCGGCGGCTATCTCTCGGCCGCGACCAGCATCGAGCGCGGCGGCCTGACCCATCGCATCCAGGGCGTGGTGCTGCTCGACGCGCTCTATGGCGAGGTCGGCGGCTTCGCCAACTGGATCAGCCACAACCGCTCCGGCTTCTTCGTGAGCTCGTGGACGCATTCGACGCAGCGGCGCAACGCCGAGCTCGAGGAAATGCTGTCCGGCCGCGACGTGACCTTCGTCCACGCCATGCGGTCCAACCGCCTCGACGGCAACGTCGTCTTCCTGCCCGGCGACGACGGCATCCGCCACCGCGATTTCGTCAATCACGCCTGGGCGGACAAGCCGATCAAGGACGTCCTGGACCGCTTGCCGGAGTATCGGCTGTAAGGGCCGCGAAACTGTAGCCCGCATTGAGCGCAGCGAAATGCGGGAGCGCCGGCCCCGGATTTCGCTTGCGCTCAATCCAGGCTACGCACAACCACCGCCCTCAGTGCTCGACCGCCGCGGCGCGCTCGCGCAGCCGGTAGAACCGCAGCGCCTTCTTGGCGGTGTCCTGCTGCAGCCGCGTGAACGTCGCGCAACATTGATCGAGCTCGGGCGTCGAGCTGCCCCTGACCCCGGCCTGCAGCAGCAGAAGCGCCTTGGCGCACTCCCAGCCGACCCCGATCGCCTTGGCGAAAATGAGAATCTGCTCGGTCTTGCGGTTGACGATCGCGCGTTCGATCATCCCGATCGGCAGGTCGATCATGAACGACAGCGCGAGCGTCGCTTCGTCGAAGCGGCCTTTGCTTGCGAACCCCATCAGTGCCGCCTCGTCGAGCCGGCCTGATTGCTTGAGCGCCAGCACGCGCGTGCGCGCCGCGACGAAGCCGGCCGAGCCTTCGCGCATGCCGGCCTGGATGCGCATCGACGCCTGGGCGATGATGTCCTGGAGCGCGCCGCTGCGGCCGCCGCCGGCCGCCTCGAGCTTCTGGCGCACCGCCTCCGACGCCTGCCCGAACAGCGCCAACAGGTGCTGGCGCGGAACTTCCGGCCGCACCCAGATGGCGAGCGCGAGATCGCCGTCGCGCCCGGCGCGCTGCACCAGGGTGGCGTAGCCGAATTCGGAGAATTTCGCGCCGTTGTTCCCGGCCATGCTCACCGCGACATCGCGGTTGCCGCGCGTGACCAGCACGTCGGTCACGGTCTCCGACAGGGTCTCGCGGCGCGAGATCGCCAGGAGATGCGGCTGGCTCTTGCGACTTGCGCCGGCGACGAGCGTCGCCTCGTCGAGGGCCGCAGACCGCGCGAGCACCGGGCCCGCGACCTCGATCGCATCATCGAGCGCAAGTCCGCGCATGACGCGCGGCGGCGCCGCCGCGACCAGCGCGAGCCGCGTGCCGAAGGCGGCGCGCGCCGTGACGTCGATTTCCTCGACCAGGCGGCCGAACACGTCGTCGAACAGAGCGAGCTGGTCGTTCGAGAACGACCCGGCGCCCACCAGAAAGAGATCGGTCACCCGGCGCAGCGTCTCGGCGCGATAGCGGATGTCCTTCTGCGTGACCGCTTCCTCGAGCTGATCGAGCAGGCTGTGCTGCGGGTTCATCCAATTCCCCTTCCGGGCTCGCACGGCCGCGCGGCGCTCATGCGGCGCTCGCCCTGTCCCCGCCCTCAGGGCGCAAGACCTCGAGCTCGGCGTTGGCGAAGCTCAGTTCCGATGCCGGACAGGGGCGGCAGAACAGATAGCCCTGCACGAAGTTGACGCCGGCCGCGCGCAGCATGTCGTATTGGTCCTCGGTCTCGACGCCCTCCGCGGTGGTCGCGATGTCGAGGCCGCGCGCCAGCGTGAGCACCGAGGCGATGACCGCGGCGCATTCGGCGCGCGTGATCACGCCTTGCGTGAACGACTTGTCGATCTTGATCTTGTCGACCGGGAACTTGGTCAAATAGCCGAGCGAAGAATAGCCGGTGCCGAAATCGTCGAGCACGATGGAGACGCCGATATTCTTGAGCTGCTGCAGCAGCGAGCGGTATTTCGCCTCGTTCTCGAGCAGGACCGACTCGGTGATCTCGACCTCGAGCCGCTCGGGCGGCAGGCCGGACTCGACGAGCGCGCACAGGATGATGTCGAACAGGTCACTCTTGCGGAACTGCATCGACGAGAGGTTGATCGCGACCTTGACGTGATCGGGCCAGGATGCCGCGTCGGTGCACGCCTTGTGCAGGATCCAGCCGCCGAGCTGGACGATGAGGCCGGTGTCCTCGGCGAGCGGGATGAAGGCGTCGGGCGCGATCAGCCCCTTGTGCGGATGGCGCCAGCGCACCAGCGCCTCGGCGCCGCGCGCCTCGCGCGTCTCGGCGTCGTACATCGGCTGGTAGAACAGCTCGAACTCGTTGCGCGCGATCCCCTCGCGCATCTCGTTCTCGAGCTGGTGGCGCGCATCGGCGTCCGCCGTCATCTGGGCGTCGAAGAAGTTGAAGCCGTTGCGCCCCTGCGCCTTCGCGCGGTAGAGCGCGAGGTCGGACTTCTTGAGAAGCTGGTCCGGCTCGACGCCGTCCTGCGGCGCGAGCGCGATGCCGATGCTGGTGCCGATGGTGACGCGGCGGCCTTCGAGCTCGAACGGGCGGGCGATCACCTCGTTGATGCGCACCGCCAGCATGATCGCGCTATCGCGCTGGTGCTGCTCGCCGCTCAGCAGGATGGCGAACTCGTCGCCGCCGAGCCGCGCCAGCACGTCGGTCTCGCGCAGCGCGGAACGCAGGCGCTGCGCCATCTCCTTGAGCAGCGCGTCGCCGGCCGGATGGCCGAGCGAATCGTTGACGTCCTTGAACCGGTCGAGGTCGAGCATGAACACCGAAAACGCCTCGCCGCGCCGGCGCAGGCGCGCGCCGGCCTCCTCGATCTTCTCCATGAAGAAAGTGCGGTTGGCGAGGCCGGTGAGCAGGTCGTGATGCGCCATGAACGCGACCTTGGCCTCGCTCTGGCGGCGGTCGGTGATGTCCTCGTGCACGGTGAGCACGCTGCCGTCCGGCAGGAACTGGCGCTGGATCGAGACCACGCGCCCGTTGGAGTGCGTCTGGATGTCGCCGGACTGGCTGAAGATGCGCTCGATGTAGTCGTCGACGACGGCGCCGTCGTAGGCGCCGTTGGCGATGCGACATTCGATGATCTGCCGCGCCGTCATGCCGGCGCGCATCTGCTCCGGCGTCAACCCGTAGATTTCGCCGTACCGGCTGTTGGCGACCACGACGCGCTGACCAGCGTCGAACATGCAGAGGCCCTGCGACATGTTGTTGAGCGCGGCGTCGAAGCGCATGTTGGCGCGGCCGAGCTCCTCGGACTTCGCGATCAGGGCGGCCTCGGCGCGCTTCTCCGCCGTGACGTCCTCGTGGATGGCAACCCAGCCGCCGCTCGCCATCGGCTGATGCGTGACCTGGATCATGCGGCTGTCGCGCAGCTCGTTGACCACGTGATAGGCCTTGCCTTCCGCCACCTCCCTTAGGCGCTGCTCGATGTATTCGCGCGGAGCATCGGGGCTCTTGCCGGCCGAGACGCGGGCTTCCAGCACGGCGCGCAGCGTCGTTCCCGGCCTGACCTGATCGGGCGACAGCTCGTACATCTCGCGGTATTGGCTGTTGCAGACGATCAGCCGCTGCGCCGCGTCGTACATGCACAGGCCGACCGGCAGATTGGTGAGCGCGGCATCGAACCACAGATTGGCCCGCTCGAGCTCCTCGGATTTCGCGATCAGCTCGGCTTCGGTGCGCTTCTCGGCGGTGATGTCGTGGTGGATCCCGACCCAGCCGCCGTCGCGGGTCGCCTCCTGGTGGACGGCAATCATGCGGCCATCGCGCATGTGATTGACCCCCCGCGACGACTTGCCGGCGGATAGCTCGCGCAACCGGCGCTCGACGAAGGAGTCCGTCGATTCGAGACCCGTGCCGTTGGCGGAACACGCCGCGAGGATCGAGCGCAGGGGCGTCCCCGGCTTCACCTGGTCGGGGGTCAGGCCGTACATCTCGCGGTAGCGCCGGTTGGCGAGCACGAGCCGCGCGTTGCGATCGAACTGGGAGAGGCCGTGCGCCATGGTGTCGAGCGTCAGCGCGAGCGTGCGCGAATTGTCGGCAATCTTGCGCGTCTGCCGCATCAGCAGGATGGTGCCGAGCAGGATCACCGCGACGACGAACGCTACCACCGGGCCGAACGTGCAGAGGTGGCGATACCAGGGCGCCAGCACCTCGTCGCGGCTAAAGCTCACCAGCATCACCAGCGGCAGATTGGGCACCACCGTATAGCCGGAGATGCGCGCCGCGCCATCACGGTAGCCGGTGAGCTCGTAGGCGCCGGCCGGCGCCGCCGGCAGGTGGTGGGCGAACAGCTCGGCCTTGGCGAAGGATCGGCCGATGAAATCCGGCACGAACGGCTCGCGCGCAAGCAGCACGCCGGAGCGATGAAACAGCATCACGGCGCCGCCCGGCCCGAGATCGATCGCGCGGAAGATGCTGCCGAAATACGCGAGATCGAGCGGGGCCAGCACGATGCCGGCGAAGGTGCCGTCCGCATGATCGAGACGGCGCGAGGCGGCCACGATCCAATTGCCCGACTTCATCGAGCGATAGGGCGGGCTGATGAACAGGCCCACGTCGTCGCGCTCGCGCTGGACCGTGAACTGCGGCAGGTCCGCGATGTTGGGACGCACCGGATCGTGATCGTAGGAATGAACCCGCTTGTTTCCCTGCGCGTCCGTCCAGCCGACCCCGAGGATCAGCGGCGAGGTCTGCTGGAGGTGGCGCAACGCATCGCGAACCCGCAGCGCCGCTTCTGCGCCGACGGGGCCCGACGGGCTGGCGTCTCTCGCCTGCTGGCGGATGATCTCGGCGGCGCGCAAGGTTCGGTCGACGCCCTCGAAGGTGCGCGCGGTGTGCTGCGCCAGCACTTCGGCATAGTTGCGCGTTTGCTGCTCGGCGACCGCGATCGCGTCGCGGTAGCGCGCGTTGAGATCGACGAGAAACAGGACGACGATCGAACCCGCGAAGACGACGCCGAACGCCGCCAACATGCGATTTGGGCCGCCGATCAATCTGCGAACAATGCCGCGCATTCTTGTGATTGTGGGCGGGATGGCGGGAGCCCCCCGTTCGACCTCCTTGCACCGCGCGGGCGAGCCGCCGGCCGTGCTACGCTTATGACGGGAAACCTCCAAGATGTGCTTAAGCGGCGTGCTTAAAGGGGATTGAACGAATACACGCATTTATTGCGTAACCGGCGACAGGACAATCCGGGGTCAAGGTTCCCGCCAGGTCGGGCACGTCGGTTGCGCCGTATGCATCAACCGCCTCGCGCATCGGTGCGCGGACCGAGCAGACCGTTGCGCACGATGAGGCGCCAGCGCGGCAGCGCAAGCAATTCGCGCAGGGCCGCGCGCGGGTGGCGCGCGCACAGCAACAGGGCAAGACACACGTAGGGCGCAAGGCCCGCCGCCCGCGTGCCGGCACGGCGGCGCTGGAGCATGAGCTTGCCGGCGAGCAGCAGCAGCATTCGCGCGGCTTGCGGACTGGTGCGAAGGAGCCCGTAGCGTGCAAAGAGCCGCAGCCATGCCGGCATGACGCCCATGTCGCTCGCCTTGGCGAGGGTGCCGCGAAAGAACGGAATTGCGAATTCCTGCGTAAACGTCGGCGCGCCGAAAATCGCGCGCAGCCGCGCAAGGCTGAGCCTTTCGCCGGGCGCGCGCTTTTCGGCGGCCACCAGCGGATCCTCCGCGCCGGCACGGCGCCGGCGCGCCGCGGCGCGCGCCGCCAGCACGGAAAGCTCCTGCTCGATGAAGCGCAGGCGCGAGGCGTTGCTCGCATGCATCCGATAGGACAAGAGCACGTCCGGCAGGTTGGCGATGGGACCGACTTCGACCAGCCTCAACCAAAGGTCATAGTCCTCGGCATAGCGGGCGATCGGCCGATAGCCGAGCGGGCGCACGGCGTCCGCGCGCATCATCACGGCCGGATGCACCACCACCGGACGCAACGGCAGCTCTTCCGCGACCGCCGCCGGCAGCGTCGGAAACACCAACGTCTCGGCGTAGCGCCCCGCCTCGTCGATGAGGTCGACGGCGCCGGAGACCGCAACGATGTCGGGATGGCGCTGCAGAAACGCGTACTGCTTGGCGAAGCGATCGGGCCGCGCGATATCGTCGGCATCCATGCGGGCGATGAGCGGCGCGCGCGCGCGCGACAAGCCGAGGTTCAGGCTTTCGATCAGCGCGAGCCCGGGCTCGACCACGACCTGGACGCGGGCATCGCGCGCCGCGGCCTCTTGCAGCAACGCGACGCTGCCGTCGCTCGAGCCGCCGTCGAGCGCGATCAGCTCGAAGTCGGCAAACGTCTGGTCGAGGATGCTGTCGAGCGCGAGTCCGAGGAACCTCGCGCTGTTGTAGACGGGCAGCAGCACCGAAACCGAAGGCCCCGCCATCGCGCCCGTCGCTCCGCGCACCCGCCGATCGTCGCCGCGGGCGCCTGCATCCGGTTTCGCCAATAGGCGATTTGACCAGGGGGCACAAGATCATTCGGCCGGCAGCGCGGGCGGGCCGCACCCCGCTCCCAGCCGCCTGCACGGCGATCCGGGACGGCGCCTGGCGGCGCAACGGCGACGCCCCGGCAAGAGTGCAAAAATATTGCTCAATCAGAGCATTACGAGCAGTACCGGAGAGAATCCAGCGCGCAAGCAACCGCTTGTTAGCGATCCCGGGATTAACGTTTCGGCCGCAGACACCGCCGGTAGGCGGGACGAGCAGATGAACACCGCGAGGCAAAGAGCAGTTGCGCGAGCAAGGGCGGGCCAGTCGGCCTCCCGGGTCTTCGGCGTTTCCATGTTCTTCGTCGCGCTGCTCGCCAGCTCGTTTCTGGTCGGTCGCGAGGTCATCGCGCGTCAGACGCCTGCGCCTGTCCCGGCCAGCCAATATCGCGGCGTCATTGAGTTGGCGCCCAACGAACAGGGACGGTGCGAACAGCTCGAGTTCGACAACAAGACCGGGGCGATACGGCCGCGCGGCGCCAGCCAGTGCAGCGCCGACATTTATGTGCCGCCAACGGAAAAGCTCGGACCGTTGGGCGGCGTCAGGGACTATTTCAGGTCGCGTTAGCGCATGATCCCGGCAAGGGCGCCGCGCGCGCTTCGCCTTCATCGGCCCGATATACGCCACCCCAGGAACGCATCGATCGCCGCCGGCAGGTGCAGCGCGTGCAGGATCAGGCTCGTGTCGACCGATACCGCGCCGGCCCCGAGGAGGGACAGCGCCGAGCCGATGATGACGTGCCAGCCGAAAACCTCGTGGTGCGGCGTGAGCGTGTTGGCGAAGCCGAAACGGAAGATCAGCGAGAGCTGCATCAGCGGCGCCACCAGCATGATCGGCGCGATCGCGAGCGCCGAGTAGAACAGCCCCTGGGCGAGCGCGACGAACACGCCCGAATAGATGAACCAGCGCAGGTTCTCGCGATGCAGGGCGCGCAGGTTGCGGCGCAACATTGGCGAGACGAGAAACAGGATCATGGCGGCGGTCGCGGCGCCGTAGGCGATCAGGCCGCCGAGGATGCCGGCGAGCGGATCGGTGTGCGCGAGCGCGGTGCGCGCCATGATCGGGCTCGTGCCGTAGGCGAGCGCGGCGAGCGTCGCGAAAGTGTAGCCGGCCGTGCGGCGCGGCACGAACACATGCTCGCCGCGCTTGTCCGACCCGGCCGCGGACGCAGGCTTCGTGGGCTGGCGCTGGGTGAGCAGCGCGCCCGCGACCATGACGACGCCGCCCACGAGCTGCATGAGCGTGCACGGCTCGCCGAGGATGAGGACGGCGAGAACGACGGAGACGAAGACCTGCAGCTGGATCACCGGCGCCGTGAGATTGACGCCGGCCGCCTGATTGGCGCGGTAGTTGCAATAGCGCCCGAGTCCGAAATGCAGCAGCCCGACGCCCGCCATCCAGGCGACGCTGATCGCGCCGAGATGGGGAAAGCGCGCCACCCATCCGATCAGCAGCACCATCGCCACGAAGCCGAGAAGGCCCACCGGGATCGTGACCGCCATTCCCTGGATCGGCGTTCCGGTGATGACGCCGCGCCGCGCCGCCACGTTGTTGAGCGCGAAAGTCGCGGCGGAGAAAATCGCAAAGATCGCGCCCAGCATGCGTTCCGTCCCGATGGTCGCCCGGCTTTTGCGCCGATGCGCCGGCGGGCGAAAGTAGAGACGCAAGGCCGCGCCGTCCAATGCGATCAAGGCGGTCCGCGCTGTCGAGACCCGCGCATCCGCATTAACGGTTCGTTAACCATAAATCGTCGACGTTGCCGGCGGGCGATACAAATCGCGGCCGGATCGAAAGAATCCGGCCGGGAGATGCGTCATGGCTGCATGCTCCATTGGTCGCGCCCCCGGCGACACGCATTCGAGCGGATTTTCGCGCGCGCGCCGCAACCGCGCGGTCGCGCTCGCGCCGGCGCGCCCGCGATGAGCGCGGCGCGCCAAGCCGCCTTGCGCGCCGCGCTTGCGCATTTCGCCGCGCGCCGGCACGCCGACGCGCAGGCCGCGCTCGAGGCGCTGATCGCGCAGCACGGGGAGGATGCCGAGGCGCTGCTGCTGCTCGGGACGCTGCAGCTCGCCGCCGATGCGCCGGCCGCCGCGGCGCTGTTTCGCCGCTGCCTCGCGCTCGCGCCGGGGAACGCCTATGCGTGGCACTATCTCGGCAAGGCGGCCGAGCAGCAGGGCGATCTCGCGGCGGCGATCGAGCATCTCGGCCGCGCCGCAGCGCTCAATCCGCGTTTCGCGCCGACCCACAACGATCTCGGCGCGCTGCTGCAGCAGGTGGGCGAACGCGACGCCGCGCTCGTCGCGCTCGATCGGGCGCTCGCGATCGATCCCGGCTACACGACCGCGCACCACAATCGCGGCATGCTGCTCGCCGAGATGCGGCGGCCCGAGGAGGCGCGCGAGGCGTTCCGCCAGGTGCTGGCGGCGCGGCAGGATTCGGCCGACGCCTGGCACAATGTCGGCGCCGCCCACGCGAGCCTCGACGAATATGAGGCCGCGGCGGCGGCATGCCGCCAGGCGCTCGCGCTCGATCCCGGCCATCTCGGCGCCTATGCGACGCTCGCGCAGGCGCTCGGCCACCTGCACCGCGGCGCCGAGGCGGCCGAGGTGCGCACCGAATGGGCGCGGCGGCAGGGCGTGGTGGTGACGCGCTGCCGCTGCGAGCCGCCGCAGGCGCGCATACTTCTGCTCGGCGCCGCCGAATTCTGCAACGTGCCGACCGGCGACCTGTTCGACCGCATGCGGTTCGAGACCATCTCGCTCAACCTGATGCCTCCCGCGCAAGCGGATTCCGATCCCGCCCTGCGACGCGAGGCGCTGCCGCCGTTCGATATCGTGTTCAACGCGATCGGCGACGCCGACCGCGGCAGCCCGTTCTTCGCGCGCGCCGCGGAGTTCTGCCAAAAGCTCGATCGGCCGCTGCTCAATATGCCGGACCGCGTCGCGCGCACACGGCGCGATGCCCTGCCCGCGCTCATCAAGGACATCCCCGGCCTCGTCACGCCGCGCATGCGCCGGATCGCGCGCGCCGACCTCGCGACGTTCGCGGCGGCGCCTGAGCGGCTCGACCGGCCGCTGCTGGTGCGCCCGGCCGGCTCGCATGGGGGCGACGATCTCGTGCGCATCGAAGACCGCGCCGAGCTTGCGGGCTATGCGGAAAAAGCGCCGGCCGACGAGTATTATGTCAGCGACTTCTGGGACTATCGCGGCGCCGACGGCTTCTTTCGCAAATACCGCCTGATCTTCGTCGACCGCAAGGTATTTCCCTATCACCTCGCGATCACGCGCCATTGGCTCGCACACTACTGGCGCGCCGACACGACCGACGCAATGAAACACGAGGAAGAGATGTTCCTCGCCGATTTCCGCCAGGCGTTTCGCGGGGCCGCGGCCGAGGCGGTCAGCGAAGCGGCGCGCCGGCTCGACCTCGACTATGCCGGGATGGACTGCACGATCCTCCCGGACGGGCGCGTGCTGGTGTTCGAGGCCAACGCGACCATGCTGGTGCACTTGCGCGAGTCGCGCGAGGCCTTCGCCTACAAGCACGCGCATGTGCCGCGCATCATCGACGCGATGGGCGAGATGGTGCTGCGGCGGATTGCCGAGCGCGGCCTGGCGCGTTCCGCCTGACCTCGCCGATCGTCCCGATGCTTGGCGTTCTGCGGCGGCTACGGTAGCTTGCCCGAACAGCCGCTTTCGGGCGGTACCGGCCCGCGAGGTGATCCATGCTGGAATTGCGCCCAAGCTGCGAGTGTTGCGACAAGGACCTGCCGCCGGCGGCTCCCGACGCGATGATCTGCACCTTCGAATGCACGTTCTGCCGCGACTGCGTGCAGAATCGGCTGCACGGCGTCTGCCCGAATTGCGGCGGTAATTTCGCGCCGCGTCCGATCCGGCCGGCCGCGAAGCTCGCAAAGAATCCACCGTCGACGCGCCGCGTGTTCCACCCCGGGGGTTGCGGCGAGGCCATCGCGTCGCGCTAGGGGCCGGGGGCAGCACCGATGAAGACTTACAAGATCGCGGCCATCCCGGGCGACGGGATCGGCACGGAAGTCGTCGCGGCCGGCGTCGAGGTGATGAGCGCGATCGCGGCGCGCGACGGCGGCTTCGCATTCAAGTTCGACCATTTCGACTGGGGCGGCGAATACTACAAGAAGCACGGCCGCATGATGCCGGAGAATGGCCGCGACCAGATCCGCCACCACGACGCGATCCTGTTCGGCTCGGCCGGGCATCCCGAGATTCCCGATCACATCACGCTGTGGGGGTTGCGGCTCGCCATCTGCCAGCCGTTCGACCAGTACGCCAACGTGCGGCCGACGCGCATCCTGCCCGGCATCACGTCGCCGCTGCGCCACGTCAAGGACAAGGAGCTCGACTGGGTGATCGTGCGGGAGAATTCGGAGGGCGAGTACGCGGGCGTCGGCGGCCGCGTGCACCAGGGCTCGCCGCTCGAAGCCGCGACCGACGTCGCGATGTTCACGCGTGCCGGCGTCGAGCGGGTGATGCGGTTCGCCTTCCGCCTCGCCCGGTCGCGCCCGCGCAAGCTCCTCACCGTCGTCACCAAATCGAACGCGCAGCGGCACGCCATGGTGATGTGGGACGAGATCGCCGTCGAGGTCGCGCGCGAATTTCCCGACGTGACCTGGGACAAGATGCTGGTCGATGCGATGACGATGCGCATGGTGATGCGGCCGCAGTCGATCGACACCGTCGTCGCGACCAACCTGCACGCCGACATCCTGTCCGATCTTGCCGCCGCGCTCGCCGGCTCGCTCGGCATCGCGCCGACCGGCAATATCAATCCGGAGCGCACCTTTCCCTCGATGTTCGAGCCGATCCACGGCTCGGCTTTCGACATCATGGGCAAGGGCATCGCGAACCCGATCGGCACCTTCTGGTCGGCCGTGATGCTGCTCGAGCACCTGGGAGAGAACGCGGCGGCAAGCCGCCTGATGGGCGCGATCGAACGGGTGACGGCCGATCCGCGCTTCCACACGCCCGATCTCGGCGGCAGCGCGCGCACGGCCGAGGTGACGACCGCCGTCATCGAGGCCATTCGGGGCACGAACCAGTGAACAAGGACGATCGGGATGCGACGCCGTCGACGCCGACCGCGACGCGCCCGCAATCCGGCGCAACGCGCGTCTATCGGCGATGGCCGGCCTTGGCGGCGGCGCGGCGCGGCCGTCCCCCGGCGATCGACTCGATCATCTGCAGCACGGCCGCACGCATCGACTCGCTGGTGATCTTGTCGAAGGCCTGCAGCAGACGCAGCGAGTGCGGATGGGTGAGCAACGCCCGCCCTGACTGATCCGCCATCGCCTGCCCGGCGGCCGGCGTGCCTTCGAACAGCGTCGGCAGCGAAACACCGAGCACGCCGGCGATCTGCGTGAGGCGGCTCGCGCCGACACGGTTCGCGCCCTTCTCGTACTTCTGGATCTGCTGGAACGTTACGCCGATGCGCTCGCCGAGCTCGGTCTGCGAGAGACCCTTTTGCAAGCGGCAGATCCTGATGTTCTGCCCGACCAGCACGTCCACCGGCTGTGGCGCTCGCTTGGCCATGAGAATGTTCCCCACATAAACTCCGCAGTTGGAGGGCGCCCGACCTTCAATAGCGGCTTTAACGCAAATGGCGCGGGAATACAAATAACAAGGCTGAATCATCCACGACCTGAGGTTGGTATAATCAGGTCTGACGGGGTTGGATCAACCTGCGCGGTGTCCGGATGACACTGCACGGCTGCACCCGCCGTTGCGCAGCCGCTCCGGTTGCCGCAGCGCTGCAAAAATTTGCAGCGCGGGGCTGCGCGAGCGAGACCGCCGGACGCTACAGGCGCTCGATTCCCGCCTGGTCGATGATCTTCTTGAACATTTCGATTTCCTTGATGACGCGCGCCCATTCGTCCTTGGCGCCTTTCGGCCGCACCAGGAAACCTTGCTTGTAGAGCTTGTCCTTCATTTGCGGCGTGGCGAGCACCTCGAGCGTCTCGGTCTCGAGCCAGGTGACGATCGCGGGCGGCGTCTTGGCCGGCGCGAGCAGGAACGTGTCGGTGGCGAACACGAAATCCTCGTAACCCTCCTCCTGCATGGTCGGCACGTTCGGCATGTCGGGCCAGCGCGCCTCGCCGGTGACCGCAAGACAACGCAGCGTGCCCGCCTTGATGTGCGGCGCCGCCGGCGGCAGCGAGCCGGAACTCAATTGCGCGGTGCCGGCGAGCAGCGCCGCAATCGCGTCGCCGCCGCCCTTGAACACCACGTCGGCGAGCTTGGGCAGCTTCTCGCGGATCTTGAGGACTTCGAGCTCGATCTGGGGCGTGGTGCCGATCGGCGGCGTCGCGCAATTGTATTTGTCGGGGTTGGCGCGGGCGAGCGCGACGAATTCCTTGATGGTCTTCGCCGGCAGGTCCGCCTTGACGACGAACGTATTGGGCGACGTCGCAAGCTCGCTGACGCCGACGAAATCCTTATAGGGGTCGAAGGGCAGGCTTTTGTAGAGCCCGTAGTTCACCGAATACGCATTGGTTGCGAGCAGGATCGTATAACCGTCGGGCTCGGAATGCGCCGCGTAGCCGAAACCTATGTTGCCGCCCGCGCCGCCGCGATTCTCGATGATGAAGGTCTTGCCGGTCGCCTCCGACAAGGCGGCCGCGACGATGCGGCCGACGAGATCGGACGGGCCGCCCGGCGTGTTGGCGACGATGATCTTGACCGGACGTTCCGGGTAGGCGGCGAGCGCCGCGCGCACGCCGATGAGCGCCGGCGCCGCAACAGCCGCAAGCGCGCCAGCGCCCTTGACGAGGCTGCGCCGTGTGAGGCGCGTGTGCTTGTCGGCTTGTTTCATGATCCT
>Ga0209006_10001706_pt1 | contig 19904 bp, 13 predicted proteins | sample JacPin_JW_Ref_O2_FD_188567 | JGI IMG/M metagenome (GOLD analysis project Ga0209006, IMG submission 188567) | Forest soil microbial communities from Algoma, Ontario, Canada - Jack Pine, Ontario site 1_JW_Ref_O2 (SPAdes) (version 2) | ecosystem: Environmental > Terrestrial > Soil > Boreal...
CGACTTTCGCCAGCGCCTCGATATCGCAGACATTGCCGGCCGGATTGCCGATGGTCTCCGCAAAGATCGCCTTGGTGTCCTGGTCGATCAGTTTCTCGATCGCATCGGCCTGGTCGCTGTCGGCAAAGCGGGCATGGATGCCCTGGCGCGGCAGCACGTGGGCGAGCAAGGTGTGGGTGGTGCCGTAGAGCTGGGGGACGGAAATGATGTTGCCGCCGGCGTCGGCGAGGTTGACGAGAGCGAAATGCAGCGCCGCCTGGCCGGTCGCGACCGCAAGGGCGCCGACGCCGCCTTCGAGTTCGGCGATGCGTTTTTCGAGCACCGAGGTGGTCGGGTTCGCGATCCTGGAGTAGCGAAAACCCTCGGTTTCGAGATTGAACAGCGCTGCGCCATGATCGGCGCTGTCGAAGGCGTAGGCAACCGTCTGGTAAATCGGCACCGCAACCGATTTGGTTGCCGGATCGGGATCGTAGCCGGCGTGAATCGCGATGGTTTCGTTGCGCATTTCGCACCTCCCGCTCTGTACAATGCGCGCTTAAGCGCGCGTCGCAGCCGCCCGTGTTTTGTGTAAAGAGGAGCCGTTGACGGGGCAATAATTCGCAATGGATTCGATGAAATAACCCTAATAGAACCCCGCCAATTGAATAAAATTTTACTTAAATGGTTTTGAATTGACCATTGGGCGGTCGTGAGATCATGCTCGATAATCTGGCTGACTTTCGTGCCAGACCCGTGCCGCGGGCGACATTAAGCGCGGGTTCACCTGGCAGCGTCCCTTCCCATCGGGGACTTCCAGACTCGGCCTGAAAGCCCGAGGAAAGCTGTTGACTAGCGGATGAAGGTTTGGGACGACAAGGTTTGCACGGTGCGCGTTCACAGGCATGTGGTTCGCCGGCAAAACACGCTTCAATCAAGGCGGCTGGATGAGGCGGTTGGCTTGACGTCTTTTCAAGAGAGCGCTGCGCGCACATGTTAGATTCTTCAACTGTTTCGAAAAGGAAATATGAGAAGAGCGCGCGCGCTTCCGTGATCAATTTTGGACGTCTGCTGCGCATCAGATATCGCGGACCGATCGGCAGATTGCGGGAGCTGCTGCGGCGCAATGAATTCTTTCTGATCCCGCTTGCGCTTATCGTCGGTTCCGCTGTCGGGGCCATCGTCACGGCCATGAGCGAGATCGCGCAGATCGCGCATGTGATCATTTACGGGATCCCGATCGACGTCCGCCTGAGCGCCCACGATGTGATTAATCCCTGGGCGGCGCTGCTGGCGCCGGCCGGCGGCGGTCTCCTGCTGGGGATCATGGAATGGTCGCGTCGCCGCTGGAAGATTGCCAACGCGGTCGATCCGATCGAGGCCAATGCGCTGCGCGGCGGTCATCTGTCGCTGCGGGACAGCGTCGTCGTCAGCAGCCAGACCCTCGTCTCCAACGGATGTGGCGCGTCGGTCGGGCTGGAAGCGGGATATACCCAGATCGGATCGGGTCTGGCATCACTGCTCGGCCGGTTCCTGAAACTGCGGCGTGCCGACCTGCGCTTGATCGTCGGCTGCGGCGCCGCCGCGGCGATCGCGGCGGCTTTCGGCGCGCCCATCACCGGCGCCTTTTATGCCTGCGAATTGATCGTCGGCGTCTATTCCGTCAGCAGCGCGGCGCCGATCCTCGCGGCCTCGCTGTCCGGGGCGCTCACGGCGCAGGTGCTCGGCGGCGCGCCCTACTCGCTCAACGTGCCGCATGTCGGCGCGGTCGGCTTCGAACAATATCTTGCTCTCATCGTACTGGCGTTGATCGTCAGCCTGATCGGTATTCTGGTGATGCGGAGCTCGGCACTTTTCGAGCGCGTCTTCAATCGGGCCTGGATTCCGGTCTGGATGAGGCCGGTGCTCGGAGGTCTTTGCATCGGCGCCATGGCGATCGTGACCCCGCAGGTTCTGGCCGCGGGGCACGGCGCGATGGTGCTGAATTTGCACCGGGACATGGCGGTGCAGTTGATCGCGATCATCATCGTGCTGAAGCTGTGCGCCTGCATGATTTCGTTGGCGTCCGGTTTTCGCGGCGGCCTTTTCTTCGCCTCGCTGTTCGTTGGCAGCATGATCGGCAAACTGTTCGCCGTGGTGCTGCACCTTCCGCTTTTCAATATTGCGCTCGATCCGCTGGCGAGCACGCTCGCCGGCATGGCGACCCTTGGCGTCGCGATCGTGGGCGGCCCGCTGACGATGTCGTTCCTCGTCCTCGAGATGACCCGCAGCGTGGATGTCAGCGCCGCCGTGCTGGCCGCCTGCATCGTCACCAGTGTTTGCGTGCGGGCCCTGTTCGGCCATTCGTTCTCGACCTGGCGGCTGCATCTGCGTGGCGAGACGATCCGCAGCGCGCAAGATGTCGGATGGCTCCGCAACCTGACGGTCGAGCGCATGATGCGAACCGACGTGGCGACGATCCGGGCCAGTGCGACGATCGCCGAGTGCCGTCATGAATTCGAGATCGGTTCGCGCCAGGCCGTGTTCGCGCTCAGCGGCGGCGGCGAATATTGCGGCGTCGTGATGCTGCCGGAGTTGTTTTCCGGGGAACTGGACGGGATTGCCGATGAGATCCAGGTGATCGAATTGGCAAGATATACCAACATCATGCTTTTGCCTGACATGAACGTGAAGTCGGCGATGAAGATATTCGATGACGCCGAGGCCGAATTGCTGGCCGTCGCGGAGAACGCCGACAGCCGCAAGATCGTCGGTTTCCTGACCGAATCCCACGCGCGGCGCCGATATGTCGAGGAACTCGACCAGGCCTTCCGCGGCAATCTCGGCTCGATCTGAAGCCGACGCGTACCTTATTTCATGATTGCATCTCTCGCTTCACAGCGCGTAGCCTGCGTATGAAGGTTTTCCGTTGACAGGTAACGCCGCTGGATCGTGCAATCGACATCGATGACCTCTGGCGCGTTGCCGCCAGAAAACTGCGCGCATCGCCGCGGCCGCCTCGGGATGTGTATGTCGAAGGGCTGCGCTGCCTCGTCTCCGCGCTGCAGAGCGAGGGCCGCTACGACGAGGCCGAGTTACGGGCACTGCAGCGGGAAATATTCATCCGCATTCTTTCCGACCTGAGTTTCTCCAGCGATCTTGCGGCCTATCCGGAAATCGCCGATGTGCCGTTACGGAGTCCGCTATTGATCGCCGGCTTCGGTCGGACCGGAAGCACGTTGCTGCACCATCTGATCGCGCTCGATCCGAAAGCGCGGGCGCCGCTGTTGTGGGAACTGTGGACGCCATCGCCGCCGCCACGTCCCGAAACCGCGGCGACCGATCCGCGGATCGAATTCGCACAACGCCGCCTCGACATGTTCACGGAGGCCGATCCCCTGGTCCGCCAAATTCACCCGATGGCGGCGCGCGCTCCCGACGAATGTCACTGGATGATGCGGCACTCGACCCAGACGCCGATGCTCTACCAGGTTCCGGAATACTGGGCCTGGCTGAAGCAGCTCAACGCGGGCGAACTCAGGGAGATCTTCTCGCATTACCGGCAGCAGATCCAGCACCTGCAACTCTTCATCCGCGGCGAGCATTGGGTCAGCAAGTCATTTACGCATCTGCATTTCATGCCGGTGCTGTTTGATGTTTTTCCCGATGCCAACGTGGTCAGGTTGCACCGCCATCCCAGCGACGCGGTTCCGTCGCTGTGCAGTCTCGGCGCGGGCTACCGCAAACTGTTCGCGGCGCGGGCGGATCGGCACGAGATCGGATCCACCCTCCTCGACATGTTCGTCGAGCATATGAAGCGAGCGATGGCCGCGCCGGCGCGAAACGCCGCGCAAATCATCGATATCCGTTTCGACGATCTGGTCGCCGACCCGATTGCCGCGGTCCGCACTATCTACAGCCGGTTCGGCTATCGCTATAGCGCCGCCTTCGAGCAGAAAATGTTGCGATATCTCGAGAACGACCGCGCCGCGCCGAGACCGCGGCACGCCTATAGCATGGAACAATTCGGCCTGTCGCGGCGCGAAATAGTCGACCGATCCGCGGAATATCTGGCGTGGGTCGAGACGCGTTGCGGCGACCTCGCCGAGAGCAGCCGTGCGATGTGACGGCCTCTCCGGAAAAGCCGACGCGACCGGCGCGGGTAACGGTCAGGTTCCGAACGGCGGTTCGTTTTTCAGCGGATGAGCGTCGTCGGGATAGCGGCTCTTGATCAGCACTGTGATGCCGCCGCGCGACGTCCGTGTGTCGGGGGCGTGCCAGACCGTGAGTTCGTAGTCGTATCCCGGCGCCCACGCGAACACGATCGGTGTCGGCGGTTTGGTGGACAAGGCATGGCGGATCACGCCGAAAATGGCTTCCTGGATACTCTTGGGTATTTGATTGAGATAGTTCACCCAGGGCCCATGAAGCGCCATGTCGGGCCCGACGACCAGGCCGGAGGCGAACGGCTTGCCGGGCTCGAACGCATCGCGTCTTTCGGCCACTCTCGCGATGCCTTCCCGGGAAAAAGCGTGGTTGAGTTGACCAAGAATTGTTTGAAGGTGGGGCATTGGTGATCTCCAAAAAAATCGCGACAGCCGGACTACAACTTGAGAGTGGCACCTATCCGTTTTACGGGCAACTGCTATCGTTGCGAAGCTTGGCAAGCCGCGCGGGCGCTCGCGGCAGCTTCTTCGAGCCGAGCGGCGAGGTCGTGGACGAAAGGTTCATAGAGCCTGGCTCCCGTCTCCTCTATCAATGCCCGGATCTTCCGCAACTCAAGCCGAACTTGCTCGGTATCGTCGGCTCGAAGCAACACTTCGGCATGGACAATGCGGGCAAGGCATTGCGGAACGCGCGCGGCCCTTGCCGTGGCCACCTCGATCGCCTCGACGGCGAAACGGCGCGCATTGGCCAGGTCACCGTTCAGGCGGTGGGCGTTGGCGAGGTCGGCCAAAATCCGGGCCTCACCCTCGAGCCCGGTCTTTCGCTGACGCGCAAAGGACAGGGCCTTGTCGAGGTCATTGACGGCCGCCTCGAACCGGCCCGCAACCATGTGCGAGACGCCGCGGCAGGCCAATGCGTTGACGCGTATATAGGGGCTGCCGCTCTCGGCCGCGATCGCCGTGGCGCGCTCGGCGTGAAAATCGGCGAGAAGCCTGTCGTTGGTAGCCCAGGCCATGTCGATATAGGCGGTACTGACGAGATGAAGCGTCATCGGATCGATGTCGGTCTGCAGTAAACGATCGAGAAACGACCTCGCTTCATCGAAACGGCCGAGCAGGACCAGGATCTGTCCGCGCATCGCCGTCAGCCAGCGATCGACGTCCAAATGCAGCCGCTGACGGTCACCCTCGCTGATCTCGCCGGCCACGTTGGTGGCCTCGATATTCGCCTGCAGCGCTTCATCCAGATGCCCGGCGAAGCGGATCGCCTGGGACAGCACGGCCTTCAACATCGCCTCGACGCCTCGATCGTTGGCCGCCTTTGCCAGGTCGACCGCCTCCCGCGTTCGCGCGACGTAGTCATCCGCCGATCCTCGCACCGCCAGGTTCCTGCCGTAGACCGCGTGAGCCCACGCGTTCGCCCGCATGATGCCCGCCTCGAGCGCCAGCCGCCGTGCTTCCTCGAACCAGCCCTGTCCTTCTTCGGCCGACATTCCTTCCTGCCAGCCGAAATTCATGATCTGCAAACAGGCCTGGAGGCGCAGAAAATCCGTCGATTGGGACGCTGGCTGCGTCGAGAGCAATTGGTGCACCTTTTTCCAGGTTCTCAGCGCCTGGCTGGCATCGTGGTTGCCGATCCACAAGGCGGCCGCTATATGGGCCTGCGCGGCTTCCATCGGTTCGCCCGCTTCCTCCAGATGGTAGGCGAGCAGGCTCGCGCGTTGTTCCTTTTGATCGGAGAATTGCGGCTTCATGACGCGCGCCACGTCGCCGTGAATCCGCCTGCGCCGGTCACGAAGAAGGGCGCGGTAGCAGACCTCCTGGACGAGCGGATGGGAGAAGGCGTGAACTCCGCGATCGAGCGGCAATTCGCGCAAGAGTTCAGCCCGCCGCAACCGCGAGAGCGCTGCCGCGAGATCCGTCGGCGGCAAACCGGTTACGCTTTCCAATATCGCGAGCGGCGCTTCGCGTCCCACGACGGCGGCGTATTGCAGCACCTGCCTTGCAGAGCCGTCGAGGTGATCGATCCGCGCCGTCAGCAGGGCTTCGATCGTCGGCGGCAGCGGGATCGCGTCGATGCCGCCGCCAAGACGATAGGCACCGCGTTCGCCCTCGAAATCGCCCCGCTCGATCAGCGAATGCACGAGTTCCTCGAGGAAAAACGGATTGCCCTGTGCCCGTTCGGCGATGTTGCGTGAGATCAGGGCAATCGATGAGTCCTTGCCAAGGAGATCGCCCAGGAGGGTCGCGGTCTCCGCGCGATCCAACGGAGACAGGCTGATCTGCCGGTAGTGGCTTCGCTGCATCCACGGCGCCGTGTAGCCGTGCCGGAAATTGAACAGCAGCATCGTCGTGGTGCCGACGATGGCGTCCACCATGGCGTCAATGAATTCCTCGCTGGCGGTATCGATCCAGTGCAGGTCCTCGATGACAACCACGGCCGGCTGCTGCTGTCGCCCGGAACGCACGAAGACGCAGGCAAGTTCGATCAGCCGCGCCTTGCGGACGGCCGGATCTATCGTCGGGGCAGGCCGCGCCGGATCGGCGAGGCCCAAAAATCCCAGCAGCAGCGGAAGGGTGTCGCCGGCGACGGGCAGTTCCGCGAGAGCCGCGGCGACCTGCTGGCGCGCCTCGTCGGTCGACATCGTCGGCTTGACGCCCAGATAGTCGCGCGCGAGTTCGAGGATCGGCTGATAAGGCGTCGCGTGCCCATGCGCCGTTACGCGCGTTTCATAAACGCGAAAGTCGCGTTCCCGGCAGCGTTCGGCGAACTCGAAACAAAGCCGGCTCTTTCCCGATCCCGCTTCCGCGACGACACCGACGACATGCGGTTCCCCGCTTGCGGCGCTCGTCAGTTCGGCCTCGAGCGCATCAAGCTCCGATTTGCGGCCGATCAAGGGACTGAGCGATTTCTGGCTGCGGAAAATAACGCTGGCCGGCGCATGATGGAGGCGCCGCAGCCTGAACACTTCAACCGGCTCCGATACGCCGCGAACCTTGCGGTGTCCCAGCGAGGTGGCTTCGACGGATTGCCGGGCCGCCGCCGCCGTGACGGCGGTCAACAGAATTTCACCGGGCTCGGCCATCTGTTCCATGCGGGCGGCGAGATGCGCTCCGGAGCCGGCAACATCGTAGGTGTGGTAAAGACTGTTGGCGACCGCCTGCACCACCATCTCGCCGGTATGTATGCCGACCCGAACCTTGAGTTCCGGGTCGCCGAGTCTGGCCACCGAGGCCTGGATCGCCAGCGCCGCCGCGCAGGCGCGCACCGCGTGATCCTCATGCGGTACCGGGGCGCCGAACAGGGCCATGACGCCATCGCCCTGCACCTTGTTGACGATCCCCTCATAGGTTTCGACGGCATGCCGCATGGCGTCGATCGCCGGCTGCATCCGCCGCATCGCATCTTCAGGGTCGGTATCGTCTATCAAGCTCGTCGAGTTGCTGATGTCCGCAAAGACAACGGTGAGGTGCTTGCGCTCGCCTCCGCTGATGCTCAGGACCCGCAGCACTTCTTCCGTGGTCGGCCGCGACGAACGCGCCGCCAGGGGCGTGGCGCAATTGCCGCAAAACAGGCTGTTCGGCCGGTTGAGGTGGTTGCACGCCGCGCAAACGATCCCGAGCGGCTTTCCGCATGTTTCGCAGAACGCATTCGTTGCGCTGTTATCGCTGTTGCAGTACCGGCAAAGCATCAGGCGAGACCTTGAGCCCTCATTGGCCACGAAAGCAGACTACCGGCGGAACGATGACGTTTCCATGGTTAACACGAGACCGGAGGCTCCCCCGGTCAATATGACGCAAATCCTAAAGTTGTGCGGAATGCCGGCCGTCAGCGCTTCACGAAGGCAACAGCCGGGACCGGGGGGCGCACCAGCGTCGCGGTAAGCGATTTGATAGCGCCTGTGCCGTCCCTTGCGAAAATCACAAACACCGGAAAGATGGTGCCGAATCCATGGACCTGGAATTGAAAATCGTCCCCTTGCACAGGCTCAAGCGGCCAGGTGGATTCGTAGTAACTGATTTCCAGTCCATTCCCCGCACGCTCGATCACGAAGTCGCCGTATCCGCCGTCGCTGAAGATCCCGGTGTAATCGCCCGGGGCGGCCGGTGCCAACCCTACCGGCAAAGCGGGCGGCGCGGGTGAGGCGACCGGGACCGGCAGGCCCGTCAGCGCACCACCAAGCAGATAGCCGTAGATCTTTGCCGCGATCTGGTCCGGCCAGGTGTCGATAAGGTTGTCGGTGCAGTGCTGATTGGTAAGCACGACGACCCCCAATCCGTCGTCCGGCATGAACGATACATAAGCGGCATAGCCGTCGGCATCGCCGGTGTGGAAGACGAGCAGCTTGTCCTCGGGCGGATTTTGGCCGGTGACCTGGACCTTGCAGATATTCCACCCAAGGCCGTAGGTGCTGCCGTCCCCGGGGTTCGACAGGGTCGTATACATCTGCGCGAGCGAGGCCGGACTGACAAGCGGCGCGCCGTTGGAAGTAAGGCCGTTTCGCAGAAACAGTTCGATCCATTTTGCCATGTCGAGAGCACTGGAGTTGACCTCGCCGGCAGGACCGATATTGGCAAAATCCTTCAGCGGCAGCTCCGTCGCCTTCTCATATCCCTTGGCGTAGTTGCGGGCGCCGGTGAGACTTGCCAGTGAGAAACTCGTCGCCGTCATCCCCAGTGGATCGAGGATGCGCGTCTTGATGATGTTTTCGTAGCTCACCCCGAACAGCATTTCGAGGAGATGGCCGGCGACCATGTACATGATGTTGTTGTAGAGAAACAGGTTGCGGAACGGCGGCGGCTGTCCCGGAAGCTGGGGAAACGGCTCCAGATACCGCAAGCGGTACAGCAACTGCGATCTGCTGAAGGGCCCGATGTACCAAAGCGCGTCGTGCCGCGGCAAGCCTGTGAGGTGGCACAGGATGTCCTTCAGGGTCATTGCGCCGGTGGCCTGGGGATCCTTCATCTCGAAGTCCGGAAGGAGCTGCTTGATTGGCGTATCGAGCGAGAGCTGTCCGGCCTCGACATGCATCATAACCGCCATGCTGGTGAAAGCCTTGGTCGCTGAACCGATCGCAAAAAGAGTATTGGCATCGACCGGAGCCGACGCGGCGCGATCGCGAAAGCCAAAGCCGCCGGCATAGGCGAGCTGGCCGCTTTGGATGACAGCGACGGCCACGCCGGAATCGGCGACCGGTTGAATCTGATGAATGGCGTCGCGGAGGACTTTCTCGAAGTCCGGGATATGAATTTTCATGTCTCACTCCGTCATAGAGTCCTAATGAAACGATCTCGGCCGTGCGATCCCAGGCATGCAATGTCACCCCATGCCGAATTTCACCGGCAACGTTCTGGGTCCGCCGAGAAAGATCGATGCCGAGCGGCGCGGCACGCCGGATATTTCGATCCATTCGAGCCGGCGCAACAACTCTTCCAGGAATATCCGCATCTCCAGCCGTGCGAGATGCTGACCCAGACAGACATGCGCGCCATATCCGAACGCAACATTGCGACCTCGGCCGGGGCTGATCCGGAAGCGTTCAGGCTCCTGGAATGCCTCCTCGTCGCGGTTGCCCGAGAGATAGCACAGCATCAGCCAATCGCCCTTGGCGATGCGGCGTCCATGCATCTCGGTATCCTCCGTCGCGGTGCGCATCATGTGATGCACCGGCGTGGTCCAGCGTACCGCCTCCTCGACCAGCGACGGTACCATGCCGGGGTCGGATTTGACCTTTCGGAATTCGTCGGCATTTTCGCACAGCGCCCAGACCGCGCCGGACAGCGCCGCCGCGGAGGTATGATGGCCCGCGGTGACCAGCATCATGTAATAGCAGACCGCCTCGAATTGGCTAATCGGCTTGCCGTCGATCTCGGCGGCGGCCACGACACTCGCCAGATCGTCGCGCGGTTTTCTGCGACGCTCTTCCATCAGCGGTACAAAATATCTCTCGAAACCGACGAACCCCTCGAGGATACGTCGGGAATGCCGGGCCGGATCGCGGCTGGCCCTGACATTACCCGCGGAGGCCTCGTCCTGGCTCCGCAACAACTCCGCCAAGAGATCGGACAACAATGCCTCGTCTTCTTCCGGAATTCCAAGAATCTCCATAATGGCCAGCAGCGGAAATCGGAGCGCGACGTCCCGGACGAAGTCGCAGTTGTCGCGCCGTGCGGCCATGCGATCGATGCTGCGGCCGGCCAACAGCCGGATACGCTGTTCGAATGATGCGACACCTTGTCGAGCGAACCAGCCCTGGGTGATATGACGATATCGCGCATGGACCTGCCCATCCATCTGCAACAGCGTGCGGATCAGATGCGGACTGCCCCCGGTCACGGATCGCGCGAGATCGTCGGCGGCCCGCGGCACCAGGGCGGTGGAGCGGCCGCCATTACTGAAAAGGTCCGGGTGGCGGCCGATCTCGACGATGTCGGCATGGGCGGTCACCGCCCAGAACGGGTCAAAACCTTCGGCTTCGACCCGTCCCACCCGGTTGTGGCGGCGGAGCCAGTGGAAACCCGCGTTCAATTCCCTCAGCGTAGCGTAGGCTTTGGGTGAAACCATGAGCGCGCCGATTTCCGAAGGTACCGCGTAAGTCTCGTTCATGGCGTATACCCGGCCTGCGCTCTCGCCCCGTCATATCGACGGTGGAGAGTTGGCTGTATTACCGCTCAAATCTCGGTTCGGCACCACAGGTAATTATCCATCTGCTTGCGGGGAAGTGGCCAAATCGCCGCGCCCTTGTCGCAATCGTCGCGGCCGAACCTTCGCTGTTGAAGTATACGAATTCATCGTCTACTTGAAGATGAGGCCGGGCGAACGGCACTCGCAAGGCGACGTCTTTCACGCCAAATAATTAACAAAGGCTGCAACCAAAGGGAGAATCCGATGAGCAAACGCTTAATAGCTACCTTCATATGTTCGGCTCTCAGTCTGATTGGCACAAGTGGATTTGCATTTGCGGGAATGATCGGACGGTATGAATGCAGCATTATCGGCCTGCCAATGCAGGATCCGGTGGGCGACCGGACCGGCCATATGCTTGTGACCGTCCAGTATTCCTGCTTCGGCGTGGACGGCCTCCTGAAAGGAACGGTGCACACGGTGTCCAGCGTCAGTGAGTGGGACGGTCCTCAGGGAACGTTCCTGATCGGCGGCGGCACCCAACGAGCGCCCGGCGGACTTGCAGTCACGCAAATCACGGACGGTACCGCTTCGGTTATCAAACCTGGCGGCGGCACCGAGTCCAAGGGAACGGGGGTCTTCAAGTTTGCCTCGGGTACGTTGGCCGCGCTTTCAGGGAAATCTTTCAAATTTGCCACCAAGTCGACGGGTGATCTTCGGTTCGATCTCGAGTACACGGACTGACATCGAACTGAAGGGGCAAGGGCGCCGGGCGGGCAGTTTCGCGCCGCGAGCCATTTGGAATGGCTGTTCATTTCAGGTCCGTTCGGTCGCCGGAATCGCCGGGTTCTGGAGGCCGGACCATGACAAGTTGTTGACAGTCGAAGCGATCCGTCGTCACCTTCAAGCCAATACGCGAGGGATCGCATGATTGCGGCGCGGCCAGCGCCTCAATGCAGCATCCGTCTGCACAAAAAACACGAAGCCAGGGGAGTGAAAATGTCAGCACATGATGCGGGCTTGATCCCGACTCGCGTGAGCAACCGTCAGCCGGGCGTGGCGGAAGACGGAGTGCCCGGCCCGGTCACTGGCCAGCGTTTCTGGCCGGAAGGCTGGTGGCGGGTGATTGACTTCCGGATCGGGATCATTCCGATTCCGATCTATCTGGTGCTGGTGGCCCTGGTCGCCACACTGGTCGTGACCGGGGAGGTCAAATCCGACGGGCCGACCATGATCGCGGTGCTGGTGCTCGGCGGCTTCACCTGCGCCGAGATCGGCCGGCGGCTGCCGATCCTGCGCAATATCGGGGCAGGTGCGATTTTCGCGACCTTCATTCCTTCGGCGCTTGCCTACTACCATCTAATTCCGGAGAAGATCGAGAGCTCGATCGTCGACTTCACCAAGTCCACCAACTTCCTTTACATTTTCATCGCCTCGATCATCGTCGGCAGCATCTTCGGCATGGACCGCGACGTCCTGATCAAGGGCTTTCTGAAGATTTTCATTCCGCTTGCGATCGGATCCGTGGTTGCCGCGATTGCCGGCACGCTCGTCGGCACCGTGCTTGGGCTCGGCGCCTACCACACCTTCTTCTATGTCGTGATTCCGATCATGGCCGGCGGCGTCGGCGAGGGCGCCATACCGTTGTCGATCGGCTATGCCGCGCTGACTGGCGTTCCGCAGGGTGAGGTGTTTGCCCAGGTCCTGCCGCCGGTCATGCTCGGCAGCCTGACCGCGATCCTGCTCGCCGGTGCGCTGAATTATGTCGGCAAGAAATATCCTCACCTCACCGGCGAGGGACGCCTGCAGCCTCTCAAGGAAGGCGAGCAGGACATCCCGATGGCCGCCGATGACGGCGGGCATGGCGAAGGCGGAAAGGAGAAGGGCGTCGGGCCAGTCGGAGTCAGCACCATCGCGGCGGCCGGATTGACCGCCATCACGCTCTATCTGCTCGGCGTGGTTTGCTATCATCTGATCGGGCTGCCGGCGCCGGTCGCCATGCTGTTTCTGGCGGTGTTGGCCAAGCTGACGCGCGCGGTCTCGCCGCAACTGGAACTGGGAGGGCTGGTGGTGTTCGACTTTGTCCGCACCACCATGACCTATCCATTGCTGTTTGCGATCGGGGTGGCCTTGACGCCATGGGACAAGTTGATGGCGGCGTTCCACTGGGCCAACGTCATCACCATCGCGTCGACCGTCGTCACCATCATGGCGACCGGCTTTGTCGTCGGCCGCCTCATGAACCTGTATCCGATCGAGACGGCGATCGTGAACGCCTGCCACAGCGGCCAGGGCGGCACCGGCGACGTCGCCATCCTGACGGCGGCGAACCGGATGGCATTGATGCCGTTCGCCCAGATCGCGACTCGCATCGGCGGCGCGGTCACGATCACCGTCGTGCTGGTGATCCTCGGCTGGCTCAAATGATCTCGATGTAGATTGCGTCGTCAATCCAGCGATGATTAAAACGTAGCGTAGCGTCTCGAAGCCAAATCGAGACGTAGGGAAATGATCGGGAGAACAAAATGCCCAAAGGGTCGGACCTGCTTGTCGCCGCGCTCGAGAATGAAGGGGTGGATCGGATCTTCGGCGTCCCCGGCGAGGAAAACCTCGACGTCGTCGAGAGCTTGCGATCCTCCTCCATCAAGCTGATCCTGACCCGTCATGAACAGGGCGCCGCATTCATGGCGGCGACCCACGGCCGGCTCACCGGCAGGCCCGGCGTCTGCATCACCACGCTCGGCCCCGGCGCGTTGAACCTGACAACGGGGGCGGCCTACGCGCTGCTCGGTGGCATGCCGATGATCATGCTGACGGGCCAGAAGGGTATCATGAGCAGCCGCCAGGCCCAATTCCAGATCGTCGACGTCGTGACCGCATTCAAGCCGCTGACCAAACTCTCCCGCCAGATCGTCAGCACCCGCACGATCCCGACGCTGGTGCGCGACGCGTTTCGCATCGCCATGGAGGAGCGGCCCGGGCCGGTTTTGCTGGAGTTGCCCGAAGATATCGCCGGCGAAGAATGCGAGCACGTCGCGATGGTGCCGCGGCATCCGATCGAAATTCCGATCGCTCATCGCGCGGCGCTGGACCGTGCCGCCGAGTTGATCCTGAAGGCGAAACGGCCGCTGATCATGCTCGGCGCCGCGGCGTCCCGCCCGCGCAGCACGGCCGGAATCGGCGGTTTCGTCCGCCGCACCAAGATTCCATTCTTCACAACGCAGATGGGCAAGGGAACAGTTCCGGGCGGCAGCAATCTCTACATGGGAACCGCGGCGCTGAGCGAGCGCGATTATGTGCACGAGGCCGTCGACCGCGCCGATCTGATCATCGCCGTCGGGCACGACACCATCGAAAAGCCGCCCTTCATCATGGGTCCCAAGGGCCCCCAGGTCATCCATGTCAGCTACACGCCGGCCAACGTCGAGCAGGTTTACTTTCCGCAATGCGAGGTGGTCGGAGACGTCGGGCCGAGCTTGGAACTCTTGGCCGACCGCGTCGAAGGCCGGTTGCATAACGCCGGCGCGTTGCTGTCTCTTCGCGAAGGCATCCTGAGCAGGATCGCCGATCGCGCCACCGAGGAGCGTTGGCCGCCAACCCCGCAGCGCATCGTGCACGACGTCAGGCAGGTGATTCCGGAGGACGGCATCATCGCGCTCGACAACGGCATGTACAAGATCTGGTTCGCGCGAAACTATCGCACCTATGTCGCCAATACGGTTTTGCTCGACAACGCGCTGGCGACGATGGGCGCGGGGCTTCCGTCGGCGATGATGGCGGCGATGCTGTATCCGGATCGCCGGGTAATGGCCGTCTGCGGCGACGGCGGCTTCATGATGAATTCGCAGGAAATGGAAACCGCGGTCCGCCTCAAGCTGAACCTGGTGGTGCTGATCCTGGAAGATTCGGCTTACGGCATGATCCGCTGGAAGCAGGCGGTGGATCATTTCCCCGACTTCGGCCTTAGCTTCGGCAATCCGGATTTCGTCAAATACGCCGAGAGTTACGGCGCCAAGGGCTCAAGGGTCGAGAGCACCGGGGATTTGATCCCGGCGCTCGAGCGCGCCTTCAAGAGCGGCGGCGTGCACCTCGTCGTTGTTCCCATCGACTACACCGAGAACACGCGCGTGCTGATCGATGAATTGCGCGAGAAGCTGAAGCAAGTCGACGAACCGGTGGCATGAACACGTTATCGCAGGAGCGACAATGAAGGCTTTCACGTTTCAGGCGCCGCCGAACATTTTGTTCGAGGCGGGCGCGTCACGCAAACTGGCGGAACTGGTCGCGGGATATGACATCACGCGGGTGTTGCTGGTCACCGATAAAGGCGTGCGAAACGCCGGCCTGACCGCCAACGCCGAAAAAGGTCTGGTCGATGCCGGCTGCAGGCTGACGGTGTTCGAGGACGTCGAGGCCGATCCGCCGTCGCACGTGATCGAGCGCGCCGTCGCGCTCTGTCGCGAAAAGGAAATCGGGCTTGTCGCCTCGATCGGCGGCGGCAGCGCGCTGGATACCGCCAAGCTGGTGGCCTATCTGGCCAAAACCCATGACCGGCTCGACGACATCTATGGCGTGGGGCTGGCCAAGGGCGAAAGGCTGCCGCTGCTGCTGGCACCGACCACCGCCGGCACCGGCTCCGAGGTCACTCCCATCGCCATCGTGACGACGCCGACAACGGAAAAGAAAGGCGTGGTCTCGCCGCGATTATTGCCGGATTGGGCGATCCTCGATCCGGAATTGACGCTCGGCCTGCCGGCCCCCGTCACCGCCGCGACCGGCATCGACGCCATGGTGCATGCGATCGAAGCCTATACCAGCCGGCACCGGAAAAATCCGATGTCGGATCAGTTGGCGCGCCAGGCGCTTTCGCTCTTGTCAGCCAACGTGCGGACGGTCTGCGCCGACGGGTCGAATCTGGAGGCGCGCTCGCAGATGCTGCTCGGCTCCATGCTGGCCGGCATGGCATTCGCCAATTCTCCAGTGGCTGCCGTCCACGCGCTGGCCTATCCGATCGGCGCGATTTTTCATGTGCCCCATGGCCTGTCGAACGCGCTGGTCCTGACCCAGGTGCTGCGCTTCAACCTGCCGCAGGCGGAAGCGCTCTATGCCGAACTGGCGCCGATCGTCGATCCCAAGACCGAGGGGTTGTCGGTGAGCCAGAAGGCACGGCTTTTCGTCGACGCCATCGGCGCGATCTGCAGGGATTGCCATGTCCCGGGGTCGCTTGCGGACGTCGGGATCAAGGCAAGCGATCTGCGCAAGCTTGCGGAAGACGCGATGAAACAGACCCGGCTTCTGGTCAACAATCCGCGCGAGGTCTCCTTCGACGACGCGCTCGCGATCTACACCGAAGCTTTCGGCAACCGGGCGGCGGCATAAGGCGATCATCCGGGATGCGCTTCGATACGAGGATGAAGATGGACGACAAGGGCGATGCAAAACCCGCCGGTTCGGATCCCGCCGCGCAGTGGGCCGGGCTGTGGCAGGGTTTTGCCGAATCCTCCCGGCAGATGGCGGAAGCGTGGTCCGGCTCGATGGGCCCGTTCATGCTCGCCCGCTTGATGGAGAAGCCGGCTGGATTCTCCGCCGGCAACGAAATGTCGGAAACCATCGAGAAGATGGCGCAGGGACCGCGGCTTGCGGATTTTTGGGACATCGATCGCAAGCTGGCGCTAGTGTTCGGCGCGTGGATGGAAATGCGCCAGAAGCTCGCAAGCTACAACGCCGTGACGTCGGCGCCATGGGCCGAGGCCTCGAAGCGTTTTTTCGATGCGATGTCGGCGGCGGGCGGCGGAAACAAGGAACTTCCGCATTGGCGCGAGGCCTTTGCCAAATGGAGCGAAATCTCCAACGAGGAACTGATCCGGAACCAGCGCAGCGACGGCTTTCTGCAAGCCCAGAAAGAATTGCTGCAGGCCGGGGTGAAGCTGCGAAGCCGGCAGGACGAGGTCGCCGAGGCTGCTTCCGCCATGTTCGGGTTGCCGAGCCGGAAGGATTTCGACGAGGTGACGCGGCAGCTCACCGAGCTCAGGCGCGAGGTTCGCGCGCTCGGCCGCCGCGCCAACGGGCAGGGCGAAGCCCAGCCATGACGAAAGACAGGCGATGAGCGACGAAAGCCAGACCTCCCGTTTCCTCAGTGAGATCGCCGCCAATACCGGGAAGCTGGTCAAGGCGACACAGCTGTTCGGGCAGACCCGGGATGAAGATGTCACCATCGGCACCACGCCAAAACATCTGGTGATGCGTCGCGACAAGGTGGAATTGTTCCGCTACGAGCCGCTAGCTGCGGCCACCGCGACCACCCCGGTGCTGGTCGCCTATGGCTTGATCGGACGATACACCATGGCCGATCTGCAGCCGGATCGCTCGCTGGTGCGCAGTCTGCTGTCGAAGGGTCTCGATCTCTGGTTGATCGACTGGGGCCAGCCGGGCCGAACCGAACGCTGGCTCACCATCGACGACTATGTCGACGACTACATCGACGCTGCCGTCGACCGCATCCGTCACGACACCGGTCACGATAAGGTCACGCTGCTCGGGATTTGCGAAGGCGGGGTTTTCACCACCTGCTATGCGGCCTTGCATCCGGACAAGGTGAAAAACCTTGTCATCACCATCACTCCCATCGATTTTCATGCCGACACCAAGGATACCGCCGCGCATCACGGTTTTCTCAACATCTGGACCCGCAGCCTCGATCCCGAAGATATCGACAGACTGGTCGATACCTATGGCGTGCTGCCGGGCGAGTTCATGAGCTCGGTATTTTCAATGATGACGCCGATGCGATCGCTGACGAAATACAATGTCGATCTCATCGATGTCGTCGATGACGAGGCCAAGTTCATGAATTTCCTGCGGATGGAGAAATGGCTGGCGGATCGTCCGCATCATCCGGGGGAGGCGGCCAAGCAATGGCTGAAGGAGCTCTACCAGGAGAATCGCCTGGCCAACGGAAATTTCGTTCTGTCGGGACGCACCGTCGATCTGAAGTCCGTTACCGCGCCTGTCTTGAATGTGTTCGCGCTCGATGATCACATCATTCCCCCGGACTGCTCGCGTGCGCTCGGCGCCAGGATCGGAAGCAACGACTATACCGAGATTCCGCTTCCCGGCGGTCATGTCGGGCTGTTCGTCTCGAGCAAGTCGCAAGGTAAGCTCAGCCAGAGTATCGCCGACTGGCTATGCGCGCGTGACGGCGCGGCTGCGGGCAATTCCTGATGCGCAACAAGATCGTCGGTGCAGCCGAGGCAGTTGCGATCATCCGCTCGGGCGACACCGTGGCGTCCTCAGGCTTTGTCGGTGTCGGTACGCCCGATGAAATCATCCGGGCGCTGGAGCAGCGCTTTGTCGAGACCGGAGAACCCCGCGATCTCACGCTGGTGTTCGCCGCGGCGCCCGGCGACGGCGCGGATCGCGGCCTCAATCGCCTGGCGCATCCCGGCCTGATCAAGCGCCTGATCGGCGGACATTTCGGACTGGTCCCGAAGCTGGCGCGCATGGCGGTCGACAATCAGGTCGAGGCCTACAACCTGCCGCTTGGTTGCGTCTCGCATCTGTTTCGCGAAATTGCCGGGCGCAAGGCCGGCCTGCTTTCAAAGGTCGGCCTCGGCACCTTTGTCGATCCGGCCAATGGCGGCGGAAAGCTGAATCAGCGCACGTCAGAAGAACTCGTTCGTGTGATGGAGATCGACGGCGAGAAGTGGCTTTTCTACAAGGCGTTCCCGATCAATGTCGCGATCATCCGCGGCACCACCGCCGACCGCAACGGCAACATCTCGATGGAAAAGGAAGCGCTGACGCTGGACGGCCTTGCGCTCGCGACGGCCGCCAAGAACTGCAAGGGGTTTGTCATCGCCCAGGTCGAGCGCGTTGCGGCCACCGGCTCGCTCAATCCGCGGCATGTGAAGATCCCCAGCGTGCTGATCGACTGCGTGGTGGTGGCGCAGCCGGAAAACCATGTTCAGACCTATGCCACGGGATATAACGGCGCCTTCTGCGGCGAATTGCGCGCGCCCGCCGACCGCAACATTCCGATGGCGCTTGATAATCGCAAGATCATCGCGCGCCGCTGTGCGCTGGAGCTGCCGATGGGCGGGGTGGTCAATCTCGGCATCGGCATGCCCGAAGGCGTCGCCTCGGTTGCCGCGGAGGAAAAACTGTTCGATTTCGTTACCCTGACGGCCGAGCCCGGCATCATCGGCGGGATTCCGCAAGGCGGCCTCGATTTCGGCGCCGCGATCAATGCGGAATCCATCATCGACCAGAACCAGATGTTCGATTTCTACGACGGCGGCGGACTGGACCTTGCCTGCCTCGGCATGGCGCAGGTGAACGCGTGCGGCGACGTCAATGTCAGCCTGTTCAACGGCCGCCTCGCCGGCGCGGGCGGGTTTATCAACATCTCCCAGAATGCGCGCGAATTGATCTTCGCCGGAATGTTCACGACAGGCGGTCTCAAGACCAAAATCGTGGATGGTCAACTGAGGATCATCAGCGAGGGCAAATCTTCCAAATTCGTCGAAAACGTCGATCAGGTGACATTTTCGGGGCGGCTGGCGGCCAGTAACCGACAGCCGGTGCTCTATGTCACCGAGAGATGTGTGTTCAAGCTGTCGCCCGATGGCCTCGAACTGATCGAAGTCGCGCCCGGCATCGACATCGAGCGCGATATTCTTGCGCTGATGGGTTTTAAGCCCATCGTCGGTTCGCCGCGCGCCATGGATGCAGCGATCTTCGACAAGGCCCTGATGCGGCTCGACGACAGGCTGCTCAACCGCCCATTGTCGGAACGGCTGGCGTTCGATGCCGGGCGCAATACGATGTTCCTCGGCCTCGACGGTTATCGGGTGCATACGACTGCCGATGTCGAGGCGATACGCGAAGCCGTATTTGAGGTCTTCGCCCGGGTCGGACATCGCTTTTCCGCTGTTATCAACTACGACTCCTCGGATATCGCGCCCGACATGGCCGATGCCTGGTTTGCGATGGCGGCCGAAGTCGAGCGCACTTGCTATACTCACGTCTCGCGCTACACCACGAGCGCATTCATGCGCCTCAAACTCGGCGACTCATTGGCGCGCCGCGATGTCGCACCGCACATCTTTGAAACGTCCACCGAAGCTCACCAGTTTGTTGTCAAATAGCGAAATGGAGTT
>Ga0209006_10001707_pt1 | contig 19888 bp, 16 predicted proteins | sample JacPin_JW_Ref_O2_FD_188567 | JGI IMG/M metagenome (GOLD analysis project Ga0209006, IMG submission 188567) | Forest soil microbial communities from Algoma, Ontario, Canada - Jack Pine, Ontario site 1_JW_Ref_O2 (SPAdes) (version 2) | ecosystem: Environmental > Terrestrial > Soil > Boreal...
CCGAAGTACGCAAGTCCGGCGACGGCGGCAAGCCCGTTGTTCTCGAGGGTGAAAACTCGCCGCATGCCAAGTCGATCTTCGAATTCGCGAACCGGGTCCTGGCACGGGTGAATGAGATCAAGGCCGGCGAAGGCGAGAGCGTGATTCAGATTCAGTAGCCGGTCGGCTAGTGTCCGAGCTGGATTACTTCTCCCATCTTAATGGTCGCAATAGCGTCGAGGCATTCCTGGCACGCGGAAGTAGGTCTGCCAGCCCACTAGAGTTTGTACGAATGACAAGCACGGCGATCCGGCGATCTGCCAGGTTCTGCTGGTAGCGAAATCCCTTATCGAGGGTGATGAAAACATCAAAACTGGCTCCGCAAGCGTGAGCAGTTCGCCGTTTCTTTTCCCCGCAAAACCTCCTCAGGAACGGTCAGGCATTGATGCTCATCAGTTGTTAAGCTGGACTTGAATCCGCGCGGCACACACTCATCGTGCAAAAGTCTCATTGGAGGTGAGCGACCAGGAGAGACTTGGCTTGCTCCAATCCCGCGATAGCAGCCTCCCGGCTGACTGTCGGGAAATCGTCGAGGAACTCGTCAAGAGCTTTTCCCTGTTCCAGATAGTCGAGAAGGGCCTGAAAAGGGACGCGAGTGTGCCGAAAAACAGGGGTGCCTCCGAGAACATTCGGATCTTTAACCACCGTGGTTTCCATGCAAGCAACCCCCCGCTCCACAAATTTTACAACGAATGTCGCGCACGACGGAATCGCGCTGACGTCTAGGTGACTGAAGACCTCTGAGGTTTAAACCGCGACAATTGCCAGAACGCATCTGGCTCGCCGTCATTAGTAACCAAGTCTGCTGTCAGTTCCCCGACCGCTGGCCCGTGCTTGAACCCGTGTCCCGACCCGCCTCCCACCAGCCAGACGTTCTCCATTCGAGGATGTCGATCCAAAATGAAGTGACTGTCAGGAGTTTGTTCGTACTGGCACACGCGCGTCTCGAGCAGAGGTGCATCCTTCATCGCGGGGAAGCGAAAGGCCATATATTCACGCACTCGTTTGAGTGTCGCCGGACTCACGACCCGTTCGCCTCCGGTCGGGTCGAAAGCTTCGCCGCGCGTATCGTCCGCCAGTTTGAAGCCGCGGCGATCACTCCCCGGAATGCCGTAGAAAAAACGCTTGCCATGGTCGCCCCACACCGGAAGATGGGAATCAGTAAAACGAGAATCGTTTGCCGGAGGTCCGAAGAAAAAGATGTCCTGCTTGGTTGCCTGGACCAAATCGCCAACCGCTTCCGGAAACAACCTGCCCAGCCACGGCCCGCAAGCGAAAACGTAGCAATCGGCCTTCAGTCGCGAACCATCCGCCAGACCCACGCTGCGCATCGGCGCATCTTCCTCCACGGCCATCACCGCAACTTGCCGGTACGTTCCTCCTTTACTCTCAAACGCATCCACCACCGCCTGGCAACTGGTGCGCGCATCCAGGTATCCGCATTCCGGTTCGTAGATTCCCCAATGAACATCGGCAAAATTGATTTGCGGCCAGCGCTTTCTCATCTCGGCAGTTGAAAACTCGCGGTACTTGATTTTCGCTTCGCGAAGCTGCGCCAGTGATTCCCGTTCATAACTATCGTCGGTGCTGCTGACCATCCACAGCACGCCCGTCCGGTGAAGAAACTGGCGCTTCCAGCGCCGCTCATATTTCGCCCAGAGCCCGAGTGCGCGCGCCGCCAGCTTGCTGTAGGGCTGGTCCGGCCCGTACGTTCCCCGCATGATGCGAGTCTCACCTCCGGAGGATGCGCGCGAGTTTCCCGGTCCCCAGGCGTCAACCAACGTAACGCGGGCTCCGCGTTCCAGCAGATGGAGCGCGGTCCAGCCTCCGAATGCCCCCGCTCCAATCACTGCCACGCGCGGCTTGGATTTCATATTGAAGAGTCTTGCTTTACGGAAGTTGAGGATACCGCAGAGCGCACCAGAAAAAGATAAGCGTACAGGTTCGGAAAAGCCAAAACCGCGATGAGCATCGTTCTTGACAGGGTAGTGTACAGAGACGACAAATGCTTCCCTCGCCACCTCCTCTGGCAATTTAGCAGCCGACTCCAAACAACAGTCGGGAACAGGCAGTTAGGCTGATTGAGATTCGGCGGCTGCCTGGTTGGGCTCAATGACTTCGGTGGCTGAGGCACAAAATGTATGGGTCAATGGCTTCGTTGCCGGGCAGGTGACAAGCCTTTCCGAGCGCGCCGGTTTGCTTCTGTCTGTGGAAATGCGGCTCCGATAAAGACTTTCGTCTTGATTGACAGTCTTTTGGGGCGAATGTTACTTTGATCGCCTCTGGAGGCCCCCATGAAGTACATTCGGAAAGCTCGTGGAGTAGCCAAGCTTCCGGCATCGCTGCTCAGTAAGCTCGATACGTATGCCTTGGCGGCTGCCGCGACCACCATCGGGATCTCTGCATTATCGTCTCCGGCACAAGCCGAAGTTGTGTATACCCCTGTGCACCAAGCGGTTGGAAAGCACGGGATCACCATCGATTTAAATCACGATGGTATCGGCGATTTCAGGATTCAGCCGCGAGCATTCTTCTTCGACAGTTTTGGCGTGGTTGTGTACTCTCACGGGCAGAACCGTGTTCTGGGGTCGGCTGCGAGGGACTTTGTTCCCGATTTGGCGGCGGGTTACCAAGTGGGCCCAAACAGCGGATTCAGGGCCGGCGGCACATTTTCAAGTCGCAAGGTGCCAGGCAAGCTGCTTTACCTTTGTGGCGGCAGATCCGTCGTTTCCTGTTCGGGCCCGTGGGACAACAACACGACGACCGGTTATGTGGGATTCAAGTTTTCGATCGATGGTGCGGTTCACTACGGCTGGGCGCGGCTGACGGTGGTTGCCGACGCTAATTCTTATGAACACAGTGTCTACTTGACCGGCTACGCCTACGAAACGATCGCCAACAAACCGATTGAGACCGGCCAGACCAGCGGCACCGATGCCGACGCAGCGGGGCAACCGGCTACTCTGGGCATGCTGTCGGCGGGAGCGTCGGCGCTTAAAGAGTGGCGCTTGCCGCTTCAGTAGGATTATTCGGCGGCGAGGTTCGGGCGGTTTCCGAGCGCTCGCCGCAAGCGATGTCATCCCGCCTTCGAACCGGGGCGCACAAGCTCGGAAAAACAGAGCGCCGAGTTCCGGTGACTGCGTTAATCGCCTGGCCCGTGTTCCCCCGCGAGCATCTTGCCGTCGCTGTACACTAACCCGCATCGTCCTTGACAGGAAGGTGAGCCGTTCCTAGAATCCAAGCAGCAAGCCTTGTCTGCGTCGTTAGGCTAAGTTTCTGCATCTAAATTAGTTAGCCGGGAATGCGGAGCTGGCTGAAGCCTCGAGAATCCTTTAAAGCAAAATGCCATCAGACGCCAATATCGGGAAGCGGGAGCGCGAAGTTCTAACCGCAATCGTGGAGACCTTTATTACCACCGGCGAGCCGGTCGGATCGCGCACGCTCTCGCGATCCAATCGCGAGGGTTTAAGTCCCGCCAGCATTCGCAACGTGATGGCGGATTTGTCCGAAGCTGGATTTCTCGAGCAACCCCACGCGTCGGCGGGCCGCATTCCAACCCCGGAAGCCTACCGCTATTACGTGGAGCAGATTTCCGAAACCGCGAAGCTCGCGCCCCAGGAAGAAAGTATGATCTCCGACTCGCTGGCCGGAGTGAGCGATGTGCAGGAATTCATGGAGCGCACCTCGCACGTGCTTTCCCTGATCTCGAAAAATGTGGGAGTCACCGTAGCCTCGAGCGGCACCCGAAATGAGTTGGAACATGTTTATTTTTCGCGGCTGACCGATCAAAAAGTGCTCGCGGTGCTGGTCACGCGATCTGGATTGGTGCGCGATCGCGTGTTGCGTCTCGACCTGCCCCAGGAGGAGTTGGATCGGGCTGCTCGTTACATCAATGAAAATTTCCGCGGCTGGACCATGGAGTCGATGCGCGCTGAGCTTGGCCGCCGCATCGACCAGGACCGCAGCGAATACGATCGTCTGATGAACTCCATTGAGCAGCTTTACAAGCAAGGGGCCCTGGCGAGTGAAACGGGAACTCAAGTCGTGTTCGTGGACGGTGCCGCCAATCTTGTGACCGGCCAGGAAGATCGGAAGCGCCTGCACGAGATGCTGAAGACGCTCGAGGAAAAAGAGAAGGTGGCGCAACTTCTCGGCGCCTATCTTGACGTGAAGCAGGAGGCGGTGCGAGTCGTCATCGGACTGGATGATACGCTTCCTTCCATGCGGAATTTCGTTTTGATTGGGGCTCCCGCGCGCTCCGGCACTGACATGTTCGGGTCGCTGGCCGTGATTGGTCCCACCCGCATGGATTATCAGCACACCATGACCGCGGTCTCTTACATTGCGCGTCTCTTTGACAAAATTCTTAATGAATCGGAGTAAGACAGCTCGTTATGAGTAAAGTGAACATTCGATCAGACGTACAAAAATCCAATCTTGATCTCGAGCACGAGTTGCCGGCAGGCGATAGTGTCGAAAACAACGCTGAAACGGCCGGCGAGGTCATACCGCCGCTTTCCGAGTTGCAAAAAATCAAAGCCGAGCGTGACTCGCTCCTCGACCGCCTGGCGCGTGCGCAAGCCGAATTCGAAAATGCGCGCCGCCGTACCGTCAAGGAACAGCAGGACTTTCGCGACTTCGCTGCCGCCGATACGATCAAAGCCTTGTTGCCGATCCTCGATAGCTTCGAGCGTGCCTTGCAGGTAAAGTCTGAACCCGCGGAGTTCCGCAGCGGAGTCGATCTCATCCACAAGCAACTTCTGACTGCCCTTGGAAAGTTGTCCCTGCAACCGATTTCTGCGGCAGGTCAGGCCTTTGATCCCCACGTTCATGAAGCGATCGAGATGGTCGATACAACGGACGTTCCCGATCATCAGGTGATTGAAGAATTGCAGCGCGGCTACAAATTGAAAGATCGCTTGCTCCGGCCCGCAATGGTAAGGGTCGCCAGAAATCCTGGAAAATAGATTTCCACTCCAGTTAGATACTCATAAGGAAAGGCATTGATTCTGGACACGAACGCAAAACGCGATTACTACGAAGTGCTCGGTGTAACCCGCACGGTGACGGAAGTGGAGCTGAAGAGCGCGTACCGCAAGCTCGCCATGCAGTGGCACCCCGACCGGAACCCCAATAATCCGGATGCAGAAGATAAATTTAAGGAAGTCACGGAAGCGTACGCGATACTTGCCGACGCCGACAAGCGCTCGCTCTACGATCGTTTTGGCCACGCCGGAGTCGGCGGGGGATCCGCATCCGCCGCAGGGTTCGACCCCACGGTGTTTCAGGATTTCGGTGAAATTTTTGGTGAGTTCTTCGGCTTCGGCGACGCCTTCGGTGGGGGTGGCCGCCGTCGCAGTCGTGTACAGCGCGGCGCCGATCTCCGCGAAGACATCACGATCGAGTTTGAAGAAGCCGTCTTCGGCACCGAGACCACCGTCATGGTTCGTCGCCACGAGGCCTGTGAAGAGTGCCACGGTTCCGGAGCCGCTCCCGGCAAGGGTCCCACCACTTGCAAATCGTGCGCGGGGCGAGGGCAGGTTCGTTATCAGCAAGGATTCTTTAGCATCGCCCGCACCTGCCCCTCCTGCCAGGGCACCGGCAGCGTGATCACAGATCCTTGCGCCAAGTGTAAGGGCGAAGGCCGCGTCCTGCGCCAGCGTTCGATCGATGCGAAAATTCCCGCCGGCGTGGAAGACGGCACCCGCATCCGTTTCACTGGTGGAGGCGAAGCCGGACCTGCTGGCGGACCCGCTGGTGATCTTTACGTCGTCCTGCACGTGAAAGAGCATCCCTTCTTCGTGCGCGAAGGCAATGATCTGCACTGCGCGGTTCCGCTCTCCGTAACACAAGCGACGATGGGAGCCGAGATTCGCGTTCCCACCCTCGAAGGCGAGCACACGCTGAAGATTCCCGACGGCACGCAGCCAAACACGACATTCCGCATTCGGAGCAAAGGTGTGCCCGTTCTCAATGGCCACGGCAAGGGTGATCTCTACGTTGAGGTGCGCGTGCAGATTCCAACCAAGCTGAGTAAACGCCAAAAAGAACTTTTGCTGGAACTCGAAACTACGGCAAAGGTGGATAACCAGCCTCTGATGCGCTCGCTGCTCGGCAGAGTGAAAGACATGTTCGTTTAGAGAGAGCTGCTTGGCGGCTCTGTGCCTGAAGCGGCCAGCTCCCGTCGCAAACCGACTCCATGACCCGCCGCCGATGGATTGCTGACGAAGTCTCCGGAAATCGTGCCGCTCTCGTTGGAGCGCATGCCGACCACGTGGTGCGAGTGCTCCGAACTCGCGTTGGAGAAGAGTTCGACATCGTCACGGAAACCACGGTCCGGCGCGGACGGGTTACTTCCCTGGCAGACGGCCGCGTTGAGTTTGAGCTGGCCGAAGATGTTTCAGCCCCGCGATTGCCCGTCGTCACCATCGTCCTCGCCATCTTCAAATTCGATCGCATGGAGTGGGCGATCGAGAAATGCACTGAGCTCGGCGTATCGCGAATCATCCCTCTGATTTCCAGCCGCACGGATTCCCACCTTGCTGCTGCTTCCGCAAAGCGAGTGGAGCGGTGGCAGCGAATCGCGCTGCAAGCCTCCGAACAGTCGCGACGAACCTCGCCTCCGGAAATTACCTCGCCGATCCGGCTTTCGCAGGCGCTCACGATCGGAGACGGCACCCGGATCCTCCTGTCGGAATCCGAGGAGAACACTCTTTTTCGGGATGCCCTTGACCTTGCCGATCCACAAGTTGGAATTGTTCTCGCCATCGGCCCGGAAGGCGGCTGGACAGAAAATGAACTCCAGTCCTTCCAGCAGGCGGGATGGATCGCGGCCTCGCTGGGAAATACCATTCTCCGTGCCGAGACCGCTGCCATCGCCGCTACCGCGGTCGCGATCTCAGCTCTCTCATCCTTCTAAGTTTTCCACCAATTCATTCCCGGCGGCACTCTGAGCACAGTGGTATTCTGAGCCCCAATGGCTGTCTCCAAAATAAAAACCCAACCATTTCTCCCTGACGATCGCCAGCGCGAGGCGATTGACCATGTTCACGGCCCTATGCTGGTAGTCGCGGGAGCCGGAACCGGCAAGACGTCAGTTCTGATCAATCGCATCGCCAGCCTGGTGCGCCTGGGCCATGCGAAGCCTGACGAAATCATCGCTCTCACCTACACCGTGGCCGCCGCCGGAGAAATGCGGGACCGCGTTGCCAGCCTTCTCGGCCAGAAAATTCATTCCGCTACCTTCCACGACTATTGCAATGGCCTGCTAAAGCGCGCCGAAAAAGACTTTGGGGTGCTCGACGACAAGGATCTCTGGATTTACCTTCGCAAAAGGCTTCACGAACTTCGTCTGGAACATTACATTCGCGCAGCCAACGTTGGACAGTTCCTCAACGACCTGCTGGACTTCCTCAGCCGTTGTCACGATGAGATGGTAACGCCCGAGGCGTATGCGCAATACGTATCGCGCCTGGAACGTGGCGAAATTCCGGTTCCCCGTGTCGCGAAGTCGAAAGATCAACTGGCCGATGCCGAAGTGATCGGACGCTGCCAGGAAATTTCTCGGGTATTTGCCACCACCGAGCGCTGGCTTCGCGAAGAAGGCTACGGAACCTTCGGCCACATGATCACGCGTACTCACGAACTGCTTGCCAGCGACGCAGATCTCCTCGCGACGGAAAGGAATCGCGCCCGCTTCATACTGGTCGACGAATTCCAGGATGCCAATTTTGCCCAGATCGAAATCCTGGCTGCTCTCGCCGGTGAGGAAGGAAACGTCTTTGCGGTCGGCGACCCCGATCAGGCCATCTACCGTTTTCGCGGAGCCTCCAGCGCCGCCTTTCATCTTTTTCGCCGCCATTTTCCCGCCACCCAGCTCGTCGTCTTGGGAAAGAATCGCCGCTCCACCACGCCCATCCTGCAATGCGCATTCGCTGTAGTCGACAAGAACCCGCCGGTGTTTGGAGCCAGCGAGCGCGGGCCGCTTGCCTACCGGCGCACCCCTCTGCAATCGGCACGCGACGAGGAATCGACTCGCGAAGGGAAAACTCCGGCCACTTTTCCGGTGGAAGTCGTCTCTTTCGGGGGAAAGGACGCGGAAGCGCCAGACATTGCCTCCATCATCGAAGAGACCAAACGGCGCTCGCATTGCAAGTGGAAAGATTTCGGCATCCTTTACCGGTCTCACATTCACCGCGATGACGTTGTCCAGCGCCTGGCCGATCACGAGATTCCCTTCGCCATTGAAGGCATGGATGTAAGCGACACTCCCGAGGTTCGGGATCTGTTTGCCTGCGTTGCAGCGGTGGTCGACGTGGAATCGGACGCCAGCCTTTTTCGAGTCGCTGCCTTGCCGCAGTTCGATGTAGACCCGGAAAAACTTCGCAACGCGCTCCGCAAGATCGCCAGCGATTCGAAAGATGGCACGGTGATCCCCCTTGCCTCAGTTCTGGATGGCGTCCCCGGCGGGGCAGAAGTCCTGGACTGCATTCGCCAGGCAAAAGAAGAAGTCAGCCAAAAAAAGGCCACGGCGCGTGCCGCGATGCAATTAATCGGAAAGAAATTCCATCTGCCTCTGGATGCGCCCGTCCTGCAAGCGGCCCTGAAGTTCGCCGGCGATTGGGAGGAGAAGAAAACCACCAAGACGAAAGAACTTCCGGAATGGATTGAATATCTAGGCTATTTTCGCGAAGCCTGCGGAACCATCCCTCTGGCTTCAAAACCCGAGGAAGATGCTGTCCGTTTGATGACCGCGCACGGAGCCAAAGGCCTGGAGTTCTCGCATGTCTTTGTGTTGCGTGCAACCAAGGGTTCGTTTCCCGGAAGTTACCGGGAAACGCTGGTGGAATTCCCCAAAGAACTTCGCGATCCGGATTCCGCCACCTTCGACGACGACAAGACGCTTCACGATCAGGAAGAGCGTCGTCTTTTTTATGTCGCCATGACGCGTGCCCGGGATACCCTGCATATCTATGGCAAGCAGGGAATCGGTCGCGACAAAACGCCCCCCGGGCTAACGCGCGAGCTTCTCGGCAATATATCCCTTGGACCCTGGCTCCGGGCGCGAGCCGCTTTGCCCTCGCAGCCCGAATTGATCGAGATCGCGGCTGTTGCCGAAATGGCTCACATCCCTGGGTCTCGACTGCCCGCTTGGCTCGCTTTGCCTGCGGTCGACGGACTGGACTCCCGCCTGAGCGCCACCGCAGTCGAGACCTACGAAACCTGCCCGCTGCAGTTCAAATTTGAACGGGAATGGAAATTGTCGCGACAGCGCCACGCCGCCGTCCAGTACGGCGCAGCCATGCACCGCGTCTTGCGCACCTTTTACGACTCCGTGCGTCTCGGTCGTACAAAGACCGATGACGAACTGCTGCAATTGTTCCGTGACGACCTGTCCACTTCCGGAATTCAGGACGACTATCAGCGGGACTTGTACCTGCAGCAGGGAATCGGCCAGCTGAAGAGATTTTTGCAGGACGTGCGTTCCTCGCCCCCACCCGAGGTTCTGCATACCGAAGAATGGTTCGACGTTCAAATCGCTGGAACCAAGGTGGCGGGCAGGATCGATCGCATGGACCGCATGCCCGATGGTAGCGTCGTCATCGTTGACTATAAAACCGGCAAGGCTCGCTCGCAGGAAGATGCCGATGAAAGCCTGCAGCTTTCCATTTATGCGATGGCTGCGCAAATGAAGTGGGGATATCACGTGCGCGATTTAGCCTTCCATAATCTCGAAGGAAATGTCGCGGTAGTTTCGAGACGCACTGAATTTCAGTTGGAGGAAGCGCGCGATCGCGTGCAGGCTGTGGCCCGGGGCATTGCGGAAGGAAACTTCAAACCTAAGCTCGATTTTCACTGCACTTTCTGCGCGTTTCGCAGTCTGTGCCCCGCCCGTGAAAAGAAAGCTCCGAACGTTGACGCGAGTGCAAAAAAGAATGCGGCCTCATCGCCGCATTGATTTTCAAGACTCCCTAAAAAAAACTTAGGGGACGCATTTCGCGTCCCCTTTGACTTCTTACTGACTGCTTAATGCTTCTTTTTCTTCTTTGCCTTTTTCTTGGTTGCCATTGTTTCTATTCTCCCTTCCATTTTCATGGAAAAATCTGCAACGGTGTTTTGTTGCAACTAGATGAAGTATTCAGTTAATGAAAAATGAAGTCAAGAAAAAAATGCATGTAGCATGCGACCGATGGTGTACCAAAGTCACTCGCACTCTCGGGTCAATCCGAGAAAATCAAAGTTGATCGAATGAAATACCTCGAAGATGCGAACACCTGTTCCATGAAATCACGCTAACGATGCCCAACTTCCTGATCGCATCCACGGACATGCGCTGAGCATGCGTGGAAAAGAATTCAGCGCAAACCGGGATCGCTCCCACACCCGCTTGCATCTATAATGAAATTGCGAAATATTCGCGGGAGCATGATCAATGGCGGCTTTCGACGATGTTGTCATCATTTCTGGTTGTCGTACTCCGGTTGGAAAATTTCAGGGAAGCCTCAGCGATTTGACTGCCCCACAGCTGGGCGCAATCGTTGTTCGTGAGGCCGTAAAGCGCGCTGGAGTCAATCCGGATCAGATCGACGAGTGCATCATGGGCAACGTTCTTCCCGCCGGATTGGGACAAAATCCGGCGCGGCAAGCTGCCATTTTCGCAGGATTGTCTCCTGCGACAGGTGCCATGACAATCAACAAAGTTTGTGGCTCCGGATTGAAAGCAGTGGCTCTCGCGGCGCAGGCCGTGCAAACCGGAAACAGTTCCGTCGTGGTTGCCGGGGGCATGGAATCGATGACCAACGCTCCTTACCTCTTGCCGCAAGCGCGTAAAGGATATCGCCTGGGAAATGGAAAAGTGATCGATTCGATGGTCCACGATGGTCTCTGGGATATTTACAACGACTATCACATGGGGATCACCGGCGAGAATGTTGCCGAGAAATACGGCATCACGCGCGAGGAGCAGGACGAGTTCGCGGTGAACTCGCATCGCAAAGCCATCGCCGCCATGAAGGAATGCCATTTCAAATCGCAGATTGTCCCCGTCGAACTTCCAGCCAGGAAAAAAGGTGAAGCTCCGGTTCTCTTCGAAAAGGATGAATCGCCCCGGGAAGACACTACGGTCGAAGTCCTTCGGGCATTGAAGCCTGCCTTTAAAAAGGATGGGACTGTGACCGCCGGGAATGCCCCGGGTGTAAATGATGGCGCGGCCGCGGTCGTGGTGACGAGCGCATCCCGCGCCAAAGAACTCGGCGCTCAACCCATGGTTCGCATCGTTGCTCAAGCCACCAGCGGCGTCGAGCCGAAATGGGTCATGATGGCCCCGGTCGACGCCGTGCGGAAGATCTGGCAGAAGACCGGGTGGAAGAATGAAGACGTCGACCTCTACGAACTCAACGAAGCTTTCTCGGTGCAGGCGCTGGGAGTCATGCGAGAACTCGGACTCAATCCTAATAAGGTGAACGTGAATGGCGGAGCGGTCGCCTTGGGTCATCCCATTGGAGCCAGCGGTGCACGCGTGCTGGTAACCCTGATTTATGAGATGGCTCGCCGCAATTCGAAACGCGGAATCGCCGCACTCTGCCTGGGTGGAGGCAACGCGGTTGCCATGGCTGTGGAGAGAGACTAAAAGCTGCAAACCTAGATCGAGTCGCCCGCGCTTGGCGACGGCGCGGCAGGCAGGGTTACTGTGAATACCGCCCCGCCGCCGGGCGCATTTGCGGCTTCAATGGTTCCCTGGTGTTCCTTCATCACCGATTTGCTAATGCTGAGTCCTAAGCCTGTTCCGCGGCCGGGACGCTTCGTGGTGTAAAACGGATCGAAGATGCTCGACAGAATGTTGGCGGGTATCCCTTTTCCATCATCCAGAAAACTGGCCCAGACCGAATCACCACTGGTACCCAACCGGATGCGTAACGTGCCTCGATCGCGAGCCTCACGAATCGCCTGCTCCGCATTTATCACCAGGTTTAAGAAGACTTGCATCAGTTGGTGCGGGTCGCCTTGCACATAGGGCAATCCCGGTTCGCGAACGAAATCAACCGTCACATTGTTTTTCCGCAGCGAGTAGGCGTGCAGGTTCAGCGTTCGTTCCACGATATCCATCAAATTCACCCGGGTCTTGCCCGGTGTAGGCGGTGTCGCGAAGTACGTGAGATTGTGTACAATCTCCGCCGCGCGCCGTGCTTGCTGCTGCAGGATCGCAATCTGCTTCCGCGCCACATCTGTGTTTTGGCTGTCTTGCAGTAGCTCGCTTACCCCTAAAATGCTGGTCAGAGGATTGTTCAATTCATGGGCCACGCCACCAATCATGGCCCCCATCGCAGCCAAACGCTCGCTCTGGATCAGTTGCTGTTCAAACTTCTTTTCCGTGGTGATGTCGCGTAAGGAAATGATCACGCCCGCCAGGTCGGCTTGGGCATTAAAAAACTGGCTGGCCGTGGATCGCATGGTTCGTCCGGTGCCATCGAGCAGCCTCGTGTTGTATTCCGTCGATCCAACCACTTTTCTCCCGTTGATCAGGTCTTCATAAAGCGCGACCAGTTCTGGAGAGCGAGCCAGTGTTTCCGAAATCTTTTTGCCCAACAGATCGTCCGACCCGCATCCCAGCAGATCCCGCACCCGGGAACTTACAAAAGTGAACCGTTCCTCGAGATCGACTACCAGAATGAGGTCGGGGAAACTCTCCAGCAACCGGCGGCTGAACTCTTCCTGCTGCAGCAGTTGCCGCTGCAATTCGCGGCGCTCGGTGACGTCCACCAGGGTGCCCTGGTAGCGGATCAGTTTGCCGCTACCGTCCCACACTGCGCGGGATGACTCCAGAAACACCGCGGCTGTTCCATCCTTCTTTCGAAGTGAAATCTCTCTGGCCCGTACGCCGCCACGATCGTCGACTGCCCGGCCCAGCACCGGCGGTTCGGCTGGATCGAAATTCAGCTGGCTGGGGTCAACCGCCAGCAGTTCATCCTTGCTCGCATATCCCAGGATGCTGACCAGCGCTGGATTCGCGTCCAGAAGCCTGCCTTCGGGTGTGCTGAAGTAAGCTCCTTCCTGCAGCGTCTCAAACAATTCGGTGAAGCGCAGTTCTTTCTCGTGCTGCCCGGTAACGTCACGCCCCAGCACGCTTACGCCAACTACTTCTCCGCCTTTGATAATCGCGTTGAGCACGCAGTCGAAGAAAAGCGCGCGGTCCCTTTTCTTAAAACGGACCCGCACCGTGCCCGCCCAATGCCGCCTCTCCAGAAATCGCGATAGCCCGCTTTCCACATTGGCGCGGCTCGGTTCTTCGAGAAAGTCGAAGAACTTCTGTCCTACGATCGATGTGTAAGGAAGCCCCAACAGGTCGCTAACGCTCTTGTTCACTGTGCGCAGTGTGCCATCCAGAGAAACCGCGCAGGCCGCATCTTCAAACGAGTCGATCAGTTCCTTGAAGCTGCGCTGCGAGCGCGCAATCAATTCGTTGAGCTGGTCGAGTTGTTCCTCCGAGGGCGCCGCCCCCACGTGCTCCTGCAGATCCTGCAGCAGGATCTTGAGCTCGGCAACTTCCCGCCTCCGCCCGTACGCATAAACCGCCAGCAGAATCGACAGCACGAATACGCCCACCGCCAGCGGCCCCAGATGATAAGGCAGGCTTTCCAGGCGCTCCCATGCCAGCACGGCAAAGCCTGTCCCCAACAGCACCATAAACAGCAGAATCAATCGCCAAAGCTGGGACTCTTCGCGCTCTAGACTTCGCGGAGCACGAGGCGGTCGAGGATTGCGGGAAGAGGCTGCCATAGAAATGGGAAACTGCCTGTTTCACGCAGGGACGGAAAAAGGCCAATCGCTCGCATCATCGTAATGCCCCAGCCCGCACCGAACAACCTTTGTTGTTGGAGAACTAGGTACGTTAGTGACCCATTTTGGTACGAAGACTGCGCGTTACGGACTTTCGTACGAGGGACCAATCAGAACCTCGCAGTCTTTTTCTCCACAGGCCGACCCAGTGACATCTGTCACTGCGCCGTCCCACCACGCCGCCTAAGTTGGATATTCCCGGTTCAGGCCTTCGTGTGCCAGTTCCGGCCCGCAAATTACTCAAAATCGATTGCTCTATAAGACTCTCAGCGCCGCGGTCTATGGCATCGATGCCAACATTATTCAGGTTGAGGTGGATTGCTCCGGTATCAAGACCGACCAGGATCACTTTCACACTGTAGGTCTGCCCGATGCTGCCGTTCGCGAGAGCCGCGACCGGGTCCGCGCCGCCCTCAAGAATTGTGGATACGACATTCCACCGACCCACATCACCATTAACCTCGCCCCGGCCGACATCAAGAAGGAGGGCTCTGGCTTCGACCTGCCCATGGCGCTCGGAATCGTCGGCGCCTATGGCGGTCTCACGAAGAAAGAAATTGCAGATTGCCTCTTCGTAGGCGAACTCTCCTTGGATGGCGGCCTCCGCGGGATTCGCGGCACTTTGCCAATCGCCCTCGAAGCCCGCAGCCGCAAGATTTCCCGACTCGTCGTTCCGGAGGCGAATGCCCGCGAAGCCGCCATGGTCGGCGGCGTCGACGTTTACCCCGTGAAATCGCTGCTTGACGTCATCCACTTCGTGAATTCCGGCAACGGCATCGTTCCGCTGAAAGCTGATGGCGATGCCCTCCTGCGCGAAAATCAGGAATTCCTGGTCGACTTCAAAGACGTGCGCGGCCAGCAAACCGCCAAGCGTGCCATCGAAATCTCCTGTGCCGGAGGCCACAACATATTAATGATTGGGCCGCCCGGTTCCGGCAAAACCATGCTCGCCAAACGCATGCCCACGATTTTGCCCCCGCTCACGTTTGAGGAAGCCCTGGAGACGACAAAGATTCACAGCGTGGCCGGAGTTCTTGATCCCGGCAGCGGCCTCGTCGGCCGGCGCCCCTACCGCTCCCCGCACCACACCATCTCTGATGCCGGGCTGATCGGCGGCGGCGCGATACCCCGGCCCGGCGAAGTCTCGCTCTCTCACAATGGGCTGCTCTTTCTCGACGAGCTCCCCGAGTTTCCCCGGAACGTTCTCGAAGTTCTTCGCCAACCCCTCGAGGACGGCACCGTCACCATCTCCCGCGCCGCCATGTCCCTGATGTTTCCGGCTCGCTTCATGCTGGCCGCAGCCATGAATCCTTGTCCATGCGGGTTTAGAAATGACCGCACCCGGGAGTGCAACTGCACCACACCCATGATCCAGCGCTACATTTCGAAAATCTCGGGTCCGCTGATGGACCGCATCGATATCCACATCGACGTTCCCGCCGTGAACTATAAAGAGATGCGCTCCACCAATGAACCCGAGGGCTCCACGAAAATTCGCGAACGCGTGGTCCGCACTCGTCAAAAGCAACTCGAGCGCTTCGCCTCCTCTCGCGAAAAGATCTACTGCAACGCCCAGATGTCCTCCCGCCACATCCGCACCTTCTGTGAACTCTCCGCCGACTGTGAGCGTCTGCTCGAGCGTGCCATGACCCAGCAGGGACTCAGTGCTCGCGCGCACGACCGCATCCTGAAAGTCGCTCGCACCATCGCCGATATCGAAGACACCCCGCACATCGAACCCAAACACATCGCCGAAGCTATCCAGTACCGAAGCCTCGATCGCACCTACTGGACCTAGCTTCTCAACGTTCATCAGCTTTTCGAGGTCCATGGGCTCTCACGTCCATCACCCTCGGCGTCCATCGGCTGCTCAGTGTCCATCAGCTGCCCGGCGCCCACATCTCAACGGCGTCGCTGGATTTTGGGTGGCGCAGCGCTTTAGCGCCGCGATAAACGCCCTATCTCTTACCGGCTTTAGCCGCTGAGGTGAGGCGGCAGGGAAGCTTTCGTTCGTCGGAGGATCCGGCAAGAACTTCGTCGAAATAGGCAAGAGCCGGAAGCGTCGAGAAGCTATCCTTACCTTGCGATGAAGGCAGATGAGTTTCGCAGCCCCCGAGGATCATGCATGAAAGCACTTTCTTGGACGTTCGCAACCGTCGTGGCACTTACCGGCTTTACGCTAGCGCAGTCCGCTCAAAACCAAGACGCCTCTGCAAAAGAGAAACTGATCGGCGCATGGCATCTTGTGCGCATCGACGCATCAGGGCCGGATGGGAAACCCATCCCGATCCCTCAGCCGGAAGGCATGTTGATTTACACGCGCGATGGTCACATGTCGGTTCAGCTGATGTATCCCAAGTCAGCCGACGTTCCGTCCGGTGAGTACGTCCTGGACGGCTACGAGGCTTCGTTCGGAAGCTACGACATAGACGAAGCCACGCACACTGTGATTCATCACGTGCAGGGATCGATTACGCGCGATCTCCTGGTTGGAAAGGATCTGCCCCGCGCTTATCACTTCACCGAGGACGGCCACCTGATCATCCAATCCACCCGGCCAGACGAACACTGGTCCGTCACCTGGAAACATCCCTAACGCACTCAAAAACGTCGTCAACCTTCTACAAGAAGCCACCGCCTAAAAGAGAAGACAAAGGAGAATCATGGAAAAGCGCAAGCTTGGAAAAAGCAACTTGGAAGTTTCAGCTCTTGGACTCGGCTGCATGGGACTGAGCTTTGGCTACGGACCGGCCGTGGAAAAACAACAGGGAATCACTCTGATTCGCTCCGCTGTCGAACGCGGGATCACTTTCTTCGACACCGCTGAAGTCTACGGTGCATTCACCAACGAAGAACTGGTCGGCGAAGCCCTTGCCCCATTCCGCGCCCAGGTGGCGATCGCCACCAAGTTCGGCTTCAAAATTGATCCGAACACCCGTAAGCAGGCCGGGCTCGACAGTCGTCCAGAGCACATTAAGGAAGTCGCCGAGGCTTCTCTTAAACGGCTGAAGACCGACGTCATCGATTTGTTCTATCAGCATCGGGTCGATCCAAACGTGCCCATCGAGGACGTGGCGGGAGCCGTGAAAGAGCTGATCCAGCAAGGCAAGGTGAAGCACTTCGGCCTCTCGGAAGCGGGCGTGAAAACCATTCGCCGCGCACACGCCGTCCAGCCCGTCACCGCACTGCAGAGCGAATATTCGCTTTGGTGGAGAGAGCCCGAAGCGGAAGTCATACCGACTCTCGAGGAACTAGGAATCGGGTTCGTCCCGTTTAGCCCCCTCGGAAAAGGCTTTCTCACGGGCAAGATCAGCGACGATACAAAGTTCGACAAGTCCGATTTCCGCAACATCGTCCCTCGCTTCTCGCCCGAGAACCGAAAAGCGAATCAGTCTTTTGTCGATCTGCTCGGTACCATCGCCAAAAAGAAGAAAGCGACACCCGCTCAGATTGCGCTCGCCTGGCTGCTGGCGCAGAAGCCTTGGATCGTCCCCATTCCCGGCACAACCAAGGTGCATCGTCTGGAAGAAAACATTGGCGCCGTTAACGTCGAACTCACGCCCGACGATCTCCGCCAGATTGACAGCGCTGCTTCAAAACTCGATGCTCAAGGCGCTCGGTATCCCGAGGAACTGCAAAAACTGGTGGGCCGCTAAGTGAAAAGCCTCCTCCCATCGATCTTGGCGACATCGAAACCGCTACTTCAAACATCAAAGGGCAAGCAGCACAATACCCGGAGGCCAGTGAGAAAATATCAGGTTTCTAAGCCGCGAGAGTAATCTCACCCTTATGTCGGAAATCGCCAAATGGGGCAGCTTCTACGTGATCGTCGGATCGGCAGCGGGCGCGCTGATTGGATTGCAGTTCGTCGTCCAGACGCTCATTGCCGAGAGGCCGCCGGCGGGTGCGGTGGAGGCCGGCGCTGCTTTCGGAACCCCGACGATCGTTCATTTCGCATCTGCTTTGTTCTTGTCGGCGCTTGTGCATGTGCCATGGCCAACCATCACCGCCGCCGCGGTTCTTTGGGGACTGTTGGGCCTGGTTGGAACTGTGTACACGATAATCGTTGCCCGCAGGGTGCAAAAGCAGCCCGCATACAGTCCGGTTTTCGAGGACTGGTTGTTTCACGTGGCGCTGCCTTTCGCCGCCTACGCCATACTCGCGCTAACGCCCTTCGCTGCGCTGTCGCACACGCGTCAGGCCCTGTTTGGCGTTGGGGGCGCTACGCTGTTGTTGCTCTTTGTCGGCATCCACAACGCCTGGGACAACGTCGCCTATACCGTGCTGGTCGTGAATAGGAAGGCGGACGATGAGCGGCAAGAGCCCAGCTAACAGAGTGAAGATATTAAGAACTGGGCGGCTCAATCCTGAGACCGTTGGCCGCTGAAGGTGCTTTGCCGAAATTCCTCGAGAACTTTTGGGGCTCGTTCTAATCTTTAAGAGTAGGAGTGCAACATGCCAACAAAAACCAATTCTCTGAAAGATCAGCTTTCCCGGTCGAGCGAAATTACGATCAGTGTGACTGGCAGAAAATCAGGACGCACCCTCTCCACTCCAGTCTGGTTCGTACTGGACGGGGACAAACTTTACCTGCTGCCGGTGAAAGGCTCCGACACGCAGTGGTACAAAAATCTACTCAACAACCCGGCGATCGGGATCAAGGCTGGCAAGTCACAGTCTGAGTTCAAGGCCGTACCGATCACTGGCCCCGCGGAAGTATCATCCGTGGTCGAGAAATTTCGAGAGAAGTACGGGGCCGGCGACGTGAAGAAATATTATTCCAAGCTCGATGTTGCCGTCCTCGTCGATATGCGCTGATCAACCGGCACCGCCATGATGAAAACAGGTATCCTTGAACTCGTGAAAACCAACGGCAGGGCTGCCTCTTCTTGGCGGGAAGACAAGCTTGCGAAAACCAGCGAGCCAGGTACCGCCGCGTTGGCCCGGTTGATCGCCGCCTACGCCCCTTACGACGATAGCTTTGAACTACGTATCCCCGGCCTGCACGCCAGCCGCTTTTCACGCATCAACATGGAGTGTTTTCATACCCTCCGGTTGCCTTCGTTGTGCATCGCCGCACAAGGTGCGAAGACCGTCATCGTCGGACAAGATGTCTACGAATACGATGCCTCGCGCATGATCGTATTCTCCGTTGCCCTGCCGGTAGCTTCCCAGATCACGCGAGCCAGCCAATCGGAACCCTACCTCGCCCTCAAATTGGACCTCGACCCGCACAAGATTGCCGAACTGGTCTTGAAGGTGTATCCCAATGGTCTGCCTCCAGTGCGTGAGGCAGTACGCGAAGACGACCGGCGCGCCGTTTACCTGGCTCCATCCGACGGGAACATTCTCGACGCTGCCACCAGGTTAATGGAATGTCTGGCGCGGCCCGGCGATGCCGAACTCCTCGCCCCTCTCATCGTGGATGAGATCCTGATCCGCCTGCTTCGCAGCCCCATCGGGGTTCGCGTCGCGCAAATGGGCTTTGCCGAATCCAGCGTCGACCGTGTCGCGAAGGCCATCGCCTGGCTGCGCGACAACTTCTCCCAGCCCATGAAGGTAGAAGACCTGGCCGAACTGGTACACATGAGCGTTTCGTCGTTCCACGAACATTTCAAGTCCGTCACTTCCATGAGCCCGCTGCACTATCAAAAAGTGCTCCGTCTCCAGGAGGCGAGGCGTCTTATGTTGTCCGCGATGATGGACGCAGGTGCGGCAAGCCAGCGCGTCGGCTATCTCAGCCCTTCCCAGTTCAGCCGCGAGTACAGCCGCTTTTTCGGCAATGCTCCCACCAGGGACATCGCCCGATTGCGCCAGGACACTCGTCTGTGGGCCTGAAGGGTTGGATGTAACTTCTATCTCGGCCCGATTCAGTTCTTATTTCCGCTCTTGTCGTCGCTTTGCCGCTCAAAGTAGAAGGCAACTCCTAAAGCAAGTATCAGGGCCGCTAATCCGAACAAGGTCGCGCTTGGCACCGCACTGGGTTCCACGATGATCGCCTTCCGTGCCATGG
>Ga0209006_10001708_pt1 | contig 19885 bp, 16 predicted proteins | sample JacPin_JW_Ref_O2_FD_188567 | JGI IMG/M metagenome (GOLD analysis project Ga0209006, IMG submission 188567) | Forest soil microbial communities from Algoma, Ontario, Canada - Jack Pine, Ontario site 1_JW_Ref_O2 (SPAdes) (version 2) | ecosystem: Environmental > Terrestrial > Soil > Boreal...
GTTACGGCGAGGTGCAGCGGCTGAGCCACAGAATCGCGCGCAGCTTAGCGCGTAGCGCTGTGGCTGCCGGCGATAAGGTCGCCATCTTGTCCGGTAACGATCCGGTCGCCTTCGCTTGCGTGTTCGGCATCTCTCGCGCGGCTGCCGTTTGGTGTCCGATCAATCCGCGCAACGAAGCGGCCGAGAACCGGCTCATCCTCGACGCGTTCGATTGCAGCTTGCTGCTCTTTCAGTCCGCCTTCGCTCCAATGGTCGACAAAATCCGCGAAAGCCTGCCGAAACTAAAAGCGCTGGTCTGCCTCGACGGTTCAGTGCCCTTCGCGGCGACGTTCGACATGTGGCTCTGCGACGACGGAGAACCCTTCGATCGTGAGCCGGTGGACGACCTCGCCGTACTGCCCGGCACTGGCGGCACCACCGGAAAGCCCAAGGGCGTGATGCTATCGGGTCGCAACATCGAGGCAATGACGGCACTGACACTCATGAGCTATCCCTTCAAAGGGCGCCCTGTCTATCTTGCTTTGGCGCCGCTGACCCATGCCGCCGGCGTATTGTGCTTCCCTATCATGACGCTCGGCGGTCGGATCGTCATCATGCACCATGCCGACATCGGGGAATTCCTCGCTCTCATCGAGCGCTATCATGTTACCCACACATTCCTTCCGCCGACCGTGATCTACATGCTCCTCGATCACCCGGGGCTCGACGCAGCTGAACTCGGCTCGCTGCAGTGTTTTTGGTATGGAGCCGCACCGATCTCGGCGTCCCGGCTGGCGGAAGCGCTTCGGCGGATCGGACCAATGGCGCAACTGTTTGGGCAGACCGAAGCGCCGATGATGATTTCGACGATGGCGCCTGACGAACATTTCAACGCCGACGGGTCGATTGCTACCGCACGCCTGCAGTCGGCAGGCCGCCCCAGTCCGCTGGTCCAGGTTGGCATCATGGACAGCACCGGCAAGCTTCTTCCGAGCGGAGAGCGCGGCGAGATTGTGGTGCGCGGCTCGCTAGTGATGGAAGGATATTACAAGAACGTTGAGGCCACCGCGGAAGCCTCGGCGCACGGATGGCACCACACTGGAGACATCGGATACCTCGATACCGATAACTTCCTCTACATCGTCGATCGTGCCAAAGACATGATCATCACCGGCGGTTTCAACGTCTATTCCGCAGAGGTCGAGGACGCGCTGCGGTCAATCGATTCGATCCAGGACTGCGCCGTGGTCGGGCTTCCCGATCCGAAATGGGGGGAGCGGGTCGTCGCTGTCGTGCAGCCTCGCCCAGGGCGACGTGTCGATCCAGAAGCCGTCACCACCCTGGTCAAGTCCAGGATCGGCAGCGTGAAAACGCCGAAGCAGATCGAGGTGTGGAGTGATTTGCCGCGATCCAAGGTCGGCAAGGTCCTTAAAGCCGAAGTTCGTGCGAGATTAACGCAAGACCAGGGCAAGACCCACTGACGCTGCATCGGCAGGCCTGGTGCCGCACATCGGACCAGATAGAGCAAGGAAAACGCGGCGAAGTAGCTGCGATCGGTGGGTTGGGGTTTGGCCACTTCCATGGCGCCGTGCCATTCTGCGGAACTTTCGGTAACGCTGCGGCAATGGCCGCGGTCGCCGGCGGTGCACATATTGTATGTGTGGCGCAATTCGACGGCGCTGCCGCGGCTGCTTTGATTCGAGACCACCGAATTACGCATTTGATCGGCGGCGACGATATGTTCGGGCGGCTCGCCGCTGCGAGCGGTGGACGACCGTTCGATTCGGTGCGTTTCTCGGGTTTCGCCGCCTTTCACTCCAATGCCGCCGTTTCGATTGCGGCCGCGGAGGCCGCCGGCCTCCGGCCTTTATGGTAGTTCGGAAGTTCAGGCGCTGTTTTCGATCGCGAACGGAGAGAATCGCCTGCGCGGCGGCGGCGTACCGGTCAGTGAGCAGGCGCGACTTACCCTCCGCAATCCGGATACAGGTGCCGCGATGCCGCATGGCGCATCGGGAGAGTTGTGGATCGACGCACCGTCGCGCTTCATCGAATATCTCGACAACCCGTCAGCAACCGCGCGAGCAATCGATACCGAAGGCGCGTTTCGGACCGGCGACCTCGCTCACCTTGCAGATCAAGGCTTCATTTTTGAGGCGCGGATCGGTGACGCGATGCGGCTGGGCGGTTTCCTGGTCAGCCCCGAGGAAATCGAGGCCGTTATTCAAGCTCAGCCAGGCGTGGCCGGCGTTCAGGTCGTAGCCGCCTCTGCTGGCGAGGATGATCCGGTACCCGTGGCATTCGTCCGGCCGTGCGCCGGCGTAGTACTCCAAGAAGCTACGTTGCGCGCATCTTGTTTGCAGCTGCTAGCGCGCTTCAAAGTTCCAAAGCGGATTGTGGTAATCGATGATTTTCCGAGCGTTGAGAGCCCCAATGGCACCAAAGTGCAGAAGGTGCGGCTGCGTGAGATGGCGGAAGCGCTGCTTGGCGATGAACAAGATCAGTCGAGCAAGCCCCACGCCGGCTAAGACGGGTCGCGTGCCGTTCACTGCGCCTTCTTCACCAGCGGGCACTTTGATTCCGCCACCGGGAGGAACGCTTGCTCCGCTGGAATCTCGGCGACGAGCTTGTAGTAATCCCACGGGCGACTGGATTCTGCGGGCCTTTTGACCTCGTAGAGATACATGTCGTGAACCATCCGGCCGTCTTCGCGGATCGACCCGTTCTTGGCAAAGAAGTCATGGATCGGGGTAGTCCGCATCTTGTCCATGACAGCGTTCGTTTCGTCAGTGCCGGCGGCCGCCACCGCCTTGAGATAGTGCATGGTCGATGAATAAATTCCCGCCTGCACCATGTTCGGCATGCGATTCATGCGCTGGAAATAGCGTTGCGCCCACGCGCGCGATTCATCGTTGCGGTCCCAATAGAACGCCGTGGTCAACAGCATGCCTTGTGCCACGTCCAGGCCAAGGCTGTTCACGTCGTTGATGAACACCAGCAGGCCAGCGAGTTTCTGCCCGCCGCGAACGATGCCGAACTCGACTGCTTGTTTGATGGAAGTTTGTGTATCGGCGCCGGCATTAGCGAGACCGACTACCTTGGCTTTCGAGGACTGCGCCTGTAGCAAAGCCGAGGAGAAATCCGAGTTGTTGATCGGCACGCGCACACCGCCTAGCACCCGCCCACCGTTCGCCTTGATTACGCCGGTAGTCACCTGCTCGAGATCATGGCCAAAAGCATAGTCGGCGGCAACGAAGAACCAGGTATCGTAACCGGCTTTGACCATGGCGCCGCCGGTGCCATGGGCAAGCGCATAATTGTCATAAGTGTAGTGGATTGAGACCGGCGTGCAGGCTTCGTTCGTGATCCGCGCCGCGCCGGGGCCGTTGAGCACGACAATCTTGTTTTTAGTCTTCGCGACGTCAATCGCCGCAAGCGCGGTGGCTGAGGCGGCTACATCCATCAGCGCATCCACATGTTGGTTCTCGAACCATTCACGCGCCGTCGCCGAGGCAATGTCCGCCTTGTTTTGGTGATCGGCGGAAACGACTTCAATCGGCATGCCGACTACAGTTCCGCCGAAATCCTCGATTGCCATCTTGGCTGCGGTCACCGCACCCACGCCGGTGATATCCGCATAGATACTCGACATGTCCTCGATCATGCCGATCTTCACGACGCCGTCGGAAATCCTGGCCTTTTCTTCCGATTTTGCATCGCATGGGGCCACAGACAAAAATACGGCGGTCGCTGCAATCACCAACCATCCTTTCATCGTCACCTCCCGGGCGGTCGAGCTGATCCCTTTAGGAATTCTCAGAAAAGCGTCTAATGCAAGGTAGGCGGCGATGGCCAAGCAAACTGGCGCGCGTCAGGAACAGTCAAAACCGACTCGCATACGCCGATTTTCATTTTGCCTGAGTGGGTTGTGCGAGTCTTCAGGTCCGACTGTTTAGGTCTCTCGCTCAACTGTCAGCGAGCATCACAGTACGTCAGCCTGGAGCCGATTTCGTCGTGGAGCTGGGCGATCTCGATCTGGCGGCCCTGCTAACGAAGTTGGAGATAGAGCCATACGCCGATATGTTGCCGGGCAAGGGGGAGCTTCCAGGGATGACCGTCAAAGGCAGAGCCTATATCGCGGGTATTTTTGAGCATCCGACGCGGCTGGCACCGGATAAGACCGTCGCACAGCTCCACGCCGAAGTGGCGCTCGGTGCCTTGGGCGATGCCGGGCTGACCCGTGACGACGTTGACGGCTATTTCTGCTCTGGCGATGCGCCTGGGCCCGGACCCGCCTCCATGGCGGAGTATATGAATCTGAAGCTTCGCCATATGGATTCGACTGAGATCGGCGGCGCCTCCTACATCGCGCTGGCTGCGCACGCCGCCGAAGCGATCGCACTGGGCAAATGCGACGTGGCCCTAGTCACGCTCGCCGGCAGGCCACGCAGCGAAGGCATGGCGACCGGTACCGCACCGCGGCAGCGCGACCCCAACCAGCCGGAAGCCCCTTGGGAAGCGCCCTACGCTATTACGACCGTCAACGGCTATGCGATGTGCGCCATGCGCCACATGTACGACTATGGCACCACGAGCGAGCAACTCGCTTGGGTGAAAGTTGCAGCCTCGCACCACGCCCGGCACAATCCGCATGCTATGCTGCCTGAGGTGGTCATGGTCGAGGACGTCCTCAACTCGCCAATGATCGCCGATCCGCTACACCGGCTCGATTGCTGCGTCATCAGCGACGGCGGTGGCGCGATCGTCCTTGTTCGCCCGGAGATCGCCAAACAGCTGAAGCGGCCGCTTGTGAGCATCATCGGTACAGGCGAAGCGGTGAAACATCTGACTGGGGGCACCTTCGATCTCACCACGTCCGGCGCATCGCTCGCGGGCCCGACCGCCTTTGCCGAAGCGGGCGTGACGCCTGCCGATATTAAATACGCCTCAATCTACGACAGTTTCACCATCACTGTGATCATACAGCTTGAAGACCTCGGCTTCTGCGCCAAGGGAGCGGGCGGAAAATTCGTCGCCGACGGCAATCTAATCTCGGGCATCGGCAAGTTGCCGTTCAACACCGACGGCGGCGGCTTGTGCAACAATCACCCGGCGAACCGCGGCAGCATGACTAAAGTACTCGAGGCGGTGCGGCAGTTGCGCGGCGAAGCTCATCCGGCCGTGCAAGTGAGGAACTGCGATTTGGCCTTGGCGCAGGGCACCGGCTTTCAGCTCGCGACGCGCCATGGCAGTGCGACGATGATCATGGAACGGGAGTGACACGATGGCCGTGTTCACGAGCCGCAAACTCGCTCCGCCGATCATCACCGCCGAGAGCAAGGCTTTTTTCGATGCGGCCCGCCAAAGCCGCTTCTTGATCCCGACATGCACCGCGTGCGACCGCGCGCACTGGTATCCGCGCGCCGTCTGCCCATTCTGTACCAGTGACAAAGTGGAATGGCGCGAGGCCTCTGGTAGAGGAACCGTCTACGCCTTTAGCGTCATGCGCCGCGTCAAAGAGCCTTATATCATAGCCCATGTGACGCTCGCCGAAGGACCGACCATGCTGACCAATATCGTCGGCTGCGATGCCGACCACCTGCGGATCGGACAGGCGGTCACCGTTGTATTTCAAGACACCGACAACGGACCGCCCGTGCCGCTGTTCAAGCCGATTTAGTGTCGTTCCGGTCTGAAAGCGCATTCAAGTTAGCACGTTGCCTGCGTCACGGTCGAAGCCAAGCTACCCTGTCGGAGAACGAGTTTCGAGAGTCGCGCATGGCGTCAGTGCGCGCCGTGCCGCCGTAAGGCGCCTCCAACGTAAACTCCGTCGACGAGATGAGCTTGGCATAGAGCGGCAGAATATTGAGCATGGCGCTGTAATTGCTATCAGTGAAGCCGCTGGTCGCGTCTTTGATTAGAATAGCGTTGTATCCCTTGTTCGCCGCGCGCTTGATCGTTGTGGCAACGACATGCTCGATACACTGCCCGCTGACGAATAAATGGCCGACATTGGCAGAACGAAGGATTCGGTCGAGGTCAGTGCCCTCGAAACTGTCGGACCCGAAATTGATCACGATGGGCTCGTTGTTCAGGGGCCGTAGCGCATCGATGACGTCGACCTCCCAGGTGCCAATGATGCCTTTGTTCTCATCCTTGGCACCCTGCAACAGCGGATAATGCTGGTTCTCAGGTAATTCGGGAAAGCCGGGACGCCAGCCTATATTGACGAAGATGGTCAGCATTCCGCGGTTGCGCGCCGTGGCCAACACGCTCTGCGCGTTGCGGATTGCGTTGTTCTTCTCAATCTGCCGGCAGAGATTTTTGCCCCAAACACCTTTTGGATCGCAAACGCTGTTCTGCCAATGCAGCATCAGCAGCGCGGCTTCTGTCGATACCCGTTTGGCCATAATTTTTTCCTTCTGGCTATCTCCACAACGTGACACTAGTTATTGTAATGCTATCACGCACGTCGGGGTATTTTGGCACTGAAATTCGTCGTAAGGCACGGGCAGTTAAAGCGTAATGCAGAAATTCGAGCACCCTAGCAGGCGCCAGGTCTCGGGTCGCCGATGCCCTTCTCATCGCGGCAAAGCCGTCTAATCTGTGCCGGACGCAATGCTGCTCTCATTGAATAAGGCGTAGAGGATTCTGGTCAGCGTCGTAGCCGCGCCGCTATAAGGAATCGAACGCCGCACAAATGGGGGCGCAAATGTCCGCCACTTCCTCCCCCTACCCGACGACCCACTACAACTCGATGCAACGGCTGCTGCATTGGGCGATGGCGCTGATCATCTTCGCCGCAATTGGGCTCGGCATCTATGCTTCCTACCTCCAGCCGGGAACGCCATTGCGCCGTGAGTTGCTCTTCATTCACAAGTCGTTGGGCATGACTGCGCTGGTCTTAGTGGCGCTACGCATTCTGTATCGTGCAATGGTTGGTGTGCCAGCTTATACGCCGGTGCTCGGCAGGATAAATGCATTCGCAGCCCATCTCGCCCATCTGATGCTATACGGGCTGATGCTGGTAATGCCGTTCTCCGGCTATATTTTCTCCGTCGCTGGAGGTCACGACGTGCCGTGGTTTGGCTTATTCGAATGGCCGCTAGTCCTTCCCCATAGCGAAGTCCTCTCAGATGCTGGTGAGCTAGTACACCAATGGGGAGCCTATGTTCTCTACGTCTTACTGACCGGGCATCTAGCAGCCGTTATTTGGCACCAGTGGATCAAGCAGGATAGTGTGTTGGGCCGTATGATGCCACCTACGCAGCCTCTATAAGAGAAATCACGGGATAGCCGAATAACCATGATGAACGCGCGCGACTTTAAACGGGCGTCCGGGCATCTTGTCCCCCAACTCGCGCAGCTGCCTTCGCTGAGCCTGATTCCCACCTTCGGCGGGCCGGCGTGACTGCGGTGCAATCGGGCTGAGCTAAATTCGTCCGGCGCGATAGGCGCAGACTATCGGGTTCATGGAATTTTACCCGCTGTTTCGTTTGTTGATCAATAACGACGGTAGTTGGCTCCACCGTAGTGTGACAAGTTAGCGCCGCGAGTGGTCAAAAAGACGGGAGAAACGGATGAAGCAAATCATCCTGTTTCTGATAATCGTCTGTGCCGCGTTTAGCTCCATGTTCTTTTATGCGGCCGGGGTAGTGGCTTCGAAGAGCCACTGGGCGACCCTAGCCTGCGCGGCCGTTGGCGATTTATGCCACCGACCTCTACTCTTTGCGGTGATTGCGGCTGCACTAGCGTCCCTTTGGCTTATGATGGCACTGGCGGCGGCGGTCGTCGAATAGTGCTGTCTGCAAAACGTCCAGAGCTAACGCGGCCCCATCGACGCAATTCCGATTGAGGCGCTTAGGGAGGAAAAGATGCGGATGACCATTGTCACGCTAATGCTGTTGAGTGGGGTTGTTTTGTGCAGCGCAGAAAACGCTCATGCGCAGGGCTGCCCAAGCGGGCAATACGCGCACGGGCGATGCATGCAGGGTGCCGCCAAACCGCAAGCCCGCCCGGCAAACACCACCGCGCGATGCCCAAATCGCGTGATGGGGCGCTGCGCCTAAGCCGCCGCTAACCGCCCGCCATTACCTTTCGTGATTGGACCGTGGGTGTTGCAAGGGATGCCCCGCCCTGATTGCGGCAGAGCCTGCTCGTGCATTTTTTGTGAAACGGCTCCCTGGGGTTTTTCGACTTACCCAGGTCTGCACGTTGACTCAGGCCTCTCCTTGCCGACGCAACCGCCATCGCGCAATCGAAGCCCCGATACTTAATAGGCCGCGATCATGAGGTCTGTCGGATCGTTTACGCCGTCTCAGTATTAGTACCTGGTACGATCCGACATCTTACGATATTCCGCCCACACTTTTTGGGCATCGCCGCGCATTATCTGCGCGACACGGACGGTGCGATCGGCGTAAGGCCGCTTCATATCCTGATTGATATTCAGGTCGTCGAACAGGTCGGCATAATCCGTCCAAGCTGCAGCGTAATAAATTTTCCCGAGGCGAGCCCAATAAGCTGTCGCGTAGCACATCGGGCAAGGCTCGCAGCTTGAGTATAGTGTTGCGCCGGCAATGTGTGGGGAGCCGACCTTCTTGCATGCAGCGCGGATTGCATTTACTTCGGCGTGAGCCGAAGGATCGTTGTCGCGCAATACGCTATTGCCGGAAGTCGATAGAACCTCATTGTTGAGAACGACCACCGCGCCGAACGGGCCACCGGTCTTATCGATTACACCCGCTTTGCGCATCAGATCGATAGCCTCAGCCATGTAGGTGCGATCTTGATCGGTGACGACGTCTTGCGGGTGCGACGTCTTGCCGAAGGCCGCGTCGGACGCGGAGTAGGTCAATGTGAGCGCTGCAGCGCTTGCGGTCAAAAAGCTTCTGCGAGCTACCACGCGCGGATGCGCAAGCAAGCTATCGATCGAAGCTTCACCCTCTTTCGAGCTAACAACCATTGTTCGGATCCTGTTTCAACGGCCACGAAGGCTTTCCGAGTACCAGCGATCAATAGCTGAACATCCGCTAACACTTTGCTGATATTCTGCGAAGAATTGCAGCTGCTTTTCGGCTTATTAAACGCTTCGAGGCTGACGTACGATCTCGCGCGGTGGGGATCTAACGGCGTCGAAAGTTAGGGGCAGCGCCTCGACGCATCCAGTACGAGCGCATGATACGCATTCTCTGAAAGGCATTCCCGAGCGGTGGCAAATCTATCGCGCCGTCGCGTGAATTCCTGGATGATCCGATGTCAGGAGGATGATTTATCAATGCGCTTGGTCTGGACATCGTGGGAAGTCAGCTTTCGTGCCAAAAGTGGAAATGCCTCAGAATGGGCGGGCCGTCCTCAAGCTTGCCGCTTTTTATTTGCGCGTTACATATTCTTCTTGAAGCCTGCGCTTGAATATCTTCCCGGTGTCCTCTCTCGGAAGACTGTCGCTAAATTCGACAATTCGCGGAACTTTGAAGTTTGCGAGCTTTGTTGCGAGGAAATCCTGGACCTCTTGCGCGGTCAGCGATGCGCCGTCGTGCATCTGCACGACAGCGACAAGGGATTGGCCGAATTCGGCATCAGGTACACCAAAAACTGCGCAATCGGCGACCCCAGGCATGCCGATCAATGCATGCTCGATTTCGGCAGGGTAGATGTTCACCCCGCCGGAAAGCACCAGATCAGTTCTCCGATCGCTGACGTAAAGATACCCCTCGTCATCAAGATGGCCGATGTCTCCGACGGTAACGTATCCCTCGTGTTCGACTGCCTTACGATCACTTTCACGATTGATATAGGTAAAGCGGGGCGCCGCGAAGCTCCGAGCGTAGATTTTTCCAGTCACTCCCGTCGCGACTTCATTGCCGTCATCATCCAAAACTCTGATCGATACGCCCTCTATGGGCCGACCTGCCGAGCCGGGTTTGAGGCGAGCTTCGGCTGAAGAGATCACCGTAAGGTAGCCGGTTTCGCTGGACGCATAGGTTTCGTTGATAACGTCTCCCCACCAGTCAATCATAGCGCGCTTGACGTCGGGGGCGCATGGCGCGCCCGTCGAGCTCACGAATTTGACGGAGCTGATATCATATTTGCTGCGTACGTCCTCGGGAAGCCTAAGCAGCCTTACATACATGGTCGGCACAAGGTATGGATGAGTTACCCGCAGGCGTTCGATAATAGAAAGCGTCGATTGCGCATCGAACTTTGTTTCGAGGCGAAGCCAAGCGCCACATTGCGCGATCATGAGCGATGTTACGCATGGCGCACTGTGATAAAGCGGCGCCGAAATTAGGAACCGCGCGTCGGCTGTAAGTCCCAACGCTCGTTGAAACATTTGCGCCATACGTTCTGCGAAGGCTGATGCCTCTTGAGCGGACGGGGAGTATCGGCGGACGCCTTTGGGCCTCCCGGTGGTTCCAGAGGTGTAGGCGATCATTCCCCGCGGGATTATTACGCCCGTCGCGAGCGGCGTAGCCTCGGCAACAAGTGCCGCCCAGTCACTTGTTCCAGCTGGGATCCGTCGCGCGGGCTCTTGTATTTTATACGCAGCCACGGTGAGTGGATGTGGTTGGAGCGTAAATATGGAAACACCGGGCGCGACACCATCCCTTATTTGCTCAAACAAGTCGGTGTGTATGAACAGCGCCTTCGCACCGCAATCGCGCAAAATGTATGCTGCCTCTTCGCTTTTAAAATGCCAATTGAGTGGTGTGAAATATAGGCCTAGTTGACGAGCAGCCAGCATTACATCCATCAATGCCGGCTCATTACGCAACATGAGCGCAATGGTGTCGCCTTCCTCAAGACCAATGGAGCGCATAGCACCAGCGACTCGCGCCGATTTAGCCCTCATTTCCTCAGGGGTAAATTCCTCGTCTCCAAATGACAATGTCGGGAACACCGATGCCTCCTATCCTTCGGCGCTGCGCGCAATCCGGCCGCTGCCTCACTAGATAAATTGGTATAGTCGAACGCTCGTGTTCAAGGCTTAGAGTGTGGCCCGGCCGCCCCGGACATTTGCTTGGCACATTACGCTCTCGCCGAGCGATCGACCTGAATAAGCGGCGCGAGGCCACCCCAAGTCGCCCCGCACTCGCTAGTCAGATATGGATGACGCGGCGTTGACTTATCCGATACAGGTGGCGACGGTCTAGTGCGGGCCGGTCGCCATTCGCTTAATGCACAGGCGGTGGTGTTTCAGCGACGGTCGGTACCGGCAAAGGGGGGCGAGGCGGTTGCTCAGTGAGCGCCACCGTTCCAGTCGACAAAGTTGTCGCTGGCACTGATGCTGCATCTGGTTGCTTTGCGGTTTCAGGGGGAGCCAACCTCGGAACGTTCTTTCGGGCATGGCCGTGCGTAGGCGCAGCAGGCCGAGCAATAGTGGGTGCTTGCTGAGTGAGTATAGGCGCAGGCTGATTTAGCGAAGAAATCTTTTCGCTAACATTCTGTTCAGTCGCCTGCACCGTCGCAATGTCTCGCGACATCTGGTCCTGCTTGCCAGAAAGTTGCTCGACGTCTCGCCGCATAACAGCAAGATCGTTAATCAAAGCCGAGACTTGCTGCTTAAGCTCGGCTACTTCATTAGCCCGTATCGACGCTGCAGTCGGCGTTTGTGTTCGATCCGATAATTCAGCGCTCGATTGCGCTGATGTTCTCGATTCGGGCTTGGTGGCGCTGAAAGACGACGTCAACCAGTATAGTGACGCTCTGATCGGATTTCTGGTCTGATTATCTCTATAGGCATGCCACACGACGCCAACAACCAACGCGATAAGAACGACACCAACAACCAGCTTCATTCTTGCAAACAGATTCGTAGCTACCCGTGAACTCTTTCCGTCTTGACTCGGATCAAGCGGACGTCCCGGCGTGACACTGCTTGAGGCCTCGATGGGAGGTCCCACGGGCGCGACACTCGGAGAAATCGACGGATCTTTCCGGAACTCGCTTTTATCTATATCCTCTGCTGGATTTGTGGGGTTCGCAGCCTGTTTAATCATCCATTCTTGAATCGAGCTAAGAATTTTGTCGGCCTCTTGCGGCTTCAATGCTGGATGTAATTCAGCCATTTCATGCCCCTAAATTTCCGAACGATCAGGATGCATCACCGGTCCCGTACCGTGGATGTAACGAGGGCATTCAGCTGTGACTAAAGCAAGGCAAGCAAGCACGATGCAGCGCGTTTTCTCCGGCCGCAATGAGGCCCTTGCCGACCGCTCATCCCATCCTAACTATTGGCCGCTCTGCTTGCGCCGGTTCCGGTTCCGCCAAACCTAAGGGACGCGGCGCAACTGTTCAATTTCAGTGGGTTGGCGGTCCAAGGCGGTTTCCCAGCTCCCTGAGCCGGGCCGGGCTTCCTGGCTGTGAGCAAACTTCGTTCGGACACTAATCGTGCTCCATTATGTCGTAATCGCCACATTCTGTGATGCGATAGTTGATTACTTGCTTGTCCACAGATCAACGCGACTATTGTGCTTGCCGGCATTTAACTGAACACCGATGCCCGCACCCGTTTCCCGCGCGCATCGACTACCCGCTTAAACTGTCGATCGCATCCGAAACAGGTGAATGTCTGTTGCTCATATTCGAGAGCGTGTTCTGCAGCAGGAGCGCGCCGCGTTAGCGATGTGGGCTCGCCGCAATTCAGACAGCGAGGTCTATCGCCCACGCCAAAGCCTCGCGGCTTCCGCAGCTGATTTAACATGAGAGGTCCCCCGACCCGATTTCGAATCAATTAACTTCGAAAATGTGTCGAGAGCGGGACAGACTTAAGCGAGCAGGCACGCGTATCAGTACCAGCCGCTATTCCGTGGTCGTATTTGGGTTCCCTTTCGAGCGGAAGTGCTGAAGCCGTCGCCGAACGATTACGCACGGTGCTGGCCAGTCTCGCGACCGGTGAATAGCTTCAAGGCGGATGCTGACGATCCGACTCTGATTGAACGGGTGAAGTTGGGAGCCCTCTAACGGGAGGGAGAGTTCAGAGCGCATCCGCTTTGGCACGCGAGCTGAGTTGACGTGCAGCCCATTAGGCACGCCGTGTTTCCTGTCGCATTGAGAATAGGGGCTGGACTGACGCTGGGGCTGGGAAGGGGAATTGGCGGTGCCGGAACGTAGCACCTTGTTTGACAGTTGGCCGCCAGCGAATTGCAACTCACCATGCAGGTGGTGGTCGTGAAAGTAAGCGGCGTTGAAAGTCCCGTCGGGGGAGCAACGACATTCGGAGTTGCGGTCTGCGCCAAGGCAGAACCGCACTCAAGGATTGCCGTGACAGCTAGAATGAAAGCAAAGGCCTTCATGAACCGCCTCCGCCGGCGCCCCCACAGAATATCACTCCCGTTGCGCCAAGGAAGCTGGAGTCTAACACCTCGATGACCGTGACAGCGGCGAGGGGTAAAAAAACACCACCTGAATCGGTTGAGCTATAGGCGCGGTTCGGCGCGACCGTCGTTTGCCTCACCCATTAGCATTGCTGTTTAACCTTGGCGCGCGCATTCGCCGGCGCTCCTGACGCCGCCGAGGTATTTGCGGCATACGCCGGCCGCGCAAGAACCATCCCCCGGTACCACGCCGGATCAGTCAAACGGGCTACGTGAGCACAAGCACATAACCTCGGGCAAAAATCCGCATCAGCTCGTTCCGATCCGAGCTCCGCGAGCCACGATCGAACGCGAGGCCTCCAGATCATACAGTCGTAATTCGCCGCCGCATTGGCCTGAGAATGAAAAGTGCGAGTGCCGCGACAGTCAAATTCATGGCCGCCGCAAAGACAAAGACCCAGTGCCAGCTGCCGGCATAATTTTTGATGATACTCGCTACTGGCACCACCCACACTGCCACCCCCTTTGCGGTGTAGAGCAAGCCCGCATTGGTCGTGGCGTAGGTTGCGCCATAAGTATCGGTCGCAATCGCAGGAAACAGGCTGAAGATTTCACCCCACGTGAAAAAAACCAGGCCAGCGAGCACGATGAACGCATACGGCGTGTGTCCGAGTGCGCCAAGCCCCCAATAGGCGAAGGCTCCGATCGTGAACACTACTCCCATGGTGATTTCGCGGCCGATTAGATCGGAGATCCAGCCGAAGAATGGGCGCGCCAGACCGTTGAGGACATTATCGATGACGAGCGCGGCACTGAGCGTGGTGGTGGTCGCGAGCGGGATATTCAACTGTTGCTCGGCCAAGCCAAAGTCGATGGCAATCGGCGCAAGCTGTGCGGTCGCCATTAGACCGGACGCCGCTACCATCACGAACATCAAATAGAGCACCCAGAACACCGGTGACCGCAGCATTTCGAGAGGCGTGTGATCGCGTAGTGAATGCGTCAGCCTAGTCGGCGGCTTCGGCGTTTCGCCCGGCCGCGGCGCGCGCAATAACGGCGACAACAACACAATGACGAGGCCCTGCACGAGCCCGATCCACAAAAAGGCGGCTTCGTATCCATAGCCGTCGATCATTTCGCGGATCGGGATAATGGTGGCGGCCGTGCCCGCACCGAATCCTGCAGCAGTCAAACCGGCCGCCAAGCCGCGCAGATCGGGAAACCACTTGAGCGCATTTCCGACGCAGGTGCCATAAACTGCTCCGGCGCCGACGCCCGCAAGTGCGGCAGCCAAGTACAACTGCCCAAGCGAAGTCGCGAAGGAATTAAGCGTCCAGGCGCATGCCACGCAAACACCGCCGGCGGCTACGACGATCCGCGGGCCGAAACGGTCCACGAACCATCCTTCAATGGGTACCAGCCATGTTTCAGTGGCGATGAAAACGCTAAAGGCGATCTGGATCGCCGTAGTGCCCCAGTGAAATTTCTGGTCGATCGGATGAACGAACAGCGTCCATCCGTACTGCAGGTTGGCGATCATCACCATGCAGAAGATGCCGCAGACGAGTTGGCGCCAACGTCCCGCATAGGTTTGCGCGGCGACCGGACTCCTGTCGAGCTGGGCGATCTCACGCACACACGGCTCGCACGATTCGCGAGATTGAGCGTCACTCAACTGGCACCCACTTTTGGAGCCGCTTTCCGGTGTCAACCTCGCCGGTGTAGAGGTTACCGCGCGAGTCGAACTTGGCTACATGCACGTAGTGAAATTCGCCGGCGTTACGTCCGGCGCGGCCGAAGCTGCCAACGACGATGCCATCCTCGCGGCGGACGGTTTCCAGCGCTTCATTGCTGCCGTCGACCAACACGAAAAAGTTCAGTTCCTTGTCGCGGGGCGAAAAGTCGACACCCCATGATGAACCGGGCCCGCGCGTCGCCGGGTCGAAGACGTATTGGCGCACGAAACTACCGTCCTTGTGGAACACCTGCACACGGTTGTTTCTGCGGTCGCAGACAAAAACCAGGCCATCCTTGCTCAGCGCGATGCAATGCACGGGGTTGGCGAATTGCGGGGAGTCGGCATTGTAGGCCGGGAGTGCATCGTCAGTCGGCGGTTTGCCGTAGGCGCCCCACACCCGCTTGATGGCGCCCGTGTCGGCATCGAGCACGGCAACGCGATGATTGCCATAGCCGTCGGCAACGTAAATCTCGTTGGCGTCCTTGTCGAATTCAAGCGCGGCGGCCTGGCCGAACTGGCTGAGATCGGTGCTTGAGGTGAGCGGTCCGCTCTTTCCAATCTGCTTGACGAATTTACCGTCGGTCGTGAACTTCAGCACCATGTTATCGCCCTTGCCGCCGCCGCTGAGCCAGACAAAGCCTTTGTTGTCGACGAGGATGCCATGTTCCTGCAGCGGCCAGTCGTAGCCGAGGTTGTCGCCAGGACCGCCCCACGATTTCACGACGTCGCCTGCTTGGTTGAACACAAGCACCGACGGCGCTGGCACACAGCACCTGGCGCGCGGCGGATCGAACGCGGCGGCTTTTTCGTCGTCGGTCACCGAGCGTGGCCGCTGGAACACCCAGATGTTGTCCTGTGCATCGACGTAGATGCCGCCGACTTGGCCAATGATCCAGTTGTTGGGCAATGGCCGCGGCCAGTATGGGTCAACACGGAACGCGGGGCTTTGGGAGCTGGCGGCGAAGGTGGTAAAAATCAAGCCAGTGAGTGCCACAATCAAAGCAGTGCACCAAGATTTCAGCATGATTTCCCCTCTCGTCATTTGGCTAGCCGGCGACAGAACTGGATGACCTGGGCCGGGGAGCTACGGTCTTTTGCGTACTCTTTTGCTGCACTGCCAGAAAAGCCGTCCTGTGCCATCCGTCGCCGGGGGTCCAAGCAATGATCGTGCTCCTACCCAGAGTGGCACGGCGGTGCAGCCGCGCTGCCGTCCGTTTGTATTCATGGCGCACGGTGCCGACGCCTTCAAGATGCAGAAGCGTCGCGACAGCCCTGCGAATTAACAAACCGATCGGCCGCTTGATGTTGTAAACATGGAGCAGCCGCCTCGGTTGGATAGTCGGCCATTTGTTCAAGGTTGAATTGCGCAACCAAGCGCGGGTCTCGATCGTATTGGCCGCGTCCGCATGGGATCGTAGGCACGGACTCGGTGGACCCTACCACGGACGCCGGCGGGCATGTGCCACTCAACCGGCTTAGTCGTGAAGAGCATGACGTAGAACAGTCAGCAAGGCGGAGGACCGCACATGAGAAACATACTCGTCGGAATCGGGGTCGTGTGGTGCAGCATCATGTCGTGCCAAGCAGCGCACAGCGACGGTCCAGAGCCGACTTGTGCAAACTGCCCTGGGACGTACATTTCGGAGAATGAACTATCTGAGTATTTGAGGAAGGCGATCGCCGAAAGGCGGATTGATCAGCAAGTTCGGGATGTCGACATAGGCAAAGCACGCCTCGCCATCGGCTTTGTGCATCGCGGAAAGCTCGATGCGCCATTGCCGTACTCTGTTGCCGAACATGATCAAGTCAGTGAAGTGTACCATGTCATCGATGGATCGGGGACACTTGTTCTTGGCCCCGATCTCATCGACAAAAAGCGACGCCCGGCGGATGATCCGATCGTGCGCTTCATCAATGGACCGGGCAACAATGCCGCTTCTATTCGCAATGGAGAGAGCTACCAACTCAAAGCTGGCGACGTCGTTGTTATTCCGGCCGGTACAGGACACTGGTTCACCAGGATTGATGACCATATCGATTATCTTATGATTCGCATCGATCCAGACAAAGTGACACCGCTGAAGGACGAACGGGAATCGCGCGACTATCTGCAAAAATGACACTGTAAACCCGGCCCAATCGAACACGCTTCGAGGGCCGAGATGGGTGCCGCAGACTCTGGCTACCTTAGGGTATGCCCGCGAAAGTGGGCGCTGAGCGCTAGCGGGTTCGAGTCGGCCGTTCTCCCTTGGGATGCCCGCCTGGACTGCGGGCATCCACCCAGTCGAAGACGAAATCCTACTCGTCAGGGCGCAATCCTGAAAATAGGATGTTCGGTTTTCGGAAGCGATTGCCCTCCGTTAAGACAAGAACACGATAGTCATTTAACAAAGTCGGCGTTTTAGTGGGCGAGCGGGTCGGGCCGCACCTGAACCTGGACTGCCAGCGGCTTTGCACCTTTGCCGCTTTCCTTGAGCCACGGCGCACGGTCGCCGGCAGACGACCAGAGGCCGCGGCCTTTCCAGCCGCCATTGGGATCGTCGATGCGACCGTCCAAGCCCTTGGCATAGAATCCCATCGGGTATGGAACGCGCAGCATCACCATCTTGCCGTCCTTCAACGCAGCGAACCCGTCATTGAGGTTGGCTGTGGAGATTGGAACATTGTCTCCAAGACCGAGCGTATTGTGTTGATCGACCCAGGTGTAATAGCTCGCCTCGGCGCTGTTATCGCCAACCCCATCGAAGCCGGGTCCGGGATATTTGTAAAAAGTCCAGCCTTCTGGGCAATGGTTGCCAGTCGCCTTTGGGCCGTTGAGCGGGCCCTTGCACTTGCGCCGGTCGAAGCTCGCGAGATGACCGCTCGACAACGAGGCCCAAACTACTCCATTGCCGTCGATGTCGCCGCCGCGAATGCCAAAAGCAGGGGTCGGCACGTCGTAGATTTCGGATAACCCGGTCTTCGGATCGAACCGCAAGACACTGGACGGCCTGCCTCCGAACACGCCAGTGGTAAACCAGATGGATCCATCAATTGGACTTGGCATCACTGCATAAGCCCCTGAGAGACCGTTAAGCTCGATCCGCGTGTCCTTGCTTGGATCGGCCGGTTGACCAGGCTCGACATAGTCGTCGCGCTTGCCGTTGCCGTTGGTGTCCAACACATACGGCGACCAGCCTTGCGACTTGGCTGCATCACCGGTTTCGTCGAACATTTTCGTGTTGAGCCAACCGACCACTGGCCCAGTGCCGCTGAACCACAGCGTGTCGTTGTCGTCGTAGCCAAACTGCAGGTGATGGGTGGCGAAGCAGGTGTCGACGAAGGTGTATTTCATCGTCTTCGGATCGAGGATCGCCGCTTGCCGCGGCGACTGGTCGAGCGGAAAAACTTTTGCCGACGGATGACTGGAGCCTTTTTTGCAAAAGGTCGGATTATCCATACCGCGCACCGATGCCGCTAGCCACACCCTGCCCTTCTTGTCAAACATGGCATTGTGATTGTTGGCTTTGGTGTTCCAGATCTTCTCGTCGCCCCAGTAGGCGGAGGGCTGCATTGGCTGCAGCGTGAAGCCGAAGCCGGGCACTTCCGGCATGCCCGGATCCCGCACAGGCAGCTTGAAGAAGCTCACCGTGCTGGTTTTCGGATCAAGGATCGGCATATCATCGCTAGCATATTCGGGCGAGCCGAACAGCGGACCGTGCGCGTTGACCGTTGGATTGCGCCGATCCGACGAGATCAAATCGTGCATGTAGGTCTTCTCGTTCCCCCATTCCCATGTCGTGATCACGACATTGCGCTCCACGTCCCGCGGCCGCGGAGGTGAGCTCTTCGGCAATTCGCCCTTAGCCAGTCGATCCGTCCACGCGCCAAGGGCTTTCAAGGGTGCGGCATTGAAGAAACCGGCCTCACCGGTCATTTCCTCCCCAGCCAGCCCGGACTGAAGACGCCGTATCCAGGCCTCCTCGCCAGTTTTAAACACGCCGAACTGTGCCGGAATAGTGCGGGTAGCTTCCTGTCCAAGCTGATGGCAACCGATGCAGCCGATGTTCTTCATCTGGCGCAAAAAATTGGCCTGCTTCGATTGCGAACCGGGATCGTTAAGGGGCGAATCCCCGGTCAACTCGCTTTCCGAGGGAACGCTCAACAGCGAGTACCAATAGATCGCCGGGTAGTAGTGCGCCGCAGCCGCCGCGTTCGGAGCTGGCACCGCGGTGAGATCTACGTGCTCGCCCGGCTTTACTCGCATCTTTGGCGAGTCGACCAGGCCGTAGCCGCGCACCCAAACGCTGTAATTAACGGCCGGCAGGTCGGGAATGACGTAACGGCCTTGTTCGTCGGTGACAACGATCTTTGCAAACTTGGTTGGAAGATCGACGCTCTCGGCAATGACCCAGACGCCGGCTTCCGGCCCGTTCGGACCGCTGACCACCCCGCCGATATCATCGCCGTCGATGGCAGGCTCATTGGCCTGCTGCGCGGCTGCAGCTGAAGGGACGCAGCTCAACACCGCACTCGATAGCGCGGCGACGGCAATTGCCGCAACGGTCATACCAATTTCCTTGGTCTTCTTTCTCACACTTTCCTCCCTGTCTTCAACTCCCCTGCACGCTTTTTTGTCTCGTCATACTAGCCGGTCGCTCAAGTGACCACCATCCGCTTGTTTGCCATGCCGGTGATCGGCCAACTCATCGAGAAGCAAAGCGCCCGCTCCAACTCGCTGGCGCGCAAGGACGCGCTCGGAATGGACAATGGGACTTTTGGCCGGTTCGGCGGTCGCCAGCACAGAGCGTTAGGTTCGGCAGCGACCGCAGTTCGGCAGAAGCCGCTCGCAGAGCCTGACAGCGCCGAGACGGCG
>Ga0209006_10001709_pt1 | contig 19885 bp, 20 predicted proteins | sample JacPin_JW_Ref_O2_FD_188567 | JGI IMG/M metagenome (GOLD analysis project Ga0209006, IMG submission 188567) | Forest soil microbial communities from Algoma, Ontario, Canada - Jack Pine, Ontario site 1_JW_Ref_O2 (SPAdes) (version 2) | ecosystem: Environmental > Terrestrial > Soil > Boreal...
GGGATGGCGCTGGCGCTGGAGAATGCGGTGTAGCAGTCGGTCGTCGCCTGGAGGTCGTCTCGTGTGGTGATCATCTTTGTACTTGGTACCTCTGTCATGCCGCCGGGTGGCGTGATTCTGCTATGCTTTCCCCGTTTTGCACCCTGTTGAAGCCGTGCCGGCGGGTCGGCGCGAGTCAATCGTCGCAATCGAAAATCGTACGGGCCAACCGTACCGATCAGAACTCGATGCGATTCCAAAAGGAGAATACTGTGTCTCGAATAATGCTGCGGATAGCAGGTATGGCGGTGTTGCTGGGCTGCGCGGCGGTGGCTTTGGCGCAGACCGAGTTTTCGGCGGACATTGTGAATGACAAAGAGGCCGACAAGGCGACAAAAGTCTATTTTGGCAAGGATAAGATCCGCTTCGATGCCATATCCCACTCGGCGGATGGCGGCGGCGTGATTTTGAATATGACCACGCACACCATGACGGTGATCATGCCCAAGCAACACATGTACATGGAGATGTCACCGCAGCAGATGGAAAATCGCGGCATGTTCGATTTCTTCCGCACCGGAGACGTGGAAAGCGCCTGCACGGAGTGGCTGAATCTCGACGAGAACAAAGGTGGGACCTGCCACAAAGACTCGCACGAAACCGTGAACGGGCGCGAGACCGTGAAATACGAAGGCGTAAATGCGAAGGGCGAGCACAGCGCAGTGTGGCTCGACTCGAAGCTGCGTTTTCCAGTGAAATGGCAGGGCAAGAACGGCGGCGGCGGACTGCGCAATATTCAGGAAGGGTCGCAGCCGGCAAGCCTGTTTGAGACACCAGCAGGGTATACGAAGTTCGACATGGGCAACATGGGCGGGATGAAGCGGCCGCAGTAAGATTTCGGCACAGAACACAGAGGGCGCACGGAGTCATCCAGGTGCGCCTTTCTTATTTCGAAGACTCCGCAGCGCTGGAAGCTCTACGCTACCCAAAAGCCAGATCAATCCGCGTATACTTACTTTCAGCGGCTTAAGACCGCAGCGGAGCGACGATGTCCTTAACCGCGGTGATCGTGGACGATGAACAACTGGCCCGCGATGAACTGGCTTACCTGCTGAAAAATGCCGACGACGTGAACGTCGTGGCGCAGGGCAAAAACGGGCTGGAAGCGGTCAACCTCATCAAAGAGCACAATCCCGACCTGGTTTTTCTCGACGTGCAGATGCCCGGTCTCGACGGCTTTGGCGTAATCAAGAAGCTGGTCGACAAGAAAATCTCCCTTCCGAAAATTGTGTTCGCCACGGCCTTCGATCAGTACGCCGTGAAGGCGTTTGAGGTCAACGCCGTCGACTACGTATTGAAACCCTTCGACAAGAAGCGCGTGGCGCAAGCGATCCAGAAGGCGCGCAGTAAGCAGGAATCCCATGCGCTGCCGGCGGAGAAGATCGACGCGCTGGTTAAGATGATTGAATCGCAGAAGCAGCCGGCGTCGAAGATTCTGCTTAAGGCTGTGGGGCGCATGTTTCTGGTGGACCAGCGCGAAATTTGTTATGCCTGGATCGAGGACGGCGTGATTTCGGTCGTGACCGGCGGCCCGGCGGGGATGGAAGGCCAGTCGAATTGCCGCACGCTGGAAGAATTGCTGGAATCGCTGGACTCGAAGCTGTTTTGGCGCGCACACCGGTCGTATCTGGTGAATATCAATCGCATCCGCGAAGTGGTGCCGTGGTTCAAGAGTTCGTATCAGCTTCGAATGGATGATAAGAAACAAACGGAAGTTCCCGTTAGCCGGGCGCAGACGAAACGGTTAAGGGAATTGTTCGGGCTTTAGTTTTCCGCCGGGCCATATTCAGCCGACATCGGAATTGCTTCCGCCGTAACTTTTGCTCCTAACAAATTGTTCAGGGGCTAAGCCCAGCGATCTCCCGCCCTATCGCGACCCGTGAGGGCCGTCTTCCACCCAATGCTCAGGCTTTCGAGGTAGGATCGACGCCGGGTTGCTTTTCCGTAGGGGAGGGCTGCAACCCGGCGTCGTGGGGCTCGCCATTGGGAGCAGCAGTGCGCTTTGTGTCGCGTTCTGCTTTCTTCACCACAGCAAATAAATCATCAATCAGCGTGCCAGCGTCCATCGTGCCTTCTCCGCAGAAAGAGAGCGGAGCGAAATTCTTCATCCCTCGTTTTCAAACTGCTCAGTCCATCAGAACAACTCCGGAGGGCGATTCCTGAGGGGGGCGATCGCCCTCCGGTTCCCAGGGGGGAAGCCTATATAGCCAAAGCTCTTAATGCCGTGCGGTCACGGATGATCATGTTCGGCCCATCCAGACGAATGAGTTGCCGCTTTTTCAGATCGCTCAACAGCCGGGTCACTGTTTCCCGCGAGGCGCCGATGCGATGCGCCATCTCTTCGTGGGTCATGGGAGTGGACAGGTGTATTTCGCAGTCGTTCTCCTCGCGCGTCGGTTGAGATAACAACAATTTGGCAAGTTTGCCCGCCGATGTGCGCGTCAGTACCAGATCGTGGATATCGCGATACGCGGTCTGGAACTCGCGGCTCAAGCTTTGCGCCGCATGCACGCCGACCTCGTTCTGCGAAGCCATCAATTCGACCAGGTGCTTGCGGTCAACGAAGTTGAGCTGGCAGGGCGTGGCGGTTTCGGCCGTGGCTTCGTACCCGACGCCGGAGATGGAGGCGCTCAGACCGAGAGCTTCACCGGCTTCGGCGGTTTTGAGAATCAGAATCTTGCCCTCGCGCGAAGTTGTGGAAAGATTCACCCGGCCGGAGCAGACAATGAACATGCCGCGGGGATCCTGCCCTTCCACAAAGAGAATGGCTCCCGCCGGCAAAATGCTCTTATGGCTGACTTGATCGAGGGCGCTGAGGCCCTCGTGCGAGAGCCCGCAGAAAAAGTGGGAGCGAGTCAAAGTGCACTGCGCACAGTTCTCGACGATATCCAGGCCATAAGGCGATCTCATGCTTGGCTCCGTAGCGGCGGGCCGCTTGGCTCTAGTTGAGGGATTGGAGGTTTCGCCGAGACTGAGGCCGCCCAGACGCTGCGAACGGCAGAGCAGCGCCCGGGCGTGGGCACGGGTATCGGCATGTGGACTTTGCGCGGCCGCGAGCAGTTCCCATGCGGCGCTGGGCTCCTCGCGTCGCTCCCACTCGATTTGGCATGCGAACAGAAAGAGTGGATCGATTTCGCAGGGATTGAGTGCAGTCTTGACGGAAGCGACGGGCTTCCGTCCGGCGGGCACGGGAGCAATGCCGGGGAGGAAGTTTCCAGACGTAATCGTTCCGGCAGGAAAGCGTGGAAGTTCGGTGGCGCGGCACAGCCGCGCTTTCAAGAGAGCTCGTTCGGCAGATACTACGAACCTCGTTTGGTTAGACTGATACCTGTTAAGACCTAGCACAGCTTGTTTACTCCTAGCGCCCGCCCCATAGCTCAGTTCTTCAGTTCACGGCTGGTTGTTCGCTTTCACCTCCACCGGCCACAGGCATGATTGCCATGGCTAAGAGCATGTAACGTTCCGTAATTAATTTTGAGTCGAGTTGGTCAGAACTTCCCTGTTTGGAACAGTTTCCGAAAAAGGAAACTCTTGACGACATCGCAATTACTGCCGAGCTTTCGGCAGTTGCCGATTAGGCGGCAGCCCTAAGCCATCGGCCTGGAGCAACATCAGGTGGATTCTCGCGAAGAGGCTGGCAGCAGATTTTCAAAGATCACGACGAGTGATTTTTAGCCGTCGCATCTTCGATTGCAAGGTGGTTCGTTTCAGGGCGAGACGATGGGCCGCACCATCGGGGCCGGAGAGCACTCCTCCAGTTTCGCGCAGGACTCGGAGGATATGCTCGCGCTCCGCATTTTCAAGGGTGCGACTGAAAGAATTATCTGGTGAGATAGCGGCCGGAGCGCCAATGAACAACTCCTTTAAGGGCACACGAAGAAAGGATTTCTCACTCAAAATCACGGAACGCTCGATCAGGTTTTCCAGCTCGCGCACGTTGCCCGGCCAGGACCAGGCGGTTAGTGCCTCCATGGCCTCGGTGGGAACGTTTTCAATGTTGCGCTGCATGCGCGCGGAGAACTTGCGGACAAAATGACGTACCAGCAGCGGAATGTCTTCCCGGCGCTCGCGCAGCGGAGGCACGAAGACAGGAAATACGTTGAGGCGGTAGTAAAGATCGGCCCGGAAGTGGCGATCGGCAACGCTGCGAACGAGGTCGCGGTTGGTGGCGGCGACAATCCGCACATTGACCCGGATGGTGCGGGTGCTGCCCAGTCGTTCAAACTCCTGATCCTGCAGTACGCGCAGCAGTTTGGGTTGCAGTTCCAGCGGAATCTCGCCCACTTCATCGAGGAACAGAGTGCCGCCGTTGGCTAATTCCATGCGGCCGATTTTCTGGCTTACGGCTCCGGTGAAGGCGCCTTTTTCATGACCAAAGAGTTCGCTCTCCAGCAACCCGGTGGGAATGGCGGCGCAGTTGACCTTGATGAAATTTCGTTGGCTCCGACCGCTCATGCGGTGGATGGCGCGCGCGATCAGTTCTTTGCCGGTTCCGGTCTCGCCCAGAATCAGGACCGTGGCGTCACTGGGAGCGACGGTAGCGACTTTGGCCAGGACCTCGGCGAGAGCGGCGCTTTCGCCCACGATTTCCGAAAATTTGCCGCTAGCATGAATTTCACCCTCCAGAAATTTTTTCTCTTCTTCCAGGTGCTGCTTCAATCTGGCTATTTCCTCGGCGGCGCGCTGGTTTTCGATGGCTACGGCTAATTGGGAGGCGACTTGGTTGAGCAAAGACAAATCGTCGAGCTGAAAAGCATCGCTTCTCGTACTGGCCAATGAGAGAATGCCGACCGTGCCTTGCGGACGAAGCAATGGAACACAACACAACGACTGCATGCCTTCGTCGAGAATTTGGCGGGTAATCTCGGCGTCGTAGGTTTGCAGTTGTTCCCGGGAAAAGATCATGGGTGCGCGCTGGCGAAGCACCTCACCGCCGGGTGTGTCCATTCCGATCACGGGACGAGACGACAGAAATCCCTTCCCCAAAGGAAAATCCACGGTTTCAAGGACGAGCGCTCCAGTCAAGGAGTTCTGGAGCGCCAGACCGGCATATTCCTGAAGAAGCACGCGGCGTATGCGGGCGGAGATATTGCGAAACACATGCAGCACATTCCAGTCGGCGGAGAGAATGCTGCTGACTTCCAAAAGCATCTGCAGACGCGCCATCTCCTTTCGCAGCTGGCTGGTGAGGTCGTGGACGGATTTTTCCAGGCGGCGCTGCTCGGAGATTTCAATGACGACAACACCGATGCGCTCGACTTTTTCGTGGGCGTTCTTGATGGGGAGGAGGTGGATGATCCAGTGGCCTACCTCGTTCCGAGTGGGAAGCTTGCCGGAGAACTCGAGGTTCAGGACGGGCTCGCCCGTCCCCAAGATGCTTTCCAACGCCGGCTCGATGGTGCCGGCAACGGGGCCGAGGATTTCGCCAATGGTTTTACCCAAGTGCTGGACGGCCGGCAGGCCGTTTATTTCTGCCAGCGTCTGATTTACCGCAAGATAACGCAGCTCCGCATCGAGGATGCTGAGACCCACGGTGGAGGATTTGAAATATGCGGCAAGCAGCTTCTCCGGCTCGGAAAGAGCGTGCGGATAAGCCGACGGAATTTCGCTCCAGGCAGTCAGCGCCGGATCAAGTGACATACAGATGCGACCTCGACACGGAGAATTGGACGATGCGGCCGCCCCCGCGGGCGATGAATCGGAGGTTCTTTGAGAAACCAATGGCCCGAAAATCCGAACGCAGCCTTGTCGCAAATATGCCGAGTGACGCGGAAAGGAAGACTTGGGACGTGAACGCAGAGAAGTGGTTCGCCGGTGAGAGAAGGGTTCTTCCGGCGTTCAATGCGCTTTCGAGAGCCTGAGGCCCACGAGGGTACAAAAATATCTCCCGCCGCTTCCCCTCAAAAGCGGGTGACAGTTCGATCCCCCTCAGAACGGTGCCATTATAACTCTCGAGTCAATGGGGAGGGTTGCTTTTCCAGAATCCGTTCGGATTCTGGAAAGTGAAGGTTGGACGATCTAGGAATCACGCCAGGCCAAAAGCGGCTCCTGGCGAAAGGAGCCAGAGCTATAATTTCAGCAATGGCGCGAGGATGGGAAAGTAAGTCCGTGGAAGCGCAGCAAGCCGAGGTCGGGGAAAAATCGGCCAAAACGGGCGCGAGGTTGACTCCAGAGCAGGCAGCGAATGCGCGAGAAAAAGCCGGATTGCTGCTTTCCCGGCAGCGCGTGGTGCAACAACTGGAAGCCAGTCGCGATCCGCGGCACCGGCAAATGTTGGAGCAGGCCTTGGCCGAACTCGACGAAAAACTGCGAGCGGTGGCAGCAGTCCAAACCCTGAGTACACTCCCCTAGGGCATGTCGACCGTCCTCCAGAAGCCGGATATCCTCCTGTATATAATGTAGGCACCATATGACTGCCTACGTTTATGTCTCGCTCAAGAAAAGCGTTCTCGACCCCCAGGGCAAGACCATTCACGGCGCATTGAATAAGATGGGGTACAAAGGCCTCGACAGCGTTCGCCAGGGAAAATATTTCGAGCTCACGCTCGATGGCGGATTGTCGCGTGAAGAAGCGCAGGCCGAGGTAGAGCGCATCGCCCGCGAAGTGCTGACCAACCCCGTAATTGAAGAATTCCGGTTTTCCCTGGCGGATTAGCCTGAGCCAGCGCGGCCCAAGATCGAGTTGTCAAGATCGGGCCGTGAGGACAGGCGAGTGGGGAAATCACAATCCTTGAGGTGTCTCGATGTGCGGTATTGTCGGCTACGTTGGCAAAAAGAGTGTCGTTCCCATCATTATTGAGGGCCTGCGGAAGCTGGAATATCGCGGCTACGACTCGGCCGGAATCGCGGTTGGCGGGAACGGCAACGGTCTGCAGATTTTGCGCGCCGAAGGCAAGCTGCGGAATCTGGAAGAGGTCATCCGGCAAAAGCCGCTGGAAGGCACCTACGGCATTGGACACACCCGCTGGGCCACGCACGGCCGCCCCACCGAAGAGAATGCCCATCCGCACCGCGACTGCACCGGCAGGATTGTGGTGGTGCATAACGGGATCGTCGAGAACTATCTCAGCCTGAAGAAAAGGCTCATCGAAGAGGGACACAAGTTCACCACCGAGACGGACACGGAAATCATTGCCCACCTGGTCGAAAAATATTCCGGACACTCCGGAAACGGCCGGCACGTTCCGCTCGAAGACGCGGTGCGTCAGGCGGTGAAACAACTCACGGGCGTATTTGCGCTGGGCGTGATTTCAACGGATGATCCCGACAAGATTGTGGTAGCGCGAAATGGCCCGCCGGCCGTGATTGGGCTGGGAAATGACGAATACTTTGTCGCTTCGGACGTGCCGGCCATTCTGTATCACACCCGCGACATTTTCTTTTTGGCCGATGGCGACATGGCCGTGGTCACACCCGATGGCGTGAATCTCTCGGACTTTGATGGCAAACCGGTGCGGCGTCAGATTCAGCACGTCACCTGGGATCCCATCATGGCGGAAAAGGGCGGCTTCAAGCACTTCATGCTCAAGGAGATTTACGAGCAGCCGCGCGCCGTCCGCGATACCGCACTGGGTCGCGTGTCGCAGGATACGGGCCACATTTTTCTCGATCAGATGGAAATTAGCGAAGCCGAGTTCCGTGTGGCGAAGAAGATCAACATCATCGCCTGCGGCACGAGCTGGCATGCCGGGCAGGCGGGCAAGTTCATGATCGAGTCGCTGGCGCGCGTCCCGGTGGAGGTGGATTACGCGAGCGAGTGGCGATACCGCAATCCGATTGTCGATGCCGACACCCTGACGGTGGTGATTTCGCAGTCGGGAGAAACCGCGGACACGATTGCCGCGCAGCGTGAAGCGAAATCAAGAGGATCAAAGACGCTGGCCATTTGCAATGTCGTAGGATCGATGATCACGCGCGAAGCCGCCGGCACGATTTACACCCACGCCGGACCTGAGATCGGCGTGGCTTCGACGAAAGCGTTCACCGGGCAGCTGACCGCGCTTTATGTCTTTGCCATGTATCTGGCGCAGGTGCGGGGCATGATGACAGCCGACCAAGCGCGCGCCGCGATGCTGGAGCTGACGAAAATTCCGGGCAAGCTGGAAAGCATTTTGACGCATGACGAAGCTTGCGACGAATTGGCTAAGCGCTACCAGAAAGTGCACGACTTTCTGTTTCTGGGCCGCGGCATTCACTATCCGATTGCACTCGAGGGCGCGCTCAAGCTGAAGGAAATTTCCTACATTCACGCGGAGGGATATCCGGCGGGCGAGATGAAGCATGGGCCGAATGCTCTGATCGACGAAAACTTGCCCGTAGTCGTTATCGCAACGCGCGATGTAAACAGTCCGGGATCGATGCTGCGCTACGAGAAGACGATTTCGAATTTGAAAGAAGTGAAGGCGCGCTCGGGAGTGGTGATCGCGCTGGCGACCGAAGGCGATGAAGAAATCAAGGAAGCCGCGGATCATGTGCTGCACGTGCCTGCCGCACCGGAGGAACTATCGCCGATTTTGGAGATCGTCCCCCTGCAACTGCTGGCATATCACATCGCCGTGCGGCGCGGTTGCGATGTCGATCAGCCGAGAAATCTGGCAAAGTCGGTGACGGTCGAGTAACGGCGCTCATCTTTCAGTCTTCTAGTTTGCATTCTTCGAATATTCTTCAAGCATCCTTCGATGCTTGTCCGCTCAGTTTCTATGCGTCCCGAAAATCGTTCTCGCCGTGGAGGGTATGTTCCTGCGTTCCTGTGCGTCGTTCTATTGACGTGCATCTTTTCTTCGGCACAACAGCCAGATCAAAAGACTGTTTCGCCACCCGATGCGCCGAAGGCGAATAGCGCTAAGGAAAAGAATTTCTTCGCCCGGTGGGCGGGGTATTACCGCCAGGACTGGCGGGGGACGACTTCTTCGTTTCCGGCTTCGTCTCCGGCGCCGGAGCGGCGCGGGCTTCCTTCACCCCTGGATGCGCCACCATTTCCAAACTCGGATTGGTCCTATGGGGGCTCGCCGGTGATTGGTGAACCGGACACCAACAGTTATCCATTAATGACTGCCATCAACGGGGCGCGCAGCCGGACAAAACTATATGGATGGATTGATCCGACGTTGAACTTCAGCACGTCCTCACACAGCAATGCGCCCGAGGCGAACGACGTCTATTCGAATCGTTTTGAGATGAACCAGTTGGTTCTCTACGCCGAACGTTTGCCTGATTCGGTGCAGCGCGATCATATCGACTGGGGCTACCACCTCACCGCACTGTACGGAACGGATTATCGCTTTACGATGGCGAAGGGCTACATCAGCGGCCAGTTGTTGAACGATCACCATGAATATGGGTTCGATCCAACCCTGGAATATGTCGATGTTTACATTCCGCAAGTCGCGCAGGGCATGAACCTGAGGTTTGGCCGTTTCATCTCCGTGCCGGGCATCGAGGCGCAGTTGGCGCCGAATAACTACATCTTCAGCCACTCGCTGCTGTATGCGATTGACCCGTTTACCGACACCGGTTTAATGGCCACGGTGAAGCTGAGCGACCAGTGGCTGGTTCAACTCGGGATTACCGCCAGCCACGATGTGGCTCTGTGGACGCCCGATGCGAAGGCTTCCGGAACCGGCTGCCTCAGCTATACGACCCACTCCGTGAACGACAATGTTTACGTCTGTGCCAACGGGATCAATGACGGCAAGTACGCCTACAACAATCTGCAGCAGTATGACGCCACCTGGTATCACAAATTCTCGAAGACGGTGCACATGGCGACCGAGAGCTGGTACATGTATGAGCGCGACGTGCCTGCGCTGGGGGGCACGATTCCGCCGGAAACCGGCGCGAATGCCGCCTATTGTCTGCCTGGAGAGCAGCGTTGCACCGCTCCCGAATATGCCGTGGTGAATTTCCTGCAGAAAGAACTTTCAGTGCACGATTTTCTCTCGTTCCGCAGTGACTTTCTCGATGACAAGAAAGGCCAGCGCACCGGATACGCGACCAAATACTCGGAGAATACGATGATGTGGTGCCATTGGATCGGCAGCTCGGTGCAGATTCGACCCGAGATCCGTTTCGAGCGGGCCTGGGATATGAAGGCCTACGACAACGGCCGGCGGCAAAATCAGCTTACCGTAGCCAGCGATTTGATTTTCCACTTCTAATGAGGACGGTTTCGCTACGCGGAGACAGCTGGCAGCTTTTAGATCTCCGCCGCTTCCACATCGGTGTGGCCGAAATCTTTTCCTTTAAAGAGCAGCGGCTCGTCCATGTCTTTGGCCAGCGCGTACGCGAAGCAATCTCCGAAATTTAATCCCGCCTTGTGGCGGCCCTTGCCGAAATCGCGATAGGCCTGGCGGGCGATTTCGGCTTGCCGGCGAGTCACCGGCTCAACTTGAATCCCGGACACACGGAAAAACTCGTCGAAGCGCCGACTGGCGACGGCGCTACGTCCGCTGTCGATGACGATTGCTGCTTCCATGTAGCTGACAGCGGATACGCTGCGCGAGGCCGCCGACTTGATCGCTTCAGCAAAATCCGGAGCCTCAGCTTCGGCGCGCAGCACCGCAACGATCGCCGACGTGTCCAGGATCACTTCGGCAGTCCATTCTCGTCATAGAGCAAGTCGCCGTGGTCGATGGACTTGTAAGGTTCCTTCAGGTGTGCGGCGCAATCTCTGCCAATTTCAAGCAGGCGTTCTGCCAAGTCTTGCTTCGAATGGCTGCGTACGCGTTCCAGACGCTCGCGAATTGCCTCGTTCACCGCAACCGTCATATTCTCGCCGGTTAGGCGGGCCAACTCCTTCGCCAGACGGTGGGTCTTTTCGTTTTTTATATTGAGGCTCATATTTCTACCGTTCTACCCTTAATGTCTACCATTCTACCACAGAGCGTAATCTCGCCATGACTGTCAACAATGCGGCGATTCCTGCGCCCCAAACGGCAAATGCGATGTCCACGACCCACTTCGGCGCTACGCCGACTCTTCGCAGTAAGAACGGCATGAAGTTCCACGTCGTGATATGGACAAAGTCCCACGGGTCCTGCGCCATCGCTTCGTTGTTCAGGCCCCAGGCATCCATCTTGCCGAGAGCGAAGGCTACGATATTTTTGAAGCGAAGCGCGATCACGAACGTGGGATGGCCCAGAGTTTCCATCTGATAAATCTCCAGCGACATCCAGAAGGCAAGCGAGGCGATTTGAATCGCGAGACTCGCGGCGACGACAGTTAAGCCCACACGCCAGGCTGTCTTGCCTAAATTTTCCCGATATTTCACGAGCAGCGGTACGGCAAGAATTGTGGCTAATTCCACGGCGGTTGAGACATACCGATCGCCCCAGGCAAAATCTCCCGCCCAGGACAGATAGCGTGCGTAAAAACCGATGTAGATGGCGACGAGCGGAAGGGTCGCGATGGCATAGGCTCGGATGTCCGGCGCCAAACGCTTCCATAAAACGATGAGCAGAATGATCGCCAGCGCGAGAAGCGGATCGAAGAGGAAGATGGATTTTTCCGGTGCGAAAAGCGGGCCGAGTATGCCCTCGTGAAACGGAGTCGTCCAGGGAAAATTCGGCGGTAGTGTGGGATCGATCAGGCGCTGTTCTTTTGCGAACACGGAGAGATACGTATTGGTAAACGATCCGAAGCGGTAGAACTGGTAGAGGCGATCGATCAGCAGAAAAACGAGATATATGGGTGCGGCAACCTTGCAGTAATCAAGAAGGCGGCGCCACAATTCGCCGGCACGCACGCGCTCGAACAACAAAACCGTCAGCATAAAAACGCCGACTGCCAGCAGGTCGAGTCCGGTGGTGAGGCGAGTCAGTAAATTCAGCCCCAATGCGGCTGAACCGATTTGCAGCGCTCGCTTGCTGCCGGTGCGCAGCCACTCGTACTGATACGAAAATCCGGTCAGCGTGAGAAGCAGAATGTAACTGTTCTCCATCATGTTCTGGGTGTAATGCAGGTGCGTCGTGCAGAAGAGCAATGCAAGCACGCCATAGACGGCCTCTCGCTGCGTGAAACTTAACTGCCGCAAAAAACGAAAGACGATCAGCGCGGTCAGCACGTTTACCAAAATATTGGTGCTGTAGCTGACGACGATGCTGCGAATGGCGGGGTCGTCTTCGTAATCAGAAAAGATGTGCCGGTGCGCGATCCATGTGCCGATGAGATCTGCGGGCAGCATGAGCAGCGATTGGCCGATGCCATACCAACTGTAGAGCCGGCCTCCGCGGCCGTGCAGACCGAATTCGGGATACTCGTTCGGGAAAACCTGCGGCTGCGAAGTCCAGAGCCAGTGCGTCGTCTGCAGGCGGTGCATGGTATCCGCGGTGCCGAGTTCACCGGATTGCACCACGAAAGCCAGGAGTCCTGCCGCCAAACACAGGAGAAAAATCGGGTCGCGCAGCCAACGGCCCCAATGGGAGTTCATTGGTTCGATGGTAATACAAAGAAGCTCTACTTCTCGCGGCTCAAGCGTTGAACTGACGTGCCGGAGTTTTCGTAGTGTGGTTTAGACTGTAGCGGGGAAAGTCATGGTCAAGTGTGTGGCCTGCGGCATAGATTTGGCGAATGGAGTTCGATTCTGTTCTTCGTGCGGCGCGCCCGTGGACGATACGGACGACGTCGCGACCATCGATTTTTCTACCGTGACGTCTCCGCTGCCTCCGTCGCAAAAAACGCCTTCGCAGAAAGGCTCGCGTCCGCCTTCGAGTTCGTCATCCCGGCCTCCGAGTTCCGCCGACTACCTGATCAATGAAGGACGCTTTCTTCCCGGACGCCTGATCGCCGGACGCTATCGCATCATCGCGCTGCTGGGCAAAGGCGGCATGGGCGAGGTCTATCGCGCCGACGACCTGACGCTCGGACAGCAAGTAGCGGTGAAATTTCTTCCCGATGAAGCGGCCAGCGACGAAGGATTGCTCGAGCGATTTCGTAACGAAGTGCGGATGGCGCGCAGAGTTTCGCATCCGAATGTGTGTCGTGTATACGACGTGGGCGAAGTCGACGGCCAAACTTTTTACACGATGGAGTACGTCGATGGCGAAGATCTCTCTTCGCTTCTCCGCCGCATCGGCCGACTGCCCCAGGATAAGGCCATTGAAATCGCGCGCCAGCTTTGCGCGGGATTGGCTGCGGCGCATACGAAGGGTGTGCTGCATCGCGATTTAAAGCCGGCAAACATCATGCTCGACGGGCGCGGTCAGGCTGTGATCATGGATTTCGGCCTGGCGGGGATTTCCGACGACATTCGCGGCGCGGAAATTCGCAGCGGAACGCCGGCGTACATGGCGCCTGAGCAACTGGCCGGGCAAGAGGTAAGCCCGCGCAGCGATCTTTATTCTCTTGGACTTGTGCTCTACGAAGTTTTCACCGGCAAACGAGCATTTGAAAAAGTTGGGGAACGAACCGCGGCAGTATTGCACGGGCATGCGGACCGCACGCCGAGCCGCCCATCTTCGGTGGTGAAAGATCTCGACCCAGCGGTTGAGAAAGTCATTTTGCGCTGCATGGAAAGCTCCCCAACAGCACGGCCTGCAAATGCACTGGCGGTGGCGGCGGCTTTGCCGGGAGGAGATCCACTCGCGGCGGCGTTGGCAGCAGGTGAAACACCTTCACCGCAGCTCGTTGCCGCGTCTGGGGAAACTACCGGCTTACGCCCGCGAATCGCGGTCGCGATTTTGGCAGCGACACTCCTTGGGCTCAGCATCGGCACTTATCTGACGATCCGTTACAGCGCCTTGGAGAAGATGCATCTGGAGCAGACGCCGGAAGTGTTGGCTCAGAAAGCGCGCGAGACCGTCACGCACCTGGGATACCCGGAGAAACCCGCCGATACGGCCTTCGGCTTTAGCTACGACACCAACTTCCGCGATTCGGTCGAGAAGGACGCGGACAAGAATCCTCCGAACTGGGATGAGATCAGCCTCGGCCGTCCGACCCTGCTGAACTTCTGGTACCGGCAAAGCCCGGATCTGATGGCTGCTTCGGACTTCCGAGATGTGCTGATGGTCCCCGGAATTGTTACCGACGAAGATCCCGCAACCACTCTGTCGGGGATGATCAATTTGAAGCTCGATGCGCGCGGTCGGCTGATTTATCTTCAGGCGATTCCTGCGCAGAAAGATAGCGCAGCGGCCGCGAGCGCGCCGCCGGATTGGAGCGCTCTGTTCGCTGCCGCAGAACTGGACCCATCAAAATTTCAGCAGGCATCCCCGCAGTGGAACTCACTCGGCACAGCCGACGCTCGCGCCGCCTGGACCGGCGTGTGGCCCGGGTCAACCCGCCCGCTGCGTGTGGAAGCGGCTGCATGGCATGGCAAGCCGGTATTTTTCGCCATGATCGGCGACTGGAATAAGCCGTGGCGCATGATCGCTCCCCGCTCGGCGGACGAACAGAAAGACCGGATTGGCGATATCATCGGGCTCGCCCTGCTCATCGCCGGCCTGGTCGCTGCTGCACTGCTGGCGCGCCGCAATTACCGCCATGGCCGCGGCGACCATGAAGGCGCATGGCGGCTGGCGCAAGTTATCTTTGTACTCGAAATATTGCTGTGGCTCTGCCGTTCTCATCTGGTGCCCGGTTTCGAAATGTTCGGGCTGATGATGCTCGCCATCGCTGCTGCGCTTCTGATTGGCGGCGTGGTGTGGACGCTTTACATGGCAATCGAGCCCTGGATTCGGCGGCGGTGGCCGCACGCCATCATCTCCTGGAGCCGGCTAATTTCCGGGCAGGCGCGCGATCCGCTGGTGGGACGCGACGTTTTGATTGGGGTCGCCCTGGGTGTGGTGTGGATTCTGATTTTTGAATTCGCCTACATCCCGTTGGGACGCTTAGGCGCCGCGCCGCAGTTCAATTCCACCGCGTATCTGCTGGGCGGACGCCTGGCGTTCGGACAGTGGCTGATGCAGGTGCCCATGTCGATTCTCGTGACCCTGCAGTTCTTCCTTCTGGCCCTTGGACTGAAGGTGCTTCTGCGCAAGGACTGGATCGCGGCGATTGCCTTCGTCGCCATCTACGTAACGATCAAGGCGCTGCAAACTACACACCCCTCCGTTGAGATTCCAGTTGCAGCGCTCGTTTATCTCGTGCTGATGGTGATTATCTTCCGCTTTGGGCTGCTCCCCCTGGCGGTCGGCGCCTTCACCGTGGATATGTTTGCCAACGTTCCAGTGTCGGCAGACTTCTCCGCGTGGTACATGGGCACGGGCCTGCTGGCGGTGCTGAGCGTGGTTGCCATCGCCGCATGGGGCTTCTACCACTCGCTGGGCGGAGAACCGGTGTGGAAAGTGGAGATGGAGTAGGCGCTATTTCGCCGACTGCAACTTCTGCAACTCGGCCAGTACCTCGTCGCTGTGGCCCTGTGGACTGACTTTCACATATACCTTCCGGATCACACCTGTCGGATCGATCAGAAATGTGTTGCGCGCGGCAATCGTCATCCCGTTGTATTCCATGATGGAACCGTACTTTTCCACGACCGTGTGGTTGGGATCGGCGAGTAGCTTGAAGTTCAAGCCTTCTTTGGTGCAGAAGCTCTTATGGGAGTCGACGTTATCGACGCTGACGCCCACGATAGCGGCGTTCATCTGCGTGTACTTATCGATATCGCGCTGGAAATTGTGAGCCTCGATGGTGCACCCTTGCGTGAAGTCCTTCGGATAAAAATAGAGCACGACCCACTTGCCCTTGAATTGGTCGAGAGAAACCTGCGCGCCTTCCTGGCTGGGCAGCGTGAAAGCCGGAGCGGCACTGCCTTCCGCGGGCGGCATCGCATGATCGGCAGCAAAGGCGGTTAGGGCAACGAGGACGAGAGCGATGGAAACCAGCGCAAGAGACTTCATAAAAATGCTCCTTGAGTTCCTGATGCTAAGGATAGACGAGGACGGAGATGACCGCAAACGTTGGCAACAAATCCACCCGAATCGGAAGGCGGCTCAGCACGACATTTTCTAACAAACACGAGCGTCCCCCTTTGGCCGTGGTGCTGGCTGGCTTCAGGGTGTAGAATCCGTCCGCTTTTTGGATTGAATCGCAAACACACGAGGAGAAACGAAAATGAGACGACCATTGTTCGTGGTTGCGCTGGCAGTAGGGATGATAGTTGCGTGGTCCGTGGGCCGGGTCCAGGGGCAGGGGCAGGGGCAGAAGGCCGAGGGCAAAGTTGTTTTTGCTTCGGCGGCGAAAGCGGATTTTAAACCGGGGAACCCCGGCGTGGCTATGGCTGCGATCTGGGGTGACGCGACTATGGGAGCACACGCGACTTGGACGAAGTTCGATCCCGGATACGACGCCGGGATGCACACTCACACCAACGATGTGTGGATTGTGGTCGTGAAAGGCGCTTACCTGTACAAGGATGAAGGCGGCGAAAAGCGTGTTGGAGTAGGCGATTTCATCCGCGTTCCCGGCGGACACAAGCACTGGAGCGGCGGCGATAAAAAAGAAGGCGCGGTGTTCTACGAAGAGTCGTCAGGCAAGTTCGATTTCATTCCTGCGAAGTAACGGATAGTCCCCGCTTCCTGCGGAAATGTGGGGAGCGGGGCAGGTTCTTGCCCTCAGGAAGCGGCACCTTTTTACAGCCGTTCTTTCAGGACTTGTTGCACATCCCGGCGACCTTGAAGGATAGCGATGACGTGCAGCGGTTTCGTGTCTGGGCGGTAGACGATGAGATAGGAATAGACCGGAAAGAACTTCACCGCTTCGTCCGTGAGATCCTGGCGCCAGTGACCGATGCCTGATCTATCGGCAAGCGAAACGATCTGGTCTCGGATAGCCGCTTCCACACGGTCTGCAGCCTTCGCGCTGCTTTCTTTTTTGATGTAGCGCCAGATTTTGACAAGATCGAGTGCGGCTTCCGGTGCCAGAACGTAACGCCTTCTCATTCGGGCTGGGCTTTCAGCTTCGCCAGGTAAGCGTCGAGCTGGTCTTCCGGAATCCCCTCTCCGCGATCGAGTTGAGCTATGCCCCGGCGAATCTTGCCGTTGATCTCATCGCGGTTCTCTAAAAGCCAACGGTCCTGCTCTTCCTGTGTGTCCAGTAGGCGAAGCAGCACTTCCTCGACGCTTCTAGAGCCCGTGGCCTGGAGCTGCTTTTGGATTCTGGCCTCCAAAGATGCGTCGCGGATTTCGATGGTCATGGTTCGCTCCTTTGGCTCTTCGTAAGTGCGTGAGGCATGTCGCACCTTTCTTGGTCTAGCGCGACGGCATTACGTCCGCAAATGTCGCTTAATGTCGCCCTAGTGTCGCCTCTTGGCGCTTGACACGCGAAAAATGCGATCCTATCATGCGCCCGCGATCAGGAGATTTCGATGTTAATTTCGTGGGCCATAGCCACCATTTTTGTCACTGCGCCACCGCTCTCGTTCGTCCTAAATTGCGCTCCCTACTGACTGCGACTTTTTGAACGTGGCTGCACGTCAGACCGTGATCCAATTACATTCTCGCTAAGCGCTAGGCGGAGGAGACGGAAAGTCATTAGACGAAGACCTCGACCTTGCACCGAAAAGCCAAAGTTAGCATCTAAACCTTGACAGCAATCCACTCAGGTCTTAGCATGGCCGTGGACGCAATCATATATTGATTGATTGTAAAGGACTTACCAAGTTTAGGAGGAGCGTTTTATGGGAAAAATTATCGGAATTGACCTCGGGACCACCAATTCCTGCGTGGCAGTCATGGAAGGCGGCGAGCCCAAGGTCATCGCTAACGAAGAAGGAGGGCGTACTACGCCTTCTGTAGTTGGATTCACCAAGACTGGCGAACGGCTCGTCGGACAGGTGGCGAAGCGGCAGGCCATCACCAATCCTGAGAACACCGTGTATTCGATCAAGCGGTTCATGGGACGTCGGTTCAACGAAGTTCAGGAAGAGATCAAGATGGTGCCCTATAAGGTCGTCCAGTCGGGCGATCACGTTGCCGTTCTGGCGCAGGGCAAGGAGTACACGCCTCCGCAGATTTCGGCGCTGATTCTGCAGAAGCTGAAGAAGGCTGCGGAAGACTATCTCGGCGAGAAAGTCACCGAAGCGGTCATCACTGTGCCTGCGTATTTTAACGACGCGCAGCGGCAGGCGACGAAAGATGCCGGGCAGATTGCCGGCCTCGAAGTGAAGCGCATCATCAACGAGCCCACGGCGGCCGCGCTGGCTTACGGACTCGACAAAGGCAAGGACGAAACCATCGCGGTGTATGACTTCGGCGGCGGCACGTTCGACATTTCGATTCTGGAAGTTGGCGAAGGAGTGATTGAAGTCAAAGCTACCAACGGCGACACACACTTGGGCGGCGACAACCTCGACCAGAAGATCGTGGATTGGCTGATCGACGAATTCAAGAAAGACGAAGGCCTCGACCTGCGCGGCAAGGGCAACGAAATGGCTCTGCAGCGTCTGCGCGATGCGGCCGAACGCGCGAAGATTGAACTCTCCACAACCATGGAGACGGAAATCAATCTGCCGTTCATCACGGCGGATGCGACCGGTCCCAAGCACCTCGTGAAGAAGATGACGCGGGCGAAGCTGGAAGGGATGGTGGAAGACATCATCCAGAAGTCGGTTGGCCCGTGCAAACAGTGCATGAAGGATGCGGGCGTCGATACGTCGAAGATCAACGAAGTGGTGCTGGTCGGCGGACAGACGCGCATGCCGCGTATTCAGGCGCTGGTGAAAGAGCTGTTCGGGCGCGAAGGGCATAAGGGGGTCAATCCTGACGAAGTGGTCGCGATCGGCGCGGGCATTCAGGGTGGAGTGTTGGGCGGCGAAGTGAAAGATCTGCTGCTGCTCGACGTGACTCCGCTGTCGCTGTCGATTGAAACGCTGGGTGGAGTTTCGACGCCGATGATTCCGCGCAACACGACGATTCCGACCAAAAAGACGGAGACGTTCTCGACCGCGGCCGACAGCCAGACCTCGGTTGAAGTTCACGTGCTGCAGGGCGAACGGCCCATGGCGGCGCAGAACCGGACGCTGGGCAAGTTCCACCTGACCGGAATTCCTCCGGCGCCGCGTGGAGTGCCGCAGATCGAGGTGACGTTCGACATCGACGCGAACGGCATCCTGAACGTGACCGCGAAAGATACGGCAACGCAGAAGGATCAGAAGATCACGATTACCTCGTCGTCTGGTCTTTCGAAGGAAGAAGTCGAACGCATGGCGAAAGAAGCCGACGCGCACTCGGCCGAAGACAAGGCGCAGCGCGATTCGATCGAGGCCAAGAACCAGCTCGACTCGATGGTCTACAACATCGAGAAGATGCTGAAGGAACACGGCGACAAGATTTCGGGCTCCGAACGCGGCGACGTGGAAAATGCGTTGGCCGACGCGAAGAAGGCGCTCGAGTCGACTGACAAGGCCCAGATGGACAAGGCGCGGGAGAACCTGACCGCAGCCTCGCACAAACTGGCCGAGCAGATGTACAAAGCGGCGCAGCCCGCGTCCGGAGCAACGCCGGGCGCCGGCGCTCCTGGAGCGGGACCGGACGCCGGCACGAATGGCGCGGGACAAAGCCAGAAGAAAGACGAAGGCGTGATCGACGCCGAGTACGTGGACGTAGAAGACAAAAAGTAAAAGAACTGCAGCCACGGATTTGCACGGATCAACACGGATCAAGCTTTATCCGTGAAAATCCGTGTAATCCGTGGCCGGTTTTTGGAGGGGGATAAATTGGACTTCCAGATCAATGATGAAACGTATTTCGCGAGTCTGGGCGAGGGTGAGTGGGAGGTTTTCGTGGCGACGGCGACCGGGGCGCGGCCTATCCCTGTCTATGACGATGGGCCCGATCTCGGAGAGTTGCCGGTGTTAGTCGAGGACCAGATCCGACGGAAGATAGTAAATTAAGCCAGGTAGCCGGTT
>Ga0209006_10001710_pt1 | contig 19884 bp, 20 predicted proteins | sample JacPin_JW_Ref_O2_FD_188567 | JGI IMG/M metagenome (GOLD analysis project Ga0209006, IMG submission 188567) | Forest soil microbial communities from Algoma, Ontario, Canada - Jack Pine, Ontario site 1_JW_Ref_O2 (SPAdes) (version 2) | ecosystem: Environmental > Terrestrial > Soil > Boreal...
CCTGCTGCTCGGCGAGTTCGCGGGCCGTGGCCAGGATGAGGCGCTCGCGGCCCGCCCGTTCGCGCTCCTTGCGTTCCTGTACCGACATCACCCGATCCTAGCACCGCTAGACAAGTGAGCAGCAGTAGTACTAGCGTTGACTCATCATCTATCAGCGCTAGATACTGAGAGGGTCATCATGCTCATCGCACTCGAGGTCGTCACTACCGTGGTCGTCGGCGTGATGGTGGGGGTGGAGTTCTCCGTCGCCTTCGTCATGAACCCGATCCTCAACGCCCTTCCGGAGGACAGCGGCCAACTCGGCCACGCCCACGGGGGCCGGATGCTCGGCGCCGTGATGCCGGTCTGGTACATCGGCTCGCTCGTCCTCGTCGGCATCTGGGCTGTCGCCGGGTGGCACCACCTCGGCACCGGCCTCGTCGTCACCGCCGCCGCGCTGCTGATCCTCAGCGTGATCATGTCGCTTCTGCTGCTCGTCCCGATCAACAACCGGAACAAGACGTGGACCCCTGACAACCGGCCCGCCGACTGGAAGCAGCAGATGAACCGCTGGGACCGCTTCCACTACGTCCGCGTCGCCGTCATCATCGCCGCCTTCGCCCTGCTGGTCGCCGCCCTCACCTGAGCCCAATGGGCTCACCCGCCGCGTCGTCAGCCGCAACCGCTCGGCCTGGAGCCGATGCGCGTAGCGGAGTGGCGGGCCAGCAAGATCCCCTTCCCGTCGGTGCGGATCACCCCGGAGACATGCAGGCCAGAGCACTAGGCAGGTTACGGTCCTGGGGCGAGACCGCTGGACAACGTGCGAACCAGCTCTGTGGCGGTGTGCTCAACTGTTTCATCGTCGAGCGCCGAGTCGGCGAAGCGACTCAGGAAAGCATGTTGGAAGCACGCCCCGAGCAGCAGAGCGGCGGCGGCCCGCGGGTCGGCGTCGGCACGTATTCGGCCCAGATTCTGTTCGGCCGCAATGTAATTGGCCACAGTTTCGCTGACACAGTGCGGGCCGGCGTGGCGTTCGTTGACCTCAGCGCGGTGCGCCGCCAGCAATTGCGGTTCAGAGAACACCGACGCCGCCATCACGAAGGTCTCGTGATAGAAGCGAAGTGCCGCTCGCGCGAGTTCCTGCATCGTGTCTTGCACAGATCCCTCGCCCGCTTGTTGGACGAGGGTGGCCAGCACGACGCCCAATGTGCTCGGCACCCGCTCAGTCAGCACAGCCAGGAAGATCTCGGTCTTGTCGCGGAAGTGCTTGTATAGGGCGGCCTCTGAGTAGCCGGCCGCCTTCGCGATCTCCTTGGTGGTCGCGCGAGCCATTCCGCGGGTGCGCATGACAAGTGCGGCTGCATCCAGCATTCGGTCCCTCGTGCTCACATCGAACCCCCGCCTTGACAAGTTAGTGAGTCTTCACCAATTATAGCAGTGGGTGAGTATTCACTAACCGAGGAGTCAACATGCCAACCACCTCTCAGCGACACGTCGTCTGCCTTGGCGACAGCCTGACGCGCGGCCAGGTCAGTGTTGACTACGTCAAAATGCTGTCCACGCGGGACAAAGGCGGATCTGTCACCTTCACCAATGCCGGCGTCAACGGCGATCTGGCATTGAACGCGCTGCAGCGGCTCGATTCGGTAATCGACCTGCGGCCCGATGCGGTGTCGGTGCTGATTGGCACCAACGACGCCAACGCCAGCCTGTCGGAAAAGAACGTCCGGATGATGACCCGGATGAAAAAACTGCCCGTGCGACCGACGGTCGAGGGGTATCGCGTAAATCTCACGGCGATCGTCGACCGCCTCACCACAGAAACCTCGGCACGGATCGCCCTGCTGTCACTTCCCATCCTCGGCGAAGAACTCGGTTCGTCGTCGGTGCAACAGTCGGCGGAATACAGCGCCGTGGTCAAGGAGATCGCCGACGCACGTAACGTGAGCTATCTACCGCTGCATGAACGCCAAGTCGCCTACTTAGCCGACGGCGCATTCAAGCCGGGAATCCGGTTTCGCGACGGCCGACTTCTTTCCGCTAGCGCGGCGACACAACACTTCGTGCTGCGCCGCTCATTCGACAGCATCTCGCGCCGCCGCGGTTTGCAGCTGACCACCGACCTGATCCATCAAAACACCCGGGGCGCCACGATGATCGCCGATCTCATCGATCAGTTCTTACAGCAGGCCGACGACACCACACCGGCTCGTCCCGCCAAACCCGAAGGGAACTAATGTGTCTCGTACTGTGAGCCAATTCAGTCAACACGTGTTGAATCCGATCATGGCCCACATGGCTGGCAGCAGGTTCTGGTATACCGCACTGCTGCGGCATACCGGACGACGGTCGGGCAACAGCTACGCAGCGCCGCTGATGGCCATGCGAGTATCCGACGGTTTCCTCGTTGCTCTGCCATACGGTGCGAACGTCGACTGGTTGCGTAACCTGCAGGCGGCCGGGCGGGCACCGCTGCAGTTGCGGGGTCATACGTACGAGATTGGCGATCCGGTAATAGTCGACCCGGCAACGGCATTACCGCAGCTCTCCGCGATCATTCGCAACACCGTCCGATGGTTCGGCGCGAAGAACTACGTAAAGCTGAAGAGTGTGCCCACCGCCATGACATCCGCACCAGGCTTCACCTTCGATTCCGCATATCGCGGCGAAGCCGCCGCGTCTCAGCATCAACAGAGCTAACCCACGTCACACTCGATTGCTTGGAACCCAAGAGGCCTTCTTTCAGAACATGGGCCACAACATGATGCTTGAGCCCGGATGGCAGGCAGTTGCCGAACGAATTCCATCTATGGCTTGGAGATCACGGGCTGTGACTCAACTCGCACCTCGGTAGCACGCACCGTTACCAGCTAACTGTGGCGAGTTACCCTGCGCTACAACACTATTCACAACGAGTCGAACAGCGAGGTGATTGTTCTCATCCTGAGGCGTTCTTCCTGGTCTCCTGCGGCCTACTGACGTACAAGCCGTCGCACGCCCACGGCCGCCGTAACTGCCATGCGTATCTGCAGCAACGGGCGAATGCTCGAGATGTGTCGCATTGTGGACTCGGGCCTTGCTGATGGCCTCGGTGGACTGCACGACGATATCGGCGAGGAAATCTTTGCACCACATCGCGGTCAGGAGTTATTCTCGGCGTCATCGCAGCTAACGCCTGGTCATGGTCGTCGGCGGCTTATGTCCCGCCGAAGAAGGGCAGGTTCATGCTCGAGGTGATCGACAAGGGGTCTTGCAGTGAAGCTCAACCCGTGCCGCTGCTCTTTGTCCACGGGTCCTGGCACGCGGCCTGGTGTTGGGACGAGAATTTCCTGGGCTTCTTCGCCGACAGGGGCTACCGTGCGGTGGCTTTGAGCCTTCGCAACCATGGAAAAAGCCATAAGAAGAATCCCCGGACCTGTTCCGTCGCCGACTGGGTCAGCGACGTCGCTTCTATCGCCGACACTCTTCCCACGCAGCCAGTGGTCGTAGGCCACTCGATGGGCGGCTTTGTGGTGCAGAAGTATCTTGAGAAGCACAGCGCTCCCGCCGGGGTACTCCTCGCGTCGATGCCTGTAGGGGGGGCCGGCCGTGGCCTATCTCGCATAGTGGGGCGCCACCCGTTGCTCTTCGCACGAGCCTCCCTTACGGGCAAGTCACTCCGCGCACTCAGCACACCAAAGGTTGTGCGTGAAAATTTCTACTCAGCAGGCACTCCGGAGTCAGATGTCGCGCGCTACACCGCGCTGCTGGACGAGGAGTACTTCGGGAGGCAGACGATCGATTTGACGATGCTCAGTCTCCCCAAACCGCAGCGAGTGAGCACGCCCCTGCTCGTCCTGGGAGCCGAAAGCGACGCATGCTTCAGCCAAGACGAAATACGGGAAACAGCGCGCGCCTACGGCACCGAAGCTGAGATCTTCCCTGACATGGGACACAACATGATGCTGGAGCCTGGGTGGGCTGCCGTGGCCGAACGCATCCACACGTGGCTCGAAACGCACGACCTGCCTGCCGATCCCAGCGGCTGGGGTGAGCAGATACCTAGCCAGTCCACCTAGGTTTCCAATCGCCACCCGATGTGAGGGTCACCACCTGTTTGAACTCGCACCTATCAAGCACGCACCGTTACCAGTTAACCAGTTACCTACTGCGAGTTGTCCTGCGCGACAACACACTTCATTGCTCAACCTTGTTGATTGGTGACCAGTGCATTGCCACCTTTGCTTTGTGCTTCTGCTCCATGGCTGCGCTCCGCTCGCGACGAGGGTCAGAGTTCCGTGCCATCGCCACAACCCCTCAGTTTGCGCGAGTGCCAGAATTTAGCCACAAATATAGCTTGGCGGTAGCTACTAGTATGGCTATGCTGAGTATATGAGATCTGTACCTCTAGGTGAGGCGAAAGACAAACTGTCAGCTCTAGTTGACGACGCTCAATCCACTCACGACATCATCGCGATCACCAAGCATGGTCGGCCAGCTGCTGTGCTCATGTCTGCTGACGACCTAGAGTCGCTTCAGGAAACTGTCTTCTGGCTGTCGCAGCCGGGCATCCGCGACGACATCGCAGCGGCCGAACGGGAGTACAGCGAGGGAACGACCGTCAGCGGTGATGTGCTGCGTGCAGAATTCGGTCTGCCGCCTCAGTGACGACACCGGACCGGCCGTACCATGTGGAGGCCGCGGGGTCCGCGCGCCGGGACCTACGGCGTCTGTCGGGTAAAGTCGCCGCGGCGATCGTCGAGTTCATCACGGGTCCGCTGGCTCACAACCCGCAACGGCTCAGCAAGCCTCTGCGGGGCGAGCTGGACGGCCATCGCAGCGCTCGTCGAGGCGACTACCGGGTCGTTTTCCGCATCGACGACGACGAGCGCACGGTGATCATCGTCGGCATCAGGCATCGGGCCCATATCTACCGCCCACGCTGACGCCAGCCCTCGTCGCCGCGCGCAACCTAGTGACAGTGACGAGCTCGCGACCGCTCCCATGCAACTCGCACCCCTTCAACACGCACCGTTTTGATCCGCGATGAGTTGACGATGCCGGACAATACGTCCTGGCCGCGCGACTGCCTGCCGAATGTCGACTTGTTGTATACGTTGGGCGCCCTACTCCGGCGCTGCATTGCGTCACAGTGATGTATCGGCCGTGGCTGGCTGGATGCGCTTGTGGCGCTTAAGAGTTGGCCGAACCCGCGCGGAGGCGCTGCCGGCCGCACGTCAGGCATCGCGGGCACGTCCCATCCGTCGCGGCGGGTGACCCGCCATCCATCCGGAATGTCGGCAAAGGTCGGCCACAGGCTCTGTTGCGCCCCGTCGTTGACCAGCACGAAGAAGCTGCCGTTGTCGTCGTCGAACGGGTTCACGGTGCCGTCCAAACAAATCGACGCCCAAGACAATTGACGCTTTCTCGATCTCTGGCGCATGTTACCGGTGAGCCTGAACCCTGAAACTTGAACGTTTCCTGAGTGGACCCCGTACGCCACGATTCAGCAGTTCAGCGGCACACGCGAACGTTAATGTGCCGCAGGCGATTGCGGCACGCCTTGACTTAAGACATTTTTCCGGGGTCTCTTTTTGAGCAGTGCGTTTCGTCTCCCACGACCACCGGACGTACCGGCTAAGCAGCCAGGCGCTGTCCGGCACTGTCATGTCTTTGCGGATTGACGTATGTATCGACGTGGTCGGGGTTTGCACACGTAGCCTTCGTCGTTGACGCCTACGCTCGGCGGATGCTGGGCTGGCGAGTGGCATCAACAATGGCCACATCGATGGCGCTCGATGCGATCGAGCAGGCGATCTGGACCCGTCAAAGAAGGCGTGATGGATCTGAACGATGTTGTGTACCATAACTGATCGTGGATCACAGTACACGCCGATCCGGTTCAGCGACCGCCTCGGCGAAGCTGGGATCCAACCCTCGGCTGGAGCGGTCGTCAGGTCCTATGACAACGCCCTGGGGGCGGACCATCGAGGAGGTCGAGTTGGCCACCGCCGAATGGGTCGACTGGTTCGACCACCGCCGCCTCTACGAGAACTGTAGCGACGTCCCACCTCTCGAACTGGAGACTGCCTATTAGGCTCAACACCGGAGACCAGCCGCCGGCTGAGTTCTCAGCAGCCAGTCTCCGGACTCACCGGGCGGTTCACCTGCCATGAGCAGATGGGGTGGGAGATGAGCAGACCGCGATGGACATTCAGCCCAGGCTCAAGGCCCACCGCGGCGGCTCTGCAGCCGCCCGAATCTGCCGGACTTCGTGCCTATATCTGCATTTGGGAAGGGGAGGTCTTGGGTGAACTGAGTCGTAGGCAGTTGCTTGCTGGTAGCGCGGTGGTGGCCCTAGGCGCCGCTGCGGCGCCCGCGCTCGCCGGCTGTAGCGATCACTCAGACGCCGCTGCAGCCGGCCACGGTGAATGGGTCGAGCTGGAGACGGCGATGAAGGAGACGACGCTCGACGGGCACAAGGTGCGGCTGCGGGCGTACAACGGGACGATTCCCGGGCCGCTGATCGAGGCACGCCCGGGCGATACGCTGCGCATCCGGGTGAAAAACAGTCTGCCACCCTACGATTCGTCGGCGTGGACCGGCGACCACAACGTGCCGCACGGTCTGGACGCGACCAACCTTCATGTTCACGGTTTGGATGTGGTGCCCCACATTTTCGAGCCGGTCGGCACGTCGGATCCTCTTGCGCCGCAGATCGTGGTAGGACCGGGCGAGACAAAGGAGTACGTCTTCGAGCTGCCCGCCGATCACCCGCCGGGCTTCAACTTCTACCATCCGCACAAACACGGCTCCACGTCGGTTCAAGTGGGCAGCGGGCTGGCCGGTCCGATCATCATCCGCGGTGCTATCGATGATGTACCCGAGATCAAGGCCGCGCGCGAAATCGTATTGGCGGTACAGGATATCGGGCTATTCCCCAGCGAAAACGATCCCGATGTCTGGCAGTACCTGCCGGTTCAGAACGCCATCTGGCAGACGTTCGGGGGTTTCGTCACGATCTTCGGTAAGCGCACCAACCTGCGCGGCGGTTTCACCACTGGTTCTTACGCCTTGCACTACTTCCTGCTGAATGGTCAGCCGTTCTTCAAGGAGGAACACAACTACACACCGGGCCAGGAGATCCAGCCGAGGGGGACCCAGCTGCCCGCGCAGCGCTTCGCGATTGCGCCGGGTGAGGTGGTTCGGTTGCGGATGCTCAACGGAGCGACCGACAACATGATGCCGATCGTCGTCGACGGTCACGACGTGTACCTCACCGCGATGGATGGGGTGAATTTCCCTGAAGTGCGGGTGATTCCGGCGCGCCAGCCCGGCGACGAATCAGAGCAGGTGCTCGTCGCTACTGGCAACCGCGCGGACTTCCTTATCAAGGGCAACGCCAAGCCGGGCATCTACCGCATCCGGCAGTTGGCGCAGACCGCGCAGTTCCTCAAGAGCGATGAGAAAGTCATCGCCGAAATCGAGGTTACCGGGCCGCCGAAGAACATGGCTCTGCCGACCAAGTTGCCCATACCGAGCCGGCTCTATCCGCTGATCAAACCCGAAGAGGTCAAACGTGTCCGGATGATCGAGTTCATGAGCTCGACACCCGGGATGATCAACCTGGTCACCGGCGGCGACTATCTGGTCAACAACGCCATCTACGACGAGAAGGAGATACCCGTCGTCACCCACCTCAACGACGTCGAGGAGTGGTGGATCAAGGTCGGCACCGGACACCCCGGCGGAGACGAGGGACACCCGTTCCACATCCACGTCAACAGCTTCGAAGTGATCTCTGTCGACGGAAAACCCTTGCCGCCAGGAACCATTCAAGACACAGTGTGGGTGGGCGCAGGTCAGACTGTCGTCATCCGCATCCGTTACAAGGAGCACGTGGGCAAGTCCGTCTTCCACTGCCACATACTTCCGCATGAGGACACCGGCATGATGGCGAACTTCCTAATCCTGCCGCCCGGCGATGACATGACCCATATGCACTGAGCCTCACGGCCCTTGGACACACAACCGCAATCCAATTCAACGCGCCACTCGTAGACCGTGTCGAGCCCGGGCATGTCATGATGCTGTTTGCTGTATGTGGCCACCATGTCGACACGACCCTTCGATAGGCGCCCATTTGGTTTTTCGGATCAAGACCGCGGCCGAAAGCCGTTGAGTGCCGGTCCCCCGAGCGCTTTTCCAGCGGGTTGGGGTCGTCGGCAAAGTCATCTACGTCGTCGACAATAATGAGCCGCCGGGCCGCCCCGGCGAACATGCGACCTCAGTCGATTAACGGGTGCCCTCCCACTTCGCAGCGCTTTTCACGTTCAACGTGACGGTCGATCGGCTACGCTCACCCTGACCCTGCAAACCGGTTGTCACACCCCGTCAACACCCGCGGGTGACCTCACAGGGAGGCTACCTTCGAGCGAATAGGAGCGAGTTATGAAGATCGGTACCGGCATCACGGCGGCGGCAGCATCAACTGCAGTCGCGGCCGCCGTGATCATCGGCGCACCGGCCGCGGCCGCGGACCCGCAAGTCGCGAAGTTCGGCGCTTGGCAGAAGCTGCAAGACGCGAACGGAGGCGCAGTCACCATCGCCGCGTGGGGTATCGCTGACCTCAGGCCGAGCAGCGACACCATCCCCGGCTACCCGCTGACGGGCAAGCTGTGGGAAGCCAACGCCGGCTTCAAGGCCATCCAGGGCAGCGTGACCCCGATCATCCCCAACCTGAACGCTCGCGCCGCCAATGGCCAGAACTACCAGGTCCTCTGGCAGGCCGCTTCACCCAACGGCATTAGCGGGGCCACCCTTCAGCAGGGCGACTCATCCAGGGGCAAGGTTTACTTCGACGTCACTGGAGCCTCTCCGACGTCAGTGGCCTACTTCAACGGTTCCCAAGACCTCCTCCTCTGGCAGTAGTTCGAGAAGTATTAGAGAAGTAGGAGTGGCGCGGGCCGGTCTGGCGCAAAGCTAACGCCGATAACGAATTTCATCGAGTTTCTCGTGCGCACGCGATGCTGGCGCTCACGGCGCCCACGGTGTAAGGGCGGCGATCGAGGCAAACACGCACGCCGAATCGCGCCGGAATCACGTCGCCCGGTGCCACCTGGGTGCAGTATCTACATAGGTGGGCGACAGTAGGGGTACGTGTTATGCCCGGTCGCGCGGAGATCGGTACCGCGAAGGTCGAATGGGGCGTGGCCACGCACATAGGTGCGGGCCACGAGCGCAACCAGGATGCGTACTGCACACAGCCGCCTGTGTTCGCCGTCGCAGACGGCGTCGGAGGTCATACCGACGGGGAGCTCGCAAGCCGGGAAGTAGTACAGGCGCTGCTGGCCGTGTCCGGGCAAGTGTCGGTCGACGTTGGAATGCTCACAGCGGCCCTGCAAGATGCACGGGAGCGGATTGGCCGGATACCGGGCAGCAGCGGGCGCCCGCCGGGAAGCACACTGAGTGGGGTCATCGTCACCCAAGTCGACGGCAAGCCATCCTGGATGGTCGTCAATATCGGTGATTCGCGCACATACCGGTTGGATTCCGCCGGATTGAATCAGGTGACGGTGGACCATTCCGTTGTCCAGCAACTGATTGACTCAGGCGCGGTGGTTCAGTCTGCGCGACGAGAACTTCCATTCCGGAACCTGCTGACGCGGGCGTTGTTCGCGGAGACAGACCACCAGCCCGACGTGTCGATGTTGCCGGTGAGCGTCGGTGACCGCATTCTGGCGTGCTCTGACGGCGTCCACGGAGCGTTCGATCCTTCGGTCATTGAGCAAGTGTTGCGCGCACATCGAGATCCCCAGTCTGCAGCCGATGAACTGGTCGAGATGGCGCTTCGGGCCGACGGCCATGACGACATGACCGCAGTGGTCGTCGACGCCATCGGGCGACAATGACCTCGACGATCTACGCGACCCATCCTCGCTACGCCGAGCACGACTACCCCGGGCATCCCGAGAACGCAGAGCGGATTCGCGCCATCTGGCACGGACTCGACGAGAGCGGCGCGTGCGCGCGGATGCGATTCCTCGAACCTGAAGCAGTCGACACAGACTGGGTGCTCACCGTGCACACCGAGGCCTACCTCGACCTCCTGCGGCGTGTCAGCGCCACCACGCGACCGACGTTCCTCGACGCCGACACCTACGCGGGTCCGGACGCGCTGACAATCGCACTGCTGTCGGCTGGCGGTGCGCTCGGCGCCTGCGGCGGAGTGCTCAGCGGATCGGCGGAGAATGGGCTTGCAGCGATTCGCCCGCCGGGCCATCACGCAATGCCCGGTCACGCGATGGGTTTCTGCCTGCTGGGAAACGTCGCCATCGCCGCGCGGTACGCGCAGAGACAGTACGGGATCGAGCACGTCCTGATCGTCGACTACGACGTGCATCACGGCAACGGCACCGAAGCGATGTTCTACGACGATCCGTCGGTGTTGTACGTCTCGACGCACCAGTACCCCTTCTATCCGGGCACGGGCGCGGCGACCGACATCGGCACCGGGCCGGGCGAGGGCTACACGGTGAACATCCCGCTGCCCGCCGGAAGTGGCGACGCCAACTACGCGACAGTTTTCGAGCAGATCATCTGGCGCGCCGCCGAACGCTTCGAGCCGCAGTTGATCCTCGTCTCCGTGGGCTTCGACGCGTACTGGGAGGACCCGCTTGCCGGGATGCGGCTGACGTTAAACGGGTACTCACACCTAGCCCGCGAAGTGATTCGAATGGCGCAGCGGTACTGCGGGGGCAAGGTCGTGTTCATGCTTGAGGGCGGCTACAACCTCGACGCCCTTCGCTATGGCGTCAGCAACGTGGCGCGGCTACTGCTCGGTGACCCGCCGACCGACCCGCTGGGCACCCCGCCGGACGCGTGGCCTGAGCCTGACATCGCAAGCCTGGTCGCCCAGCTTCAGGAGCTCCACCAGCTCTAGTCGCCCGTGAGCTACATGCGGCCACGACGTAGCGAAGCCCAGGATCATGCCGATCTGCATCAAAAACCAATACACCGGCACTGCGATCGCCAGGGCGCAACAGGCGACGACGACCAACCACGTAGGCGGCATGAGAACCTCTTTCGGCGAGGTCTCCGGCAGCGTGTGGGCGAAGAATAGCAAGGAACTCACCGCCCGAATCGGTGTTCTACGGGCTTACACGCTGGAAGGATCCCGCGATGTGACTCCCTCGTTGATCGCCATCGCACTGGTCGTCGCCGGGTGGTCGATCTTCGCGAAGGGACTGCAGCGGTGGCACCTCACCGCTCCGATCGTGCTGGTACTGGCGGGCGTCACGGTCGGTTTGACCACACGAAGCGCCTTGGCGTCGACGCTCAACACCGAGGTCGCGCAGCGAGTCGCGGAGTTCATCCTCGCCATGTTGTTGTTCCTCGATGCCACCGAGGTCCGCGGCGGCTTCCTCGGGCGAGATCCCCGGTCGGCGGTCCGGTTGCTGTTCATCGCGCTGCCTCTCAGCGTCGCGTTCTCGGTGCTGATCGGGCGGTGGCTACTGCCAGACCTCTCGTGGGCAGTGCTGGTGGTGATCGCATGCGCGGCGGCGCCGATTGACTTCGCCTCCGCCCCATCGATTCTGCGCGACGAACGCATCCCCGAGCGTGTTCGGAATCTGCTGAAAGTCGAAGGCGGATACGGCGACGGCATTCTCTCCCCGGTGTTCATTTGCGCTCTCACCATTGCCGTGGGTCAACCACACCGTCAAACGACACTCGACGCGCTGACGATGGCCGTGCCACCGGTGATCGAGGCACTTCTCGTTGGCGCCGTGATCGGCGGCACGCTCGCGCTGTTGACCAACGCCGCCGAGCGACGCGATGCCATGACCGACCAATCGAAACGCCTCCTGATCATCGCCGCACCGATCCTGTCCTACGGCGTAAGCGTCGGGATCGGCGGAAACGGCTTCATATCGGCGTTTGTGTGCGGCATCGTGATGAACGCGCTTCGTCGTTCAGAAACGTTTCGCCAACAGCTTGCCTCGGCCGACGACATCGGCTTCATGCTCGCTGCGGTGATGTGGTTTGTCTTCGGGTGCGCGGCTGTCATGGCGTTCGCCAACGGCATTCCGTGGCGCATCGTGGCTTTTGCGTTGTTGGTACTGACCGTCGTCCGACTCGCACCGATCTTGCTGTCCACCATGAGTTCTCACCTGGCATGGCGAGATCGGCTTGCAATCGGTTGTTTGGGGCCGCGTGGCACGCCCTCGATCGTGTTCGGTTTGTTGGCGTTCAACGTCCTGGACGGCGAGCCTGCGGACGCCACGATTTTGGCAGTGGTCATTGTCGTACTGGGCAGCCTCGTGATGCACGGCGCGGGGTCGCCGGCGATCGCACGCCTGTACCCACAACCCGAAAACCGGGAAGCCGAAAGCGAATCAGCGCGATGAGCATGCAGATACTGATTTCCGGGGCCAGCGTCGCCGGGCCCGTGCTCGCCTACTGGCTCAGTAAGTACGGCTTCGAGATCACGGTCGTCGAACGCGCAGCTACGCTGCGCAAGACCGGTGGTCACGCCGTTGACCTCTTCCGGCCGGCGATGCAGATTGTGACGAAAATGGGCCTGCTGGAACAGGTCCGGAGCAAGGCGACGGGCACGGACACCCTCGTAATCGACCGTGCGGACGCGAAGCCCGTCACCGTTGACCTCCGCAAGTTATACACAGCCATCTCAGACGATCATCTCGAGATCATGCCCGACGACCTCAGCGAGATCTTCTCCGACGCCACGCGCGACAACGTTGAATACGTGTTCGCCGACTCCATCACGTCGATCTCTGATGACGGCGAGGTCGCTTTCGAGGACGGCCCGTCGCGCCGATTCGACGTGATCGTCGGCGCCGACGGACTGCATTCCAATGTGCGGGCTCTGACCTTCGGCCCGGAGGCCGGCTTCTCGACGTGGATCGGCGCCTACTTGTCCGTGCCCGTCCGCTCGATCTCTGGACAGTTGTGGCGGCGGCGCGGTTGACCAACGTGCTGCCGGGATCGGTCAGCCGTGCGATCGCGAAACTCAATTCCGGCACCTTCCGTCTGCATGACAGCATCTCCCTGAATGATTACCCCCGGCCGGAGACGACCGCGACTTGAAGCGCCGTACAGTGACCGCAGACCGCGTTCGTGAATGGAGCCACATGTCACCCCAAGATCACCCCAACAATGCCCCCGGCGTGCCGATGAAGTTCCCGCCCGTGGTGGAACGACTGCAGATCAAGTACTTCAACCCGTTGATCCGGCCACTCGCGCGATATCTGCCGACATTCGCGATCATCAAGCACCGCGGCCGCACGTCGGGCAAGGAGTACGAGACCGTGGTCAACGCGTTCCGGAAGGGCAACGTGCTGGCCATTGGGCTTGCCCACGGCAAGACCAATTGGGTAAAGAATGTGCTGGCCGCCGGGGAGGCCGACGTGCACCTGTTCCGGCGAGACGTGCACATCACCAACCCGCGGATCGTGCCGGCCGGTAGCGACGACCCCACGCTGCCGCAATTCGCTCGTCGGGCGGCGCGCGGCATGGGCGTTTTCGTTGCGGAAATCACCTGAATGGCGGGGACGAAAGGAGCCCGAAATGGCGACCGATCTGACGCTATATCTCGATGACCAGCCCGGCGAGCTGGCCCGTGTCGGGGACGTGCTCGGCCAGGTTGGCGCCAACATCGAAGGCCTGTGCGCCCTCACCAGTGCTGGTGGCCAGGCGGAGGTGCACATCCTTGTTCAGGATCCGACGCCCGCCTTCGAGGCGCTCCAGCGCGCCGGCATCAAGATCGCCGCAGAGGAAGAGGTGATCGTCCTGACCATCGAGGACCGGCCCGGCACCCTCGGTGAGGTCGCCCACAAGCTCGGTGGTGCCGATGTGAACCTCACCACCGCGTACCTCGCGACCAATACCCGCCTGGTTCTGGCGGCCGACAACCTCGCCGCGGCGAAGTCCGCGCTCGCCTGATCGGCCGGGGGCTCAGATGCCGACCTTTACTCGTGACGACGCCACAATTCACTACACCGACACGGGGATGCCGACGGACCGGCCAGACGCGCCGACCGTGTTCTTCGGCCATGGACTGCTGTTCAGTGGCTGGATGTTCCATCCTCAGATCACCGCGCTTCAAGGTGAACACCGCTGTGTGGCAATCGATTGGCGCGGTCAGGGCCAAAGCGCCGCCACCAAAGACGGCTACGACATGGATACCCTCGCCGACGACGCCGTTGCGCTCATCGATTCGCTCGGCGTCGCGCCGGTCCACTATGTCGGCCTCTCGATGGGAGGCTTCGTCGGACAGCGCATCGCTGCCCGCCGGCCCGAACTGGTCCGCACGCTGGCGCTGCTGGACACCAGCGCCGGACCCGAGGACCCCGACAAGATCAAGCGCTACAAAATGCTCGGACGGATCTACCGAGTCACCGGCGTCTCGCCGTTGCGAAAAGCGGTGCTGCCGATCATGTTCGGTCCCGCCTTCCTGGCCGATACATCCTGCAAACCGGTCATCGAGGAATGGGAACAGCGGCTGAAGGCCAGCCCGCGCTCCGGCGTCGCCAACGCGGTCATGGGCGTTGCGAACCGGCTCCCGATCGAGGACGAGATCTCCCGCATCATCGCACCCACGTTGGTGATCGTCGGCGCCGACGATGGTGCAACACCGCCAATCAAGTCGCAGCTCATCACGGAGCGGGTCCCCGGCGCGCGGCTCGCGCAGATCCCCGACTGTGGACACACCAGCACACTCGAGCAGGCCGACACCGTCACCCGGCTACTGCGAGCCTTCCTGACGCAGAACGCCTAGCCGCTGGCGATCGCGGGTTCGGGAACCGCTTCGATCCGCGCCGGAACGTGCTTGTGCCACGGCGTTCCCGCGTATGCGTCCCGCCAGTGGGTGGATGTCAGCGCGTTCGGGGCCACACCGGGGATCCGTGTTGTGCCGTCGTCAGCGATGAAGTCCAGGCCGAAGCCGTTGGGCAATGACGCGTGACCGGGAAGCATCGCCTCGGTGATTTCGACGCTCGCCTCGGCACTTCCGGCTGCGGTGGTGATTCGCGCACGGCCACCCTCGGCGAGTCCGAGCGCCTCGGCATCCTCGAGGCTGACCCGCAGCGCGCCGTCAGCGTCGCGTTTGCGCCACGAGGGGTCGCGGAAGATGTCGTTCGCCGTATACGCACGGCGCTCGCCGGCCGACAGCACGATCGGGAACTCCGATGTCGTCAGCCCGGATCGCGAGTCGCGCAAAGCGCTTATCTCGTCGAGCATTTCGGGCATGTCGAGGGCGATCTTGTGATCCGGATGGGTGATCAGATCGAAGTCGTCCTCATACTCGTGCACGGTGAAGGTCACTCCCGAGCGGTTCCGCAGAATCGCGTCGAAGAGCGCGTTGCCGTCGGCATGCCCCGCACGGCGAACCGCCTCCGGGAAGGTGAACGCCGTCTTCTGGGCGAGGCCCCATAACGCCGCTGCCCCGGCCAGGCCGTCGGGCAGGATCGGGCCCAACGTCTCGTACAGCACGAACGGCAGCACCCTGTTCAACGCCGGGTTGCTGCTGACGGCCGCCATGAATGCTTGCGCGTACGCCGCGAGCCCTTCATCCGCGGCATCGCGCAGCGGCCGGAGCTCGGCATCGTCGACAACGCCGAGTTCACGGATCAGACGCGCCCAGATCTCCGGTTCGGGCAGCGTGCCCGGGAGCGGCTCGAGCAGTGGATGGCGCAGGTGAAAGTTGTTGTGCGGGAACTCGAGATTGAAGAACGTCGCCTCCGGTTTTTCGTATTGGGTGGCCGCGGGCAGGACGTAGTGGGCCGTGCGAGCGGTTTCGGTCATCGCGACGTCGATGACCACAACGAGTTCCAGCGATTCCAGCGCGGCCCGCACGGACGTCGAGTCGGCGACGGAGTGGGCCGGATTGCTGCTCTCGACGATCATCGCGCGGAACCTGTCCGGGTGGTCGGTCAGGATCTCTTCGGGCACCACGTTGGACGGCACGAGGCCAGCGATCACGGGAGCTCCGGTAACGGGCGTGCGGCCGACCCCGCTGGGGGCGAACAGCGGCGCGAACGACGAATGCAGATGCTGGCCGCCGCGTTTGGCGAAGCTGCCCGTGAGGATCCACAGCAGTTTGTTCAGATAGGAGCACAGCGTGCTGTTGGGCGCCTGCTGAATGCCCAGATCCTCGAAGACCGCAACACTGTCGGCGCGTGCGATGCGCCGCACCGATGCGCGCAGCAACTCCTCGTCCACGCCGCAGCGGTCGGCGTATTCGCTCACCGGGACGTCTCGCAGTAACTCGCGGACCGTGTTTGTGCCGTTGACGTGCTCGGCCAAAAACGATTCGTCGCAGAGATTTTCCTGGACAAGGACCGCCGCCATCGCCGCCAGGCACCAGGCGTCGGTTCCAGGGCGCACCCGCAGGTGGAAGTCGGCCATCTTCGCGGTGTCGGTGATCACCGGATCGATGACGATCATCGCGCGCTCGGGATCTTTGGCGATCTCGTTGAGGACGACCCGCGCCCGCGGGAAGCTCTGCGACATCCAGGGATTTTTGCCGACGAACACCGACACCTCGGCGTGCTCGAACTCACCGCGGGTGTGGCCGCCGTACAGATGCCTGTCGACCCAGTGCTCCCCTGTTTTCTCCTGCGCCAGCGCATTCGAGCGATACCGAGAACCGAGGGCCTTGAGGAACGCCCCGGCGTAGGCCCCGCCGAGATGGTTACCCTGGCCGCCGCCGCCGTAGTAGAAAATCTTGTCGCCGCCGTGGGTGTCACGAATGTGCTTGAAGCGCTCCGCGACTTCGGTGATCGCGGTGTCCCAGTCGATTTCCTCGTAGCTGCCGTCGGGGGTTCGGCGCATCGGGGACGTCAGCCTGTTGGAGTTGTTCTGGTAGTGGTCGAGCCGCAACGCCTTGTTGCAGGTGTAGCCCTGAGACGCTGGGTGGTCCTTGTCGCCGCGGATCTTGGCGAGATTGCGACCGTCGAGTTGCACGACGATGCCGCAGTTGCACTCGCACAGGATGCACGCGGTCGGTTTCCAGTCAGTGGTCATCGTCGGCCTTTCGGTCCGGGGATTCGGCCAGCAGCAGTGCACGCAGCTGGCGATGAACCAGGTCGAGGGGTTTCAGATCGCGAGAACTGCGGGCAACGATGATCGCGCCCTCGATCGCGGTGGTCATCAGCATCGAGAGTTCCTCGGCACGCGACGGCTCAACGCCGTCGGACACGAGGCGCCGGGTGATCAGATCGGTCCAGCGGCTGAACACCGCCGCGGACCGTTCGATCAGCGGAGTCGCGCCACCCGGGTCGTCGGGATCGCCGGCCTCGACCGCGATCGCGACGATCGGGCAACCTGCCCGGTAGTCGCTGCCGAGCAGCTGGTCACGATAGGACTCGATGAGCGTGTCGAGCACGTCGATCGCGTGCTCCCCGCTGGCGATTCGCCTGGCGACGTACTCCCCCGCGTAATCGACAGCCTCGCAGAGCAATTGCGTGCGGCCGTCGGGAAAGTAGTGATACGCCGACCCGCGCGGCGCTCCGCTGTGTTTGAGCACGTCGGAGATGGCGGTTGCCTTGGCGCCGCGCTCCCGGATCAGCAGCGCGGCAGACCGCACCATGCGCTCCCGGGGACCGGCCATCTTATGTATGTTTGCATACATAAGATCTTCGCGCCAGCGTGAGGCCGCTGCGACGGCCGAGGGTTGACACTGCGGCGGGCGTCCACCCAATATGAACGGAGTTCATATTGGGCTCGTTCAGATTGGACGTTCAGATTGGCTTCGCCGATGCGGACCAAGTGGGGCGACCGTGCCGCCCGCCGCGGCGACATCGTGCGCGCCGGGCGGTCCTTGCTCAGGGAGGACGGCCTGGCCGCGTTGCAGATGCGCGACGTCGCCCGGCGCGCCGGCGTCGGCCTCGGCACCGTCTACACCTACTTCCCCACCAAAGAGGCGCTCTTCGCCGCGTTGTACGCCCACCGACTCGACCAGATGCTGAGCGATCTCGCGCCCAAGCTCTCGGCGACCACACATCTCGAGGAGCTGTTCGTGCTCGTCGCGACCAGCTACCGCGACGTGTACGCCGAATTCGGCAAAGACCTCGACATCCTGTCCGTCATCGGCGAGCGGTCGCAGGTGGATCACGCAACCCGCGACCAACTGGCCGCGTCGTCCACCCGGGTGTTGGACGAAGCGCGGGCGATCCTCGACCGGGCCGGTGTCGCGGACACCGAACTCACGCTCGCGTTGCTGTGGTCGACGGTCACCGGCCTCGCCGACCACTTCACAAGCACGCGACATGAACTGTTGCGCAACACCTGGGACGAGACGGTTCACTTCGCGGCCCGGACGATCGTGCGCGGACTGGCTACGACACTCACCACCGGAGGTTCCCATGGTTGAAGTAGACGTCTTCTGGGCGTACGGCCTCGGCGCTGGATTCGCCGTCGCCGCAACGCATCAGATCGCTTTGTCGAAAGACCGTCCGTCCGGTGCGGCCGAGACCGGCTGGCAACGATACTTCTCCTCGCCTTACTTCACCGTCACCATGCTGTACTGCGCGCTGCTGTTCGCACCAAGCGGCGCGTATCTGCTGTGGGCGTTCCCCGATTGGGAGACAATGCAAGTCGCCCGCGACCACGCATCGCTTCCAGCTTGGCTCGTCACGCTGTTCGCGATCACGAACGTCAGTCAGGGAATCCTAGGCTACTGGGTGACCGCGAAGCTGATCCGCGCCGGGCGCCGGTATGCGGCCTTTCTGCAAATCGGCGTCGGCTACTTCGGGATGTTCTTCATCCTCGTGCACGGCTGGGACGGCCGCGGCTATCAGCGGTTCTTCTCCGCGGACCGGGCGGTGTTCCAGTCGTGGCCCCACGACCCGTCCTTCGGCGATGCGCTCGGGCGCGCAGGCCGGTGGCTGACGTCGCCGGTTGCGCTGACGCTCGCAGGCATGTCCGTGATTGTGGTGGTGCTGCTGTGGATCATGTCGGCGTGGCTGCACGAGGGCTACCGGCTCGTCGGCATGCAGGACACACCGAGAACCCCGACGGTCGTCGCCGCGGTTCTGGGTTTCGTGTTCGCCTGCGCGCTGGGCTCCGCGATCGCGTCCAGCGTGCTGATACACCTGCTGGCTTGGTGGATCGGCGTTCCCGTCGCAGCGGTAGTCGTCTGGCTGATCGCGTTGCGGCCAGGGAGCGGGCTCGGCCACCTGTTCTTCGAGCGCCTTCGCATCGCTGACACGACGGTTAGTGCGCCCGAGCCGGTAGCTGCATGACGGCGATCGCGCTCAGCGGCGCGGCCGTGGCGATCACCGGCGGCGCCCGAGGCATCGGCCTGGCGACTGCCAAAGAGTTCGTCGGCCGCGGCGCACGGGTTTACATCGGAGATCTCGACGCGAACCTAGCCAAGACCGCAGCAGCCGAAATCAGTTGCTACGGTTTACTATTGGACGTACGCTCCCGTAATTCCTTCGCCAATTTCCTCGATTCCATCGACGCACCCCTGCAGGTGCTGGTGAACAACGCCGGCATCATGCCGACGGGGCGGTTCGTCGACCAGGACGACGCGGTCGTCGAGGCAACGGTCGACATCAACCTGCGCGGCGTGCTGATTGGTACCAAATTGGCGTTGCCCGGCATGCTTGAACGCGGCAGCGGCCACGTGATCAATATCGCGTCGTACCTCGGCACGGTGCCCGCCGCCGGCCTTGCCGCGTACTGCGCCAGCAAGTTTGGGGTCGTCGGGTTCAGCGCGTCACTGCGCGACGAATTGGCGGGCACCGGCGTGACGGTCACCGCGGTGCTGCCCTGCGCGGTTCGCACAGAGTTGGTGACCGGCATTCAGCTCGGCGGCGTGTTGCCGACGGTCCATCCGGACGCGATCGCCGAGGCAGTGGTGAAATCCTGCCGGCATCGCCGCGCCGTTGTCGCCGTCCCGCG
>Ga0209006_10001711_pt1 | contig 19882 bp, 20 predicted proteins | sample JacPin_JW_Ref_O2_FD_188567 | JGI IMG/M metagenome (GOLD analysis project Ga0209006, IMG submission 188567) | Forest soil microbial communities from Algoma, Ontario, Canada - Jack Pine, Ontario site 1_JW_Ref_O2 (SPAdes) (version 2) | ecosystem: Environmental > Terrestrial > Soil > Boreal...
CACGTTCGGGATGTGGTGCTGGTGCCGGTTGCGCTGGGCGCGGGGTACATCGCGTTTCTACTATCTGCGCTGGGTTTTGCTCTGGACTCGCAGGACAAAATGCTGGCGGCCGGGGCTTACGCTCGGATTCGCAGCACGTTCGCGGGACTCGCGGGATGATGACGAGATCGATGACACGCCCGGATCATTGCAGCCCGATTCACTTCTAACAACCAGATGGCTCTGGAATTTTTTCTGACGAACAATCTGTCGCCCACTCTGCTGCGGCAGGTGGAGGAGTTTCTGGACAGCCAGGAAACGGGCCATCCATTCCAGTTTCCGCAATGGCTCGATGCAGGATCAAGGTTCGTCTTGCTGCAGGAAGAAAAGAGAATTCGCTGGGTGGGTGGGTTCAGTGTGCATTCGCCCTTGGGATGGAAGGTGCCGTGGATTCGCGCGGCGGCAGCCAACCGAGGTCCGGTTTGCGACGACCGCCAGCTGTGGGCCGACGCCGTGGACCAATTCTCGGAGCAGATGAGACGCGACCGGTTCACCTTCTTGGATGTTTCACCAGACTGGATCCAGGATGGTACAGGCGAGCCTGTGGGCCTGTTTAATAACCCGGAATGGAAGCTAATCGGGGGCGAAGCAGCTTCGTTGCGCTTGAATCTAAACCGAAGCGGGGATGAAATTTTTGCGAATTTCAGCAAGAACACGCGCTATGAAGTGCGGCGGGCGGAACGCGCAGGCGCCACAGTCACGGTGGCTGCGAGCGACGCGGAGGTTGACGAGTTTCTGCGCTTATACCAGGAACTGGCGGCCCGCAAGGGTTTTCAACCGGATGTGGCGGAGCGCCAGCGCCGCCAAATAGGCTGGCTGATGAGCGTGCCGTCGCGAGGTGCGCTGCTGCTGGCACGGACGGAAAAGGCGGTTCTCGGAGGCGTCGTAGTCGCAAGAGCGGGGCGGCGCTGCTGGTACATTTGGGGCGCTAGCGACAAGCGGCCACAGTTGAACGTTGGACACATCCTGCAATGGCATGCTCTGCAGTGGGCGAAGTCACAGGGTTGCACCGAGTACGATTTTGGCGGATATACCCCAGGTGCAACGTCAGGGCCGGCGTGGTTTAAAGCTGGCTTTGGAGGCACTGCGGTGCGTTTTACCGCATCTCGCCGCCGGCTGCTTCGGCCCGGGACCTATCGCGTGTTTAGTCTGTTGTCGAAGATTCGATAGAAGGGGATCAGGTACGATTCTTGGCGTGAACAGGGAAGGATACGATCGCGGGATCCAGCTCTTCAATGACCGCCACTTTTATGATGCTCACGAAATCTGGGAAGACGTGTGGCGGGAGTCGAAAGGTCCGGAAAAGAAATTTTTGCAAGGACTGATTCAGGCTGCCGTCGCGCTGCATCACCATTCGACGGGAAATTCCGTGGGAGCGTGTTCACTCCTGGAGCGCGCCCGAAAGAATCTTGTCGAGTATCCGGAAGACTTTGGCGGGATTCGCGTGGCCGATTTCCTGGCTTCTTTGGCAATGTGGCGAGAGTCTATGTTAGCCGGACGACCGGCGCCACGCTTTCCGAAAGTTCTCAAGATCGAGTGAAAGAATAGCCCGAGTTTGAGGTCGCACGGCCGGTTCTGAGGTGAAAATACGGAGATGCTACCGATGACTTTTATGCGTACCTGTCTAGGCTCGATTCTGCTGGCATTTTCCCCCACTTTTCTGCTGGGGTGGGGTGGGATCGGGCACATGGCCGTTGCCAACATTGCCTACCAGAAAATGACGCCCGCCGTGAAAGCCCGGGTTCGCGATCTTCTCAAACTCAATCCTGACTTCGCGAACTGGGAGAAACAGATTCCCGCGGGAACCTCAGCGGACGAACATGATCGGATGATCTTCGTGATGGCCTCGGTCTGGGCGGATGACATAAAAGGCGAACCGCAGTACTCCGACGACGGCACGGACGGAGGCAATACGCCCGGCCGCCCATTGTCTTCTCAAAATATCGGATACAGCGACCTGCTCCGGCACAAGTAATGGCATTTCGTAGACACGCCTTTTTCTCCGGATCAGACGCCGCTGCCTGCGATTCCCGAGCCCAATGCTGAAACACAGATCGTGACGTTTCGCGCAGCGCTGGCTTCGTCGCAACCCGACGAAGTGAAGTCTTATGACCTGGTCTGGCTGGTGCACATGGTCGGCGACATTCACCAGCCGCTGCACAGCGTAACCCGCGTTACGCGAACCGCGCCGAAAGGAGATGCCGGCGGCAACCGGGTGAAGCTTTTTGGCGATGCCGCTTACAATCTGCACTCGTACTGGGATGATCTGCCGGGCTTCGAATGCAAATTCTGCAGCGACAAAGTACAGTGTGTGAACCGCGCCACCGTTCTGAGCGGCACACTGCCTCCGGTTTCTGCGAAGAGCGCTCACAATCTGGATACCGGCGCCTGGGTTCGCGAGAGTTTTGATCTCGCGCGGACCAGGGTGTATCGCGATCCCATCGGTGTCGAAGATCAGCCGTACACCATCGTGCCGGGCTCGCAGTACGACCGCCAGGCCTATGAGCTAGCGCTCAAGCGGATTGCGATCGCCGGCGAGAGGCTCGCCCTGGTGCTGAATAACGAATTGAAGTAAGAAATATGTTTGTAGAGGACGAATCGGTCGATCTTCAGCGCCGCGATTTTCTTGTGCGCTTCTGCCAGGGAGCCGGAGCGGCGCTGGTGCCAGCAAGATTGTGGGCATCGACTTTCTTCAACCCGGCGCAAGTTTCGGGCCACGACGACGCTCGCAGTGATGCCGGATTTCACATTGCCCCGCATTATCGAAGCCAGCGGGCCGTCGACGCCACCCTGCTGCAGGTGCAGACCGGGCTTGACGATTTCCCCACGGAAAAATATGCGGAGCAGATTGCAGAAATTCTCCGCGAGTGGAGTGAAAGTTTGCTGCGTTCGGCTCGCGAGACCGAGGCCTTGAGGAAAACTCTGTCCGCCGATTTCTCCGGCGCATCGCTGCAGCCCGCGGAGAGCCGGATCGTGCGAACCGGGTTGGGCCTGGAGGTGCGACGGAATAAGTTCGCCATGCAGCCTGCAGTCAGCGGCGATGCATTCCTTCGAGAGTGGCAGGCTCGGCTGACGACCTTTACGAACATTGTGGCGGCTGAATTTCAGATTACGAAAATCGACGCGGCGGAGTCGATTTCGTCGAACTCTGGGTTGCCCGGCCACGTGCAGACTCGGGTGCGTTACGAGATCGTGGGCACGGGCGGCGATTTTTATCGGGAACAGCGAGTGGGCGCGTGGGAAATGGTCTGGGAGTCTTCGCCGTCAGGCGAATTTCGTCTGAGGAATTGGCGTGTGATCGACGAAACGCAGGCTCGTTCCAAATCTCCGATCTACGCGGATGTAACCGCCGCGGCGCTGGGCGGCAACTCTTCGTACTCCGAACAAATATTGCATGGCACCGATTACTGGCGCACCCTAATCGACGGCGCTTCCGGCATCGATGTATACGGCCACAATGGAGTTTCCGCGGCCGACATCGACGACGACGGCTTCGACGACCTTTACGTGTGCCAGCCTGCAGGCCTTCCTAATCGCGTCTACCGCAACCGCGGAGACGGAACCTTCGAAGATGTTACGGAAGGGTCCGGCCTGGGCATTCTGGAAAATACCGCCTGCGCGCTTTTCGCCGACTTCAACAACGACGGTCGTCAGGATGTAATTTTAGTTCGCGCCAGTGGCCCGCTACTGTTTCTGAACGAAGGCGGCGGAAAGTTTCGTGAAAAGCGAGACGCATTCAGTTTTGCGAATGCGCCGCAAGGAACATTCACAGGCGCCGCTGTCGCTGACTACGACCGCGACGGCTGGCTGGATATTTATTTTTGTCTTTATGCCTACTATCAGGGCACCGGACAGTATAAGTATCCGTCCCCCTACCACGATGCGCAAAACGGTCCGCCGAACTTTCTGATGCACAACAACCGCAACGGCACGTTTCGGGACGTGACCGCGGAGTCAGGACTGAACCAGAACAACACGCGGTACAGCTTTTGTTGTGCCTGGGGAGACTACAACCGTGACGGCTGGCCTGATCTCTATGTGGTGAATGACTTTGGACGAAAAAATCTTTACCGTAACAATGGGAACGGAACATTCACCGATGCTGCATCGCCGGCCGGCGTGGAAGATGTCGGTGCCGGCATGAGCGCCTGCTGGGTTGACTATGACAACGATGGGGCTGAGGACCTCTATGTCGGCAATATGTGGACTGCCGCGGGAGAACGCATTTCGACGCAGGATGCTTTCAAAAAGAATTCTTCGACGGAGATACGCGCGCTGTACCAGAAACATGCAATGGGAAATTCTCTGCTCTGGAATCACGGTGCAGAATTCGAAGACGCAACCGGCTCTGCGGGCGTTGGAATGGGGCGCTGGGCATGGTCGAGCGACATGTTCGACTTCGATCACGATGGATTCCCTGATCTCTACGTTACGAACGGCATGGTATCCGGGCCGTCCCGCCAGGAGCTGAACAGTTTTTTCTGGCGGCAAGTAGTCGCTCGCTCGCCTGACGAAGCGCGCGCAGCGCACGAATACGAGCAGGGATGGAATGCGATCAACGAACTACTCCGCTCCGATGGTACCTGGAGCGGTGAGGAGCGCAACGTTTTCTATGCCAACAATCGCGACGGGACTTTCAGCAATGTTTCCGCGGTGGTTGGAATGGATTTCTTGGAGGATGGCAGGGCATTCGCCCTGGCAGATTTTGATCACGATGGGCGACTGGAAGTTTTGCTGAAGAATCGTAACGGCCCGCAATTGCGGTTACTGAAGAATGGAATCGAAGAACTGCCGGCGTCGATCGCATTTCGTCTGCAGGGCACGAAAAGCAATCGCGACGCTATTGGCGCGCGCATTACGATTGAATGCGGCACGCGGCGCCAGACGCGGATGTTGCAAGCGGGATCAGGCTTTCTTTCGCAGCACAGTAAAGACCTATTGTTCGGACTCGGGGAAGCAAACGGGCCGTTGCATGCAACGATCCTATGGCCGAGCGGCGCGGTGCAGGAACTCCGCGATCTTCCTATCAACCACAGAGTTTGGGTAGAAGAAGGGATTGAAACCTGGCGTGCGGATCGGTTTAAGGCGGCGACTATGTCGCGCTCTCCGACTACTGTGGCTGCGACGGAACGAGAATCCTTGCCCACCACCGTCGAATGCTGGTTGCTGGACCCGATTACCGCACCAGACTTTTCCTTGTCCGATCTGTCAGGTCAAACTCGCAACCTTCTGCGACTCCGGGGCCAACCCGTATTGCTGAATTTTTGGGCCACGCAATCTCCTCAATTTGGGGGCGAGCTCGCGGTTCTCCAGAAATGTCAGCGGGCAGCGCGGGGACTGCAAATGATCGCGGTTAACGCGGATGGCTCGACCGAGGACGCTCTTCGGGCCATCATCCGCGACCACCATGTTTCATTTCCGATTCTGCGCGGATCGGACGAAGTTGTCGCTATCTACAATATTCTTTACCGGCAAATGTTCGATCGTCATCGCGATCTTACTCTTCCGACCTCGTTCCTGATCGACGAGAAGGGGGATATCGTAAAGGTCTATCAGGGGCCGATCGAACCCGAGCATGTCGAGCAGGACTTGAAGAGTATTCCCCGAACAGACGCCGCGCGACTGGCTCGCGCGTTGCCTTTTCGCAGCCCAAAATACACTTTGGACTTCGGCCGGAACTATCTCTCCTACGGTGCTTTATTTTTTCAGCGGGGATATCTTGATCAGGCGGAAGTTTCATTTCAACAGGTCTTACGCGACGACCCTGCGAGCGCCGAAGCACTTTATGGTATTGGAAGCGTTTACCTCAATCAGAACAAGAACGCTCAGGCGCGGGAGGCCTTCGAACGAGCCCTGAAAGCACGCGCCAATTATCCCGACACTCTGCCCGATGCGTGGAACAACCTGGGCGTCATCGCCACGCGCGAGGGTCGCGTCGACGATTCCGTGCCATGCTTTCAGGAGGCTCTCCGGCTGAACCCGCACCATCTTCTTTCCCTCGATAACCTGGGCAACGCCTATCGGATGCAAAAGAACTGGGATGAGGCCCGCAAGGTGATTGAGCGAGCGCTGGCAGTCGCGCCAGAAGATCCTGAGGCGAACTACAGCATGGGGATGATCTTCGCGCAGGCTGGCGACACCGATAAGGCTTACGAGTATTTACGGCGAGCATTGAAAGCCCGCCCTGCCTATCCTGAAGCTCTGAATAATCTGGGAGTTCTCTATCTGATCACGCAGCGGCGCGATCTGGCGGTTAAAAGTTTTGAGCAATGCATTCGCGTCGCGCCGGCTTTCGATCAGGCGTACCTTAACCTGGCGCGGGTATATGCTCTGGAAGGGGCGCGCGACAAGGCTCGCAACTTGCTGCTGGAACTACTAAAGCAGCATCCCGATCATGCCCAGGCAAAACAGATGCTCGAGCAGTTGCGGCGATAAGGTACGAAGAGAAGTGCGCGCAAGCGTTCGGAGGCGTTCCTGCGCTGGATATGATTGCGCATTGCGTTGTGTATAACTAAACTTTCTTAAACGGTACGGGAATCGACGATTCCAATTGAAATATTATTGTCCCCTGCCCTCATGTCCTCCCTTTTCGTATTCGCCAACGAGTTGAAATACGCTCGCAGCGTAGCGGCGATTGTTTTGTTTACGTTATATGCCGTCGGCATGCTGGCGCAGGCTGCCGCGAACGGGGCGGCGGTCAACGGATCGAGAGTTAACGGATCGGCGGTGCTAGGAACGGTTCGCGACTCTCGGGGAGACGCAATCGTTGGCGCTGTCATTCAGTTGCAAGCGAAAGATGGAAGCGATCCCTTTCGGGCGCAGACGGATGCCCGAGGTGGCTATAGTTTCACCGCATTGCGAGAGGGTGTCTACACTCTGCGTGTCGAAATGGACGCGTATAGGGAGGGAGTACGGCCTTCGTTTTTTCTCGCTGCGAAGGAAAGCAAGCAGCTTGATCTCACGCTGGAGTCAAAGTCGGTGCCGGAGGCTCAGACCGCAAACCCCCCGGCAGTGCGTGCTTCGGAATTTTTCGACGAGCCGCAATTCACGGTTGCGGGAGTTACGGACACCACGAATCTTGGGGGCCACGGTTCCGACACGGTGGTGCGAACTCGAGAGGCGCTTGCCAAAGAAACTGTCTCGCTCGCGTCGACCGGGGCGGCGTTGCTGGATCCGGCGCACGCCCCTGCCGCCACAGAGACAGAAAAAAGGCTTCGCGAAGAAGTTGAACGCGCCCCAGGCAATTTTGAGGCGAATCATCGCCTGGGCGTACATTTAATCGAGAAGGGCCAGGCTCGCGAAGCGGTCCCTTATCTCGAGCGCGCTGCCGCACTTAACCCCACTGATTACGAGAATGGCTACGATCTGGCACGTGCGAATGCGGACGCGGGCAACGACGAGCGTGCCCGCGAAAATGTGCAGACATTGCTGGCCCGCGGCGATGGGGCGGAGCTTCATCATCTTCTTGCGACGGTCGACGAGAAGCTGGGCGATTCTCTCGATGCGGTCCACGAGTATCAGCGGGCGGCGCAATTGGATCCACGCGAACCCTACGTCTTCGACTGGGGGTCCGATCTCCTTTTGCATCATGCACCCGAGCCGGCCTGGGGAGTCTTTCAGCGAGGCAATCGTTTATTCCCGCGTTCTGAGCGCATGCTCGTTGGTCTGGGCGCGTCGCTGTTTGCCCGTGGTTCCTACGATCAGGCAGTAGAGCGAATTTGCGAGGCGTCTGATCTGGATCCCAGCGATTCGGCGCCGTACATCTTTCTGGGGCGGATGCTGAAGGCTGAGAATGCGCCGGCCGGCGGCCTGGTGGAAAAGTTGCATCGCTTTGTCACTCTGCAACCGCAGACCGCGGAGGCGAATTACTACTACGCCCTCGGCCTGTGGAAGTTAAGGAAGAGCCCTGCAGACACGGCCAACCTGGAAGAGATTGAAGGTCTTTTGAATCGTGCGATTCAAATCGACCCAGCCCTAGCGGTTGCGCATCTGCAATTGGGGATTCTTCGTGCCGAGGAAAAAGATTATCGGAAGGCGATTTTCGAGTATGAGCAAGCCATCCACTTCGATGCGCAGATGGAAGAGGCGCATTACCGTCTGGCCCAACTCTATCGGCAGAAGGGAGAAACGGACAAGGCGACATCGGAGTTGAAGATTTACGATCTGATGCTAAGAAATTCGGCGGTGCGGGAAGAGCGAGAGCGTCACGAGATCCCTCAGTTTGTTTATACGCTGCGAGACCAGTCGCGGCCGCAGACGCCCTGAGCGCCGCCTGAACCGGCGACCCCGCTTAGGTGCCGGTGTATAATCCGAATTCGTGAATTAGTGGCGTGAAATTTTCCACCCTGCGAGGAGCCCATGTCCGGAACGAAGGCAGAAGACTACGCCAGCCGCACCGCAACCTACTTTGTGTTCATCTTTTTGATCGGGGCGATTGTCGAGACCTTGATCGCCAACTTTGGCCGATAACCTGGAACGATAGCGCAATTTGAAAAGCCGACAGTTACGATGCGGATATGCCCGCGATAGAGGACTGGCGGGAAGTCCGCTGCACCATCCGGTGTGTTACACTTTCGCATTCAACTGAGAATCCTAAGGCAGGCAGGGCTTCCGATCCGCACATGCTTTTTTCCAAAGAATATGTGGGCTATCTGGCCCGCGAAGTCACCAAGAAATTGATTGCTGGCAAGTTCATCGAGACCGCCGCTGTTCCGGCGGTCACGGAGCGCGTGCACGCCGCCCTGGTCGACGAGCTCTCGCTGGAAGACCGCATCAACGACGAGGTTCGCGTAATCCTCGAAGCCTACTCGGACGAAATGCGCAACAGCGGCGCCAACTATCAGGAAATGTTTCGCAAGGTGAAGACCGAACTGGTGCGCAAATACAAGGCGGTGCTGTGAGGCTAAGCCGCGACAAAGTCAACGTGCTGGCCCGTGCTGTCTCCGATGTGCTCAAGCAGATGGATGAAGTGGAGTTCATCGAAGATCCCAACACGATCCGTCAGGAGACTCGTAAGATTCTCGAAGAGTTGCTCACTCAGGAAGCAAGAATCGATACTGCCGCCCGGCAGAAAATCGAGAGCCAGAAGCGCACCATCCTCGAAGGCTCGCAGGAGTGGGACATTCTCTATCGGAAGTACTACAACGAGGAAGTGAAGAAGCTGGGCGTGTAGCTACGAGTAATTCCTTCAGTTAACTTCCTTCAGTTCAATTGAAATTAAATTGCGCACGGAACGCGCCGGGCGTTTGTCTTCTGTCACCACTAGTTTGAATGGGCCGGAGTGAGCGTCTAACGGCTTACCGTCCATCGTGTCGGCGACCAGGACTTCTCCGGGATGGAAACTGGGATCGACTTCACCGAGAGCGAGCACGACTTTGTAGCCGTCAGAGCCGGTAGCCACCACATAGGCCGCGAGGGCCTTGCCGCGAAGTTGGTTGCCTAATGGCGCTCCCAGTTTAACCAGCAAATCGCTGACGCGAACGCCGGAATAGGCTTCGTCTGCATTCGTGTGTGAATTGTGAATCGTCACAGAGATGTGCGGAACAGCCTTGAGTTCACTCGCCGACAGCACCACCGGGTTGTGATCGGAAGATGTCAGCAACGACAGCGTGTCTTTGGAGGACGGTAGCGAAGACGACAGCGAGGACGGCTGCGACTCCGGTTCGCTGTTAGCACCCGCGGTCGGAGGCGTCGCGCCCTGCTGTGCAGCCAGCACGGATGATGCGAAGGATGAAGCATAGAGAGTGATGACGAAGAGGATGGTGCTGAGCTTTGTGGTCCGCATGGTGCGAGCATAGCGCGGAAGCGCGTTGTTGTCAGCTATGCGAAGATTGGTTTTGAAGGACGCGAATCGGCGAGAAAAAAGGCCCCGCTTGCGCGGGGCCAGGGGGAGATGAACCGCAGTCCATTCTCAGGTGGCTTGTCTTCTCCGCTGGATGGTCTGCAGGTGCTGCTGATACTGCTGTGCATTATGTGAAATCTTGCGCAGGGGCAGGCTGGTGAGCCATTGATCGCGGGTAATGGCGCGGCGTTCGCGGCGCGAGCCCACGTGGCCCCGGTGTCGCAGGTTCACCGGAGTCTTCTCCGCCGTTTGCTGCTGCCAGCCGCTGCCATCGCTTACGCTGAACACTCCGATGTAGCCACCGACCAGTAATTGCAAGGGGCTCTGAATTTGATTTCCGCGGTCAAATTGCGTCGAGCCCTGGGCCCGGAAACTCTCAAACCACGCCGGATAGACGAAGTCCGAGACTAGAACGTTGTTGATCTGGTAGCCAAAGCGGTCGTCTTCGCAGGCGTCGCACACTTCGTAGGCGAAAAGCGTGCCGCTGGTGTTGGCGTTCTGCACGAAGACGGTAAGGTTGATGTTGGGATCAGCCAGCATTTCCAGCAATTCGTGGCTGGCAGTGACACTCCAGGAAGTGCTGGCTTTCAGATCGCTGGCGGCAAACACTTTCCCCATGGGCAGGCCGTCCGGCGTAAGGTCATGGTACCCCAGAGCGCCGGCCTGATCGGAGTCGTCGAGAATGACCAGCCACCAGGTTCCCGGGGTTGCCGGTGTGCCTTGGGGAATCATGGTGAGTTGGGCGTCAATGCCCCAAACGGGGCGAAAGTCGTTGCTGACCTGCTGCTGCAGGGCAGTCACGACCGGGATGACCTCAGCATCGGTCAGCACGGTGCTCTCGTTGATGACGGATATCTGAGTTGGGGCTGGTTGCGCGTGAGGACCTTGTGGCATGAAGTGTTTTCTCCTTTGATGTGAATTTTCGGAGAACGCGCAGGCGGAGGTGCCTGACTCTGTTGAGAGCAGTCTTATACCCTGACGCAAGGAAGGCAACAGAAATGTTGCGCGCAAGCGACCCGCAGTTTCACTTTGGGAACACGGTAGTGCAGGCAAAGACGCTGTTAATCTCACTGTGCCCACCGCTGTTTCTTGTCTGCGGAGGAGGATTGAGATCGTCATTCAGCACCTGCCATGTCTGAATGTCATCCCGAGCAAAGCGAGGGACCTCGGGGTTTGCCCGCACAGGCGGCAATGGTTGCGCGAGCAGGAACCGAGGTCCCTCGCTTCGCTCGCGATGACAGACTGATTTGAACGACTGAATCGGGACACGAGGAAGAGGCGAATCAGTGGCGAGTGGGATCAGCGAAGTGAAGGCGATCATAAAGCGTGCCGCCGAGCACGCGGGATTTGACGTCTCGGGCATCGCTCCCGCCGCTGATGCTCCGGAACTGAATCATTTCCCCGCCTGGATCGCCGCCGGCCACGGCGGCGAAATGAAATACCTGGAAGCGCGCGACGATCGAGGCAATCTTAAGCGGGCATCGCTCGCGAACGTTGCTCCCTGGGCACGAAGCGTGGTGGTGTGCGCCATTAACTACAACACCGACCATCCCTATTCGACCCGGGTTCGAGATTCCGATCGCGGATGGATCTCGCGCTATGCCTGGGGCCGCGAAGATTATCACGATGCGGTGTTGCGGCGTTTGAAGCAGGTGGAGGCTACGCTTCGGCAGGCTCTGCCAGCCGAGTTGCAGCCGACACTGATAACACGCAGTTATGTAGACACCGGTCCCATCGTTGAGCGCGTCTATGCGAAATATTCCGGCGTGGGATGGATCGGCAAGAATACCTGCCTCATCAATCAGAAAAAGGGCTCATGGCTTTTTCTGGGCGTGATTCTGACTTCGCTGGAACTCGAAGCCGACCTGCCCGCGCCCGACCGTTGCGGCAGTTGCACGCGTTGTATCGAGGCCTGTCCGACGGACGCGATTCTGGCTCCCTATCAACTGGATTCCAACAAATGCATTTCGTATCTCACAATTGAAAAGAGGGGATCGATCCCGGAAGATCTGCGCGTCGGCATGGGACGTCATGTTTTTGGCTGCGATATTTGTCAGGATGTCTGTCCGTGGAACCGCAAGGCTCCGGCTACGACCTCCGGGGAATTTGGACCGCGCGACGGCTTGGTGAATCCGGCACTGGCTTGGCTGGCGGAAATGTCGGTGGAGGAGTTCCGCGAAACATTCCGGGGATCGGCTATTCGCCGCGCCAAGCGCACCGGTCTGCGCCGTAACGCCGCGATCGCCATGGGGAACAGCCGCGATCCGCAATTCTTACCGCTACTCGGCCGCCTGGCTACTGACGAAGACGAATCGGTGGCCGAGAGCGCACGCTGGGCCAGAGCCCGCCTGCTAGATCTCGACCAATAAAATTGATTCTCGAGGTTCCGTCGCCGCGCCGCGACCAGATGATAACGCCTTGCGTTATCGTCTTTTGTTCGCCCAGATAATCCTCGCGTTCCTACCCGAATTCTTACGGACTTCGGTAACTGGTCTTACCCATTCCCGGCAACTAATCTACGGCAAAGGGGTTGTTAAGTGATGTCTAAGCTTGTGCCTCTGAGAACCTGTATGTCCATACTCTACAATCAGAGGAAGTGGCGTGTTTCCAGTCTGTTAGCGGTCGTAGTCTTGGCCTGCGCGTCTCTTTCCGCGGCCTCGGCGACCCTGCTTTTAGAAGAGCCCTACGGCACTATGGGATTTTTTACTGCGACCGGCCATGCCGCGGTATATCTGTCGGGAGTGTGCGCCGAAACCCCGGTTGCTCTCCGCCGCTGCGCCGCGGGTGAAACCGGAGTTGTGCTCAGCCGCTACGATGGCGTTGCCGGCTATGACTGGGTCGCAATACCGCTCATTCCCTACTTGTACGCGGTAGACCGGCCGGAAGACGTTCCGCTATTCGCGGATGCGAAGATGGTCGCATTCCTTCGCGACCACTATCGACGAACGCATCTCGAGGATATTGTTCCCGACACGAATGATGACGAAGTACCCGGGGGAAACTGGTACGAACTCGTGGGCTCGTCTTACGATCGCACAATCTACGGTTTCGAGATAGAAACCACGGCGGCTCAGGATGATGCGCTAATTCGCAAACTGAACTCCTCGCCCAATGTATCCCACTTTCACCTCGTATCGAGAAACTGCGCCGATTTCGCCAAGGGCGTACTGAACTTTTATTTTCCCAAATCGCTGCATCGCAGCATTGTTGCCGACGTAGGGATGACCACGCCCAAGCAGATGGCGAAAATGCTGGCGCGGTTTAGCGACCGCCATCCTGAACTCGAGTCTTCGCGGCTGGTGATTTCTCAGGTGCCGGGCGGCATGCCACGTAGCAGTCCGGTTCACGGTGTGGTCGAGTCGTTCCTGAAATCGAAGAAGTATATTGTGCCCAGTGCGGTGGTCAGTCCGATTTTTGCCGGATGCGTGGCTGCGGTTTATATCGGCACGGGTGCCGGGCGTTTCAAGCCGGCGCGAGACGCAATGGTATTTGTGGTAGGCAGCGGTCCGGAGCGGCCCATAGGCCGCGAAGATCGTCGCGCCTATCAGCAACAACTGAAGCACTACCTGGCGCAGGCATATCCGGAAACGTCAGGCAAGCGTGTGGACCGGACATGGGAGAAATTGCAGTCCAGAGCTCAAGCGCAGGTGGACGAGCACGGAAGGCCGGTTCTTCAAATGCAGGTGGATGGAAGCCCGGTGCTGGTAGGCGCAACCGCGGAAAATGTCTCCGCCGACGGTGCTCCTTCGCGATTGGTGCGCCAACTTCTCGAGGCCCGGTTGCAGTCCGAGTTAGGGCGCGGATCGCAGCCTGGCATTACCGAGAGTGAGATCGCTCGCGACTGGAAATTGCTCGAGCAAACCCTGCCGGAGAGCGATGAGCCCTTGACCGCTCGGTCCGGGCAGCGCGCGGAGAACAACATCCGCAGCAACCGTCCCTAATACGGACGACGTTATACGCACGACATTCCAAAACAAGAAACACAGTAGTCGTCGGGCTGGCCCACTTGGAGGCGAAGCCCGTCGCGGCCGCGTTATTGTTCCTGTGGTGTCCTGACGGGAGGTGGCGCCGGAAGCGGCTGCCCTGGATTCTGCTGTTGCTGCATTTGAAGTTGACGCTGTTGCATCTCTTGCAGCATCTGCTGCGGCGTTTTCACCGCCGGTTGATCCGGGGAAGCGGCAGGTTGCTCTGCCTGCTCCGCGGGTTCCGGCTGCTCGGCGTTTTCATCCCCAGTATCTTCGGTGGCGTCGGCTGCTTCCCCTTCGGCTCCCGCATCTGGAGGCATCACGTTTCCGGCCTGCATGGGTCCGGGCTGGGGCGGTCCGGGGACCGCCGCATTGGCTGCATTCTCTGGCCCCGTCTTCGCCACCAGCACTACGCGGGTAAGAAGGTTCGAATCCTGTGCGGATCCGAGTAGGACGTAGTTAAAGTGCGACCCGTTCAGCAAGTCGGCCATTACCTGCCGCACCGGTCCGGGCCCCAGCCGAGTGACTACGCGTTCGTTTGCCGCCGGAATGTCAATCTCGGCGCCGGTCTGCTTGCGCACGGCTCGAAGGATGTCGCCCAGCGTGGAATTGGGCGCGACAATACTTAGTTCCCCATTTTGAAAACTGACCTGCGGGGCAACGGGCGCAATCGAGTCCAGCGGAATCGGTGGAACTGGTCCTTGCGGGCCTGAAGGCAACGGGGGCAACTGCGGCTTTTTCGGCTTGTGCTGAGCGGGCGTCGTCGCGCTCAAAGAGCATAGACTCCCCAGGCACAGGACCACAATCCCGGCAAACTTGGCAAATTTCATTCCTGTGCTCATATGACGACAACTCCTCAGGGAGGCTGATTCCCGGAACGGGCGATAAAGCCAATAATTAGGATTCTACACTTTCGGAAGCCACTGCAAGGAGCCTTCCAAATGGTGCGTTCCCACTTAATTAGAACGCCTTTAGCCTACTCTCTTGCATCCCTCGATGCCATAGCACAAGGCGGCGACTGTCTTACAACTCGATTACAGTCAACCATTTCCGGGGGGTTTAAATCTTATGGGGGCAAGCCCAATGGAGTAAACTGAGCTGGGACTCTTCAACCTTCTGAAAGTAAAGGCGGAACTGCTATGAATCTGGCGTCGCGCCAGCTCTCCACCGTTTTTTGGATAGTTCTGAGGACTGTGCTGGCAGTGTCTGCCGTTACCGTCGGTGCTCATGCGCAAAGCTGCCAGACAGCGGGCGATCTGGATGAGGCGACCCGTGCGGCTCTGACTGTGGCCGGGCAACGTTATTTTGGAATGGCAGCCAAGGGCGACGCAGCATCGTTGCGGCAGAGTGCTATTCCCAGTCTTGCTTCCGATTTCACTGGTATCGAGGCCACGGTCAAAGACCATCAACAGGACCTTAGCGGCGGCCAGGGCACGGTGAAGTCCATTTTTCTGCTTGAGGCCCAGGGCTCGGCGCCCGTGCCCCACGCGGAATTTGATTGCGGAGTCTTTAACAAGAACGGTCAGACTGCGGGCAGCGCGGTCTTTTATCTCGACAATCTTCCTCCCGCCAAGTATGGAGTTGTTTCGCTGGACGCGACTACGGCCAAGGGGAGAACTATGTTTTCCGTGATTCTCCAGCAGATGGGAACGGACTGGAAGCTAGGAGGTTTGTACGTGAAGTCCGCTCAGGTGGCGGGCCACGACGGCGACTGGTTCGCCGCTCGTGCTCGCGAATACAAGGCCAAAGGGCAGATGCACAACGCCTGGTTTTTCTATGCGGAGGCCCGCGCCCTGATTTCTCCACTGACTTTTATGAGCACTCTGGCTACCGACAAGTTGTATGAGGAGTCGCAGAGCCTACAGGCTTTCGATGTTCCTGCCGATGGAAAGGCTGTTGACCTCTCGGCGGGAGCCACGACTTACAAGCTCACCGCAATGTTCCCCCAGGTGGTGGACAACGATCTGGATTTGATCGTGAAATACCAGGTGCCCGACATCTCCAATACGGCTCAGACCTATCAAAGCAATGTTGCGGTGATGAAGGCTCTGGTGGCGAAATATCCGGAGTTGAAAGACGCGTTTGGGGGAATCGTTGCTCGCGCGGTGGATCCCAGTGGCCGCGATTACGGGACGATGCTGGCGATGAAGGATATTAAGTAAAACGGTTGTCAGTTGTCAGTGATCAGTTCTCAGGGATGGTGATTGGCTGTTCGTCCAGTCGGCACTCTTTCGGATCTTTATCGTCGCGAAGACCTAAGAAAACCGGCGCGCGCAGCTTGGGGCCAGCACCTTCGTTTGTCCCACCAGTCCACTCAGCGTATTCGATTTCGGCCACCAATTCTGGTTTGACCCAGGTGACTTTGCGCAAGGCTTCAACCTCTCCGAAAAAGGGATTGCTTTTGGTCTCCAGCTTCTTCAGCACCTTGGAGATTTCGGAGAGAGATTTCTGATTGAAACCGCTTCCGGCTTGTCCCACGTGAATCAGTCGACCTTTCTTGTCATAAAGGCCGAGCACGACGGAACCAAAGTGCTCACGGGTGCCTTCGGGCTCGGTGTAGCCTCCGATCACCGCTTCCAGTTGGTGGCGGATCTTGATTTTGAGCCACTCCCGCGTACGGCGCTCTTCATAGATGCTGGCGCGCCGCTTGGCTAAGATTCCTTCCAGACCTTTTTGCTGCGCGATTTCAAAGAGAGCTTTACCTTGCTGCTCGTAATGATCGGAAAATTGCACGCCGTCGTCGGTCACCAGCAGCGACGACAGTTTGCGCTTGCGTTCCTCGAGTGGAACGCGGCGCCAGTCGTAACCATCGAGATAGAGCAGGTCGAAGGCATAGTAAAGCACGGGAACGTCGGCGTTTGCGGTGCCGCGCCTTCCGAAGGGACGAAAGCCGGTGCGCTGCTGCATTAGGCTGAACGATGCTTTTCCTTCGGCATCAAGGGCCACCACTTCACCGTCCAGGATTGCAGTCTTAGCCTTTACCATCTGCGCCATGTTCTTGAGTTCCGGATAGCGCGCGGTCAGGTCGTTCTGATTCCGCGACACCAACCGCGTCTGACCGTTCTCGATAAAGGCGATAGCACGATAACCGTCCCACTTGATTTCAAACAGCCATTCAGGACCGTCAAAGGGCTCGTCGATGGATTCGGCAAGCATGGGATGGATGATCGTAGGCATCGGCCGCTTCACTGGTTCGGAGCCGGATTCGACCGCAGAGGACACAGAGGACGCTGAGTTTTTTGTGAATTTCGATCTCCGATTCTTCTCCGGCGGCGTCGAAGCGTTCTGCACGGCAGCTTGTTTATTTATTTTTCGTTTTCCTCCGGGCTCCTCCCGGGCCGCTGCGGTTTGCGTTTTTTTTTTCTTCTCTACTCGCGCCAATGCGTCGGCGAGCCACGCTGCCTTAAGCTTGCCGCCGCCCGTAGGTCGACTCTTCCATTTTCTCGATCCCGAGTCGTCAGCCACATCCTCGAGAGTGCGCCCGGTCAGTACCGAATCGTCCATCGACTCAATGTCGTATCCCTCTTCGACGTGATCGTCGTGTTTCTTGATCATCAACCACTCGTTGCCCTTGCTGCCGGGACGGCGGGCGCGCATCTTTACTAGAGCAAAATCTCCCTTGAGCCGTTTCCCCTTCAGGCGAAATTTTAGATCGCCTTTGGCCAACATTTGCGCTGCTTCAGCTTCCGTGCCCGGAACATATTTCCCTTCGACCGCAACCGGCGAGAGCGGCTGCCATGTTCCCACATCCCACACAATTACAGTCCCGGCGCCGTAGTTGTTCTCGGGGATGTTTCCTTCAAAATCGAAGTAGGAAACGGGATGATCCTCGACTTGCATGGCCAGCCGCTTGTCGGCGGGATCGAGTGAGGGCCCCTTGGGCACGGCCCAGGACTTCAATACACCTTCCATCTCCAGCCGAAAATCGTAGTGCAGGCGCGTGGCGTCGTGCTTCTGCACCACGAAGCGGTTCCCTGCCTTTTTCTCCACTTTCGGCGGAGGCTCCGGAGTCTCTTCAAATCGCCGTTTTCGCTTGTATTCTTCTAGAGCCATAAAGAAAACCATTTAACCACAGAGGCCGCAGAGGTCACAGGGAAAGCCACGGCAGATATACGATGCTTTAAAATCCTCAAACCATGCGACGTGAATTTCCCGAACTTCCCCTGGTGGGGGTGGGTGCGGTCATCATCGAAGAGGACCGCGTGCTGCTGGTAAAACGTGCGCGGCCACCGTTGCAAGACCAGTGGTCGATTCCCGGAGGCGTGCTGGAAATCGGTGAACTCATGCGCGAGGCGGCGGTTCGCGAGGCTCACGAAGAAACTGGACTGATCATAGAACCGGGCGAACTGCTGGGTGTCTACGATCGCGTGCTGCGGAACCTTGAACAGCGCGTGCAATATCACTATGTACTGATTGATTTTCTGTGCCGCCGGGTTGCCGGAGAATTGCAAGCAGCTGACGATGCGGCCGAGGTGCGGTGGTTTAAGAGAAAAGCCCTGCACGAGCTCAATCTGGCGGAAGATACGCAGGATGTGATCCGCAAAGCCTTCGCCAAGCTAGGTTGAGGCGGGGTCGCCAGTTCCACCATCTTCCCACTCGGCATCGCAATCGTGGCAGTGCCAGGCCGAGCGCTGGACGGGCATGGGCACCCGTAGGAAGGCGCTGATGTAGGCAATGGGGCGATCCAATTCCTGGAAGTTGACGTCCAGCGACTGGCACTTTGGACAGCGCGGCTGCTCGTAGAGGCCGACGCCCTGCACGTAGAGGCCTTCAAGAATGGGCTCGTCGAGAATCTTGCGCGCGTTCTCGGCGTCGGCGATTTTGACGTTGAGTTTGATGCCGCCAATAAAATTCGAAATGAACCAGTCCATGCGGACCAGATTTTCGTCCGCCAGAAAACATTCAAAGCCGGCTGACTCAAGGCAGCCCTTGGCCAGCAGCGCCTCCGGCAAATCGCGAAATTTCCGGATGGTGGTCAACTCCTGCACTTGTAATTCAGGGCGCTCAACCGGAGCGGGAAATTCTAGCTGTCTGCGGTCCAACTCTTCTTCGAGCGCGTCCCAGGCCGGGTCGGTGAGAGACTCCGGAGTCTGCGCCAGTCGCTGCAACTCACCATCGGCCATGGCGGCGTAGTTGTCCGCCAAGCGGCGCCGCTCGCGCTGTTCGTTGAGGTAGGAATCGTCTGGATGCGTCACTGGCTAAGGATACCCGACGGTCAGCGATCCGGCCAGCCGAGACTCGAAATTGAAGTTCTGAACGACTCTTTAGTCGTTTACGCGACGCCATTCAACAATGATCTGCTGATGCTCATCGTTATCGACATGGCGGACGGTGTGCTCATAGTGACAGTGTTTATCGCCCACGGGGGAGGAACTCCAGTCGCAGTCGGAGGGTGCGGGTGCGTTAAAGATAGCCATGCGCTCCTGAAACGGGTCCGATCGAATGAAAGGAAGGAAGAATAGTAGCGCAGCAAATAGAAGGATCAGCCGACCAATCAATCGGAACTGTTGATTGAAATCCGTTCCCGCCTGGTTCTGTCCGATGTCCGTGGTGGTACTCCTCAGGTAAGGCAGGAGTGCAAGCGCGGCTAACCCGAGGAATGCCCATCCCGGGCCAAAGAAAAAGGTCAGGAGGAGGAACATCAACGCGCCGCCAAAAATGAAGAGTAGTTCTACGACTACTGGGCGCAGACGGCTATGTGAGCGGCGCCTGCGCCTGCGACGACGAAATCTTCGTAGCCGGTTTGGTTCGGCAGCGATCGCCGATGTCATTCCCGCCTCCCACAAGTAGGGGATGGCTCCACAGCATACGCCTTGCGACGGTTAGGGTGTTGGAAAATCTTGTGGAGACTTATGATCGAGCGCAGAACCGCCGGAAATGAATCGACCACGTGCAAAGAAAAAAGAAACGGCCCATAAGCTGGAAGCTCATGGGCCGTTCGGTGGTCTGGTTGGGATTGACCAAGAGGTGGTCACTCTACGTGGCCTCTCACGGCAACTCCGGGCTCCTGACCGACCTGCGTCAGGCGGAATCAATC
>Ga0209006_10001712_pt1 | contig 19880 bp, 23 predicted proteins | sample JacPin_JW_Ref_O2_FD_188567 | JGI IMG/M metagenome (GOLD analysis project Ga0209006, IMG submission 188567) | Forest soil microbial communities from Algoma, Ontario, Canada - Jack Pine, Ontario site 1_JW_Ref_O2 (SPAdes) (version 2) | ecosystem: Environmental > Terrestrial > Soil > Boreal...
AAGCGCTGGGCGAAGCCCTAGGCCGCGCTAGCTTTTTCGGGCGCGCGCACCGAGCGGTCGAAATCCTCGATCAACGCCTTGGTGACGGCGCCGGGCGTGAATTTGTACTGGCCGATCTCGCGCACCGGCGTGATCTCGGCGGCGCTGCCGGTCAAAAACACTTCCTGCGCCTTGGCGAGCTCCTCGGGCAATATCGCGCGTTCGGTCACCTTGAGCTGGCGCGCCTTGGCCAATCCTATGACGTGGCGGCGGGTGATGCCGTCAAGGAAGCAATCGGGTGTGGGCGTGTGCAGCTCGCCGTCGATCACCAGGAAGATGTTGGCGCCGGTGGCCTCGGCGATGCGGCCACGCCAGTCGAGCATCAGCGCGTCCTCGTAGCCCTTGGCCTCGGCGGCGTGTTTCGAGAGCGAGCAGATCATGTAAAGCCCGGTCGCCTTGGCGGATGTGGGCGCGGTGTTGGGCGCGGGGCGGGACCACACCGCCCAGTCCATGCGGATGCCTTTGAGCCGCGCCTCGGGCGAGAAATAAGCGCCCCAATCCCACACCGCGATCGCCATGTGGATTTTCGTGTGCTGAGCGGAAACGCCCATCTGCTCCGGCCCGCGCCAGGCGATCGGGCGGACATAGCCGTTCTTTATGTTATTGGCGCGCACGCATTCGTTCGAGGCGGCCATGATCTGCTCGAGGCTCCAGGGAATCTCGAAGCCCAGGATGCGGCCGCTGTCGATCAGCCGCTGGCTGTGCTCCTTGAGCTTGAAGATGCGGCCGTCATAGACCCGCTCGCCCTCGAACACGGCGCTGGCGTAATGCAGCGCGTGGGTCAGCACATGGATCTTGGCCTCGCGCCAGGGCACGAACTTGCCGTCGAGCCAGATCGAGCCGTCGCGGTCGTCATAGGGTATGAGGCTGGCAGCCATGGGTTTCCCGGCGTTCCCTTGCGTTTCTCGCGCCTTCACCGGCACGCTTGAATCTGTGCGATTATGGCCGAAGGCGCTTCCCGATATAACGGTTTCCGCGTAAATTAGTCAACATGGCTGACATAAAATCCGCTGCCAACCCCCTGTTCCTGCGCGAAGAGGAACTGCGCCAGGGCATCGAGCTGCTCTATTTCGCCTATCGCGACTTCACCTCCGAAGCCGACGCCATGCTGGCGCGCTACAATTTCGGCCGGGCGCATCACCGCGTGGTCTATTTCGTCGGCCGCCATCCGCAGATGAGCGTCAGCGACCTGTTGGGCATCCTGCGCATCACCAAGCAGAGCCTGTCGCGCGTGCTGGGGCAGCTGGTGCGGCAGGGATTCATCGTCCAGAAACCCGGCAGCCGCGACCGCCGCCAGCGGCTGCTGGAATTGACCGAGAAGGGCGTCGAGCTCGAGCGGCAATTGTCGGAGACCCAGCGCCAGCGCATCGCCCGGGCCTATCGCGAGGCCGGCGCGCAGGCGGTCGAGGGCTTCCGCAAGGTGATGACCGGCATCATCGGCGGCGAGGAAGATCGCCGGCGCTTCGAACGGAATGCTCCGGCCGCGCGGCCGGAACGCGCCAATGACGGCTCGCGCTGAACGCGCCGGCGCCATGGACGAAGCCCATCTGCTGGTCGTCGACGACGATGCACGGCTCCGGGATCTGCTGCGGCGCTATCTGGTCGATCAGGGATTCCGCGTCACCACCGCGGGCGACGCGGCCGAAGCGCGCGCCAAGATCGGCGGCATGGATTTCGACCTGCTGATCCTCGACGTGATGATGCCGGGCGAAGACGGCTTCGCCCTCACCAAGAGCCTGCGCGAGACCAGCCGGATTCCGATCCTGCTGCTCACCGCCCGGGCCGAGACCGAGGATCGCATCAACGGGCTCGAACGCGGCGCCGACGATTACCTGGTCAAGCCGTTCGAGCCGCGCGAGCTGGTGCTGCGCGTCAAGAACGTGCTCGCCCGCGCGGCGGCCATGCCCGAGAAAACCGGCGAGCTGCGCCTGGGCGCCTGCCGGCTCGACTTGAAGCGCGGCGAGCTTTACCGCGGCGCGGCGCCGGTGAGGCTCACCAGCGCCGAACAGGCGCTGCTGATGACGCTGGCGCAACAGCCCGACGAGGCGATGTCGCGCGAGGATCTGGCGCGCGCGGCGCAGTTCAGCGGCAATCTGCGGACGGTGGACGTGCAAATGACGCGGCTCCGGCGCAAGATCGAGCGCGATCCCAAGTTTCCGCGCTATCTGCAAACGGTAAGAGGCACGGGCTATGTCCTCAAGCCAGATTGAGCACGGTCCGGACAGCCCGCCGCTCTTCCCCGAGCTGGCGGGAACGGCGGCGGCGCGATCGGCCGGCGCCGACAGCCACCGGCGCTGGTTCAAGCGCATGCTGCCGCGCTCGCTTTACGGCCGCTCGCTGCTGATCCTGGTGCTGCCGCTGGTGCTGGCCCAGGTCATCGCCACCTGGGTGTTCTACGACCGGCATTGGGACACGGTGGCGCGGCGTCTTTCCGCCTCGGTCGCGGCCGACATCGCGCTCGCGCTCGATTCGCTGACCATCGCCGACGACGCGCAGCAACGCCAGGTCGTGTTCGACCGCGCGCTCGCCGACACCGAGCTCTATTACGGCTTCCGCCGCGGCGAGACCCTGCCCAAGGGCATGCGCCGCTCCACCAGCGGCCGGATGGACGAGTATCTCGCCGACGCGATCTCGCAGCGCCTGGGATTGCCGTTCCAGATCGACGGCGATTTCGACCCGCGCGACATCCTGGTTTCGATCCAGACCAGCGACGGCGTGATGGAAGTGGCGGTGCCGAAGAAACGCCTGTTCACGCCCACGACCTACATCTTCATGATGTGGATGGTGGGCTCTTCGCTGGTGCTGATGGGCGTGGCGGTGCTGTTCATGCGCAACCAGGTCCGGTCGCTGCGCCGACTCGCGGTCGCGGCGGACGATTTCGGCAAGGGGCGCGACGTGCCGCATTTCCGCATCGAGGGCGCGACCGAGGTGCGCCAGGTCGGCGCGGCCTTCCTCAAGATGCGCGAGCGCATCCAGCGCCAGATCACCCAGCGCACCGAGATGCTGGCCGGCGTGTCGCACGATCTGCGCACGCCGCTGACGCGCATGCGGCTGGCGCTCGAGCTGCAGAAAAACGACGCCAAAACCGCCGAGCTCAAATCCGACCTCGCCGCCATGGAGCGCATGGTGAAGGGATATATCGACTTCGCCCGCGGCGAGGGCACCGAGGAAACGCGCGACAGCGATCTGTCCGTCCTGGTCAACGACATCGCCAACACCCTGGGACGGGCGGGCACGCCGGTGCTGCTGGCGCTGCCCGAGAGTTGCCATCTGCCGCTGCGCCCCGACGCCATGCGGCGCTGCCTCGGCAATTTGATCGCCAATGCGCGGCGCTACGGCAAGCATGTCTGGGTGACGGTGGTCGAGAACAAGGAGACGGTCGAGGTTCTGGTCGACGACGACGGCCCGGGCATCGCGCCGGCCGAGCGCGAGAACGTGTTCCGCCCCTTCTTCCGGCTCGATACCTCGCGCAACCCCGAAACCGGCGGTACCGGGCTGGGCCTGGCCATCGCCCGCGACGTGGCGCGCGGCCACGGCGGCGACATCCTGCTCGAGGATTCGCCGCAGGGCGGATTGCGCGCCCGGCTGCGTCTGCCGAAATAAACCGGGGCCGCCGTCCATGGAGGTGACCTTCATCGGCAGCGGCGACGCCTTCGGCAGCGGCGGGCGGTTCAACACCTGTTTCCTGGTGGCGGGAAGCAAGACACGGTTTCTGATCGATTGCGGCGCGAGCACGCCGGTGGCGCTGAAACACGCCGGCGTCGACCCGAACGGCATCGACGGCGTAGCGTTGACCCATCTGCACGGCGACCATTTCGGCGGCTTGCCGTTCCTGCTGCTGGACGCGCAGCTGATGAGCAAGCGCACGCGGCCGTTCTTCATCTGGGGACCGGCGGGCTTTCCCCAGCGCCTGCAGGCCTTGCGCGAGGCGCTGTTCCCCGGCTCCTCGACCATCGCCCTCAAATTCGACGTCGAAACCATCGAGCTCGCGGCGGGCGTCCGCCGTGAGGAACCCGGCTTCGCCGTCACGCCCTTTCCCGCCGCGCATTCGGCCGGAGAGAATCCGTGCTTCTCGCTGCGCTTCGAATGCGACGGCAAGGTCGTGACATATTCCGGCGACACCGCCTGGAACGACGATCTCGCCGCCGCCGCGCACGGCGCCGATTTGTTCATCTGCGAATGCAGTTCCTATGAAAAGCCGGTCAGGGGCCACCTCGCCTATCTGCCGCTGAAGGACAAGCTGCCGGCGATCGGCGCCAAGCGCGTCATCCTGACTCACATGAACCCCGACATGCTGGCGCGCCTCGCCGAGGTCACGATCGAGACCGCGCGCGACGGGCTGACGCTTACGGTCTAGACGCGGCGACGCGCACGCAAACGAAAGGGCCGCCCCGAAGGGCGGCCCCGCTTTTCGATCCGATGATGTCGGAAGGTTACTTCGCGGCGCGGCTCTTGGCCGTGTCGCGAATTTCCTCGAGGCCCTCGGCGACGCGCTTGGTGATCACGTCGAAGGCTTCAGTCTGGGCCTTGGCGAGGGTGAGGGCGAGTTCACGCGCATGGGCGAGGCCCTTCTCGAAGGTCTGCTTGAGCAGCTCGGCGTTCTTGGCGATGCGGTCTTCGGGAGCGGTCGGCTGGGTGATGTCGCGCAACAGCGTCGTGGCCTCTTCGATCGTCTCGCGGGCGATCTCGACCTGGCGCTTGGCGACCGCCTGCAACCCTTCGGCTGCGAGCTGGTTGGCCTGGGTCAGCGCTTCGACGTTCTTGCGCTGGCTGGCGAGCAGGGATTCGGCGTCGAAACCCGGCACATTGAAGCCGGCAAACGCCTTGGTGAAGTCGGTGTCGAGGAAATTGAGTCTGCCGTCCATGGGTTCCATCCTTGGCTAGAGAGCGTGGGTTCGGGTCTTGGGTCTTAATGGGTTCGCAGCATTTATGTTGCACTGCACAATCGGGAATATGGGCCCCATACCCATAGCCGTCAAGCCCTTTTACCAGCTGTCAGCTTAAATTATCGCAACGCAATAAAATTGCTGAAAGCCAAAAGGGCCGAATCGAGCCTTTTCCGCCGAGTCAGACCCCGGCGGCTTCAGCCGCCGAGACCCAGTAAGGCCTGGGCCAGGGACAAGCGGCGATCGAGCGCGGCCATGGTCTTGGCCAGATCGGCGCTCGGATCGTTCAGGAACACAATAAGAACGGAAATATAGACCACGGCCAGGATCTTGCGCCGCGCCTTTCCGGCCAGGCCGGCGCTCGATATTCCGGCGGCTTCGAGCATCCAGCCCATCGACACCAGCAGCCGCTTGAAGCCCAACAGCGCGGCCGGGTCGCCGATGCTGTCACGGAGCATGGACGCCACCGCCTTGCGGTGCGGCTTCAACGCATCGAAGCGCCGCATCAGCACCTCGAACAGCAGCTCGCGCGGCTTGTCCTTGGCGCCGGGCTTGGGTCCGGCCAGCGCCGCCTGATCGAAATGCCGCAGGCAGGCGCCGAGGATCATCGGCTTGCCGCGATAAAGGGCGTGCAGCTGCGCGAGCGACAACCGGGATTCGGCCGCGATCTCCGCCAGCGAGACCCGCCGCCAGCCTTGGCGCGCGGCAAGCGACAGCGCGGCATCGACCACGCGGGCCTGGGGATCGCCGCTTCGGGCGGCGCGCGAAGCTTTCTTCCGGATCGGCATAGACCGGATTATCGCACTTCCCGCCCATTAAGCCAAAACTCTAAGCCCTAGCTGGACAGCTCGCGCGAGCGCCTTGCCGCCGCCGCGACCGCGCGTTGCAGCAAGGGCTCGAGCCCTTCGGGCCCCATCAATATGTCGAGCGCGGCGCGCGTGGTGCCGCCCGGGCTGGTCACATCCTCGCGCAGGGAGGCGGCGCTGTCGGGGGAAAGCCGCGCCATTTCCCCGGCCCCGGCGACGGTGGCGCGCGCCAGGGTTTCCGCGAGATCGGCCGGCAGACCAGCCGCTTCGCCCGCCTTGGCGAGCCCCTCGATCAGCAGGAACACATAGGCCGGGCCGCTCCCTGAAACCGCGGTCACCGCATCGAGCAGGGTCTCGTCCTCGACCCAGGCGACCAGGCCCACCGCCGCCAGCAGCTTTCCGCACAGCGCGCGCGACGTGCGCGGAACCGCGGCGCCGGCGCAGGCGACCGAAACGCCGCGGCCGATCGCCGCCGGAGTGTTGGGCATGGCGCGCACGATCGCCGCCGCGGGGCCGAGGCTGCGCGCGATCGCGGATATCGTCTTGCCGGCGGCGATCGAGAGCGTGACCGCGCCGGCGGATGCGAAGCGCCGGTAATAGGGCAACACCTCGTCGAGCATTTGCGGTTTCACCGCCAGCACCACCGCGGCGGGCGCGAGTCGCACCGGCAGTTTTTCCGGCGCGGAATAATAGCGCGCGCCTTTGATGCGCCGCGCCGGCTTGGGCTCGACCACGTGGAAGGGTCCGGGAACGCGATTCGCCTTCCAGCCCGCGAGCAGCGCGCTCCCCATCTTGCCGCAGCCGACCAGCAGGATGGCGCGCGAATGCTCGGGACGAGACTTGATCACGCCTCGCCGATCGGATCGATCATCGCGGTGGCGATCGCCTCTTTGGCCGGCTTGCCGCCCCAGACCACGAGCTGGAAGGCGGGATAGAAGCGCTCGCATTCGGTGAGCGAGATGTCGACCAGATCCTCGATCTGCTCGACGCAGGCGCCTTGCGCGCCGCGCAGCAGCACGCCCTGGCGGAACGCCGGCGACTGGTCGTCGGCGACGTCGAAATGTCCGATCCACAACCGCTCGTTGACCGCGGCCAGCAGCTCGTTGATGGCGATGCGGCGCACGCGCGGCACCCGCATCTCGAAGGCGCAGGAGAATTGCAGCGCATTGACGGCGCGCTCCCACACGAATTGCATGCGATAGGCGCACCAACGCCCGGCCACCTCGACCACCAGCTCCTCGTCGCTGGCGCGGTCATGCGGCCAGGAATTGGACTGGACGATTTCCTCGACCAGATCGATCGGGTTGGCGGGCGCGGTATGGGTTTCGATCGACAGCGCGGTCAATCCACTCTCCTTGGGGCGCCCTTCTTGGGGGCCAGTTCTTGGCCGGAAGCGCGGGATTCGCAGATTTAGTAGGGAAACCCCCGCTCCACCACTAGGGCTAATCTGCCAAAGCCTTTCGAGCCGAGGCAAGCGCCGAATAGGCCGAAAAACGCGGAATCAGGGGAGGAATCAGGGGATGGATTTAGGCGCCGCGCCGCTTGGTCTTGGCCTGGCTGGCGGGCTTTTTCTTCGCCTTGAGGCCGAGCCGGGCTTCGAGCGCGGCTACCCGGCTCTCCAACGCCTCCTGCGCCCGGCGCGCCTTGGCGGCCATGGCCTGGACGGCGTCGAATTCGTCGCGCCGCACCAGATGCATGCGCGCCAGGATGCGCTCGGCATGTTCCTTGAGCCGTCCTTCCAGTTCCTCGCGCATGCCGGCGAACGCACCAGCCGCACCTTGCGCCACGCGGGCGAGATCCTCGAGCAGGCGGTTCTCGGATTGCATGCGCGGAACCTAGCATCTTGTGAGCATGGAAGCCCAGCGCCTATAACACCGGCCATGATCCTGGTCACCGGCGGCGCCGGCTTTATCGGCTCGAACCTGGTCGCGGCGCTCGAGGCGCGCGGGCTCGGCGATATCGTGGTGTGCGACATTTTCGGCCGCGACGAAAAATGGCGCAACCTGTCGAAGCGCGAGCTGGGCGGCATCCTGCCGCCCGGGCAGCTCTTCCCGTTTCTCGACGAACACGCCGCCCAGATCGACACGATCTTTCACATGGGCGCGATCTCCGCCACCACCGAGCGCGATGTTGATCTGGTGGTGGCCTCGAACTTCACCCTGTCGCAGCGCCTGTGGGATTGGTGCACCGCGCACCAGGCGCGGCTGATCTACGCCTCGTCGGCCGCGACCTACGGCGACGGCAGCGCCGGCTTTGACGACGACAACGCGCCGGTGGCGCTGGCCAAGCTCCGGCCGCTGAACGCCTATGGCTGGTCGAAGCACATGTTCGACCGCCGCGTCGCGCGCCTGGCCGCCTCCAACGCGCCGCGGCCCAAGCAATGGGCCGGCCTCAAATTCTTCAACGTCTACGGACCCAACGAGTATCACAAGGGCGCGATGAAGAGCGTGGTGGCGCACATCTTCCCGAAGGCGGTGGCCGGCGAGCCCGCCATTCTGTTCCGCTCGCACAACCCGGCCTATCCCGACGGCGGGCAGAAGCGCGATTTCGTCTATGTCGACGATTGCGTCGCCATGATGCTGTGGCTGTACGACCACCCCGGCGTCAACGGCATCTTCAATTCGGGCAGCGGCAAGGCACGCAGCTTCGCCGACCTGGCGGGCGCGGTGTTTCGCGCGCTGGGCAAGGAGCCCAAGATCGAATACGTCGATACGCCGCCCGAGATTCGCGACAAGTACCAGTATTTCACCGAGGCCAAGATGGAGCGGATCCGGGCGGCCGGTTACGACCGGCCCGCCACCGCGCTCGAACAGGGCGTAAAAACCTACGTCCAGACCTATCTCGCCGGCCCCGATGCGTATCGTTGACGCCTGAACCGTAAACCGCCCCGTGCTGACCATCCCCTATCCCGTCATCGATCCGGTGCTGTTGGCATTTGGGCCGCTGGTCATCCGCTGGTACGCGCTCGCCTATATCGCCGGGCTGTTGATCGGCTGGCGCTATTGCCTGTGGATCGCGGCGCGCCCGCCGCAAATCGTCAGCCGCACGCAGGTCGACGATTTCCTCACCTGGGCGACGCTCGGCGTCATCCTGGGCGGACGCGCGGGCTATGTTCTGTTCTACAAACCCGGCTATTACCTTGAAAACCCGGGCGAGATCGTCGCGCTGTGGCATGGCGGCATGTCGTTCCACGGCGGCGCGCTCGGCGTGCTGGCGGCGCTCTTTCTGTTCTGCCGCCAGCGCAAGATCAGCTTCCTGGGATTCGCCGACATCATCGCCTGCGCCGTGCCGATCGGGCTGTTCTTCGGCCGCCTCGCCAATTTCATCAATGGCGAGCTGTGGGGCCGCGTCACCGACGTGCCCTGGGCGATGGTGTTCCCGACCGGCGGGCCGGAGCCGCGCCACCCGAGCCAGCTTTACGAGGCCGGGCTCGAAGGCGTGGTGCTGTTCCTGATCTTGTTCACGCTGCTGCGCTGCGGCGCGCGGAAACGGCCGGGCACGCTCGTCGGAACCTTCCTGCTGGGCTATGGCGTGGCGCGCATCACCGCCGAATTCTTCCGCCAGCCCGACGCCAATCTCGGATTCCTGTGGGGCGGCGCGACCATGGGGCAGCTGCTGTCGCTGCCCTTGCTGGTCATCGGTGCGTGGCTGATATGGCGGGCGCGGACGGAACCGCCGCTGGCGTGAGCGGCGACGGTGATCTCCGCGCCCGGCTTGCGCGCCGCATCCGCGAAGCGGGGCCGATCAGCCTGGCCGAGTACATGGAAGCAGCGCTGTGGGACAAGCAATATGGCTATTACGCCATGCACGCGCCGATCGGCGCGGCGGGCGATTTCATCACCGCGCCCGAGGTGAGCCAGGTGTTCGGCGAGTTGATCGGGCTGTGGTGCGCGGATCTCTGGCGCAAGATGGGCGCGCCCGGGACGGTGCTGGTGTGCGAGCTCGGCCCCGGCAACGGCACGTTGATGAAGGACTTTCTCCGCGCCGCGCGCGTTGCACCCGAATTCCGCCGCGCCATCCGGCTACATCTGGTCGAACGCTCGCCTGCGCTGCGCGCGCTCCAGCAAAAAACGCTCGCCGAGGCCACCCCAGTCTGGCATGAGCGCCTCGATCAGCTGCCGCCTGGTCCGCTGCTGCTGGTCGCCAATGAATTCCTCGACGCCCTGCCCATCCGCCAGTTCGAGCGCCGCAAGGACGGCTGGCATGAGCGCCGCATTGGAATCGACGCGCAAGGCGATCTCGCCTTCGTGTCCGATCCCGCCCCTGCCGAAGCGCCGCTACCCGACTGGCCCGCGGGCAGCATCGTCGAGCTTTGCCCGGAGGCGCTGATGCTTGCCCGCAGCTTGGCCGCGCGGCTCAAGCAGCAGGGCGGCGCCGCGCTGTTCGTCGATTACGGCTATTTCCCCGGCGCGCCCGGCGACAGCTTCCAGGCGGTTTCGCGCCACCGGCGTTTCGACCCGCTCAAGGAGCCGGGCAGCGCCGATCTGACCGCCCATGTCGATTTCGCGACCTTCGCCCAGGCGGCGGCAAAAGCGGGCGCGCGGGTTTGGGGGCCGGCGGCGCAAGGCGATTTCCTCACGGCGCTCGGCCTGGCGGAGCGCGCCAAGCGGCTTGCCGCCGGCAAGACCACACCCGAATCCCAGGCGATCGCAGCCGCCTGCCGCCGCTTGATCGAACCCGCGCAAATGGGCAGTTTGTTCAAGGCGCTGGCGCTGACTCATCCCGCGTTGCCGGCGCCCGCAGGATTCGGATCATGATCGAACTCGGCTCGCTGTCGCTGCCCGGCATCCGCCACGGCTTCTTCACCCGCGAGGGCGGAGTCAGCGCCGGGCTTTACGCCTCGCTCAATTGCGGCTTTGTCGCCAAGGACGAGCCCGCGCACGTGGCCGAGAACCGCGCCCGCGCCATGAAAAATCTCGATCTCGCCGCCGCCGCCCTCGCCACCGCCAGGCAGGTGCACGGCACCGAGGCGGTGGTGGTGGAAAAGCCGTGGCGCGAGGAATCGACGCCGCGCGCCGACGCGCTGGTGACGCGCGTGCGCGGCCTGGCGCTCGGCATCTTGACCGCCGATTGCGCGCCGATCCTGTTCGCCGATGCCGAGGCCGGGATTATCGGCGCAGCCCATGCCGGCTGGCGCGGCGCGCTCAAGGGCGTGATCGAATCGGCAGTGGCGGCGATGGAGGATCTCGGCGCCTCGGCGCCGCGCATCAGCGCCGCCATCGGCCCATGCATCGGTAGCGCCTCTTACGAGGTCGGGCCGGAATTCCCCGGGCATTTCCTGGCGCAGGATCCGGCCAATGCTGCGTTCTTCGCGCCCGCTCCGCGACCGGGACATTTCCTGTTCGACCTGCCCGGCTACGCCGCCAAGCGGCTCAAGGCGTTGGGGCTGCAACGCGTCGAGATTTCAGGCGCCGATACGGCAGCCGAGGCCGGGCGGTTCTTCTCTTATCGCCGCGCCTGCCTCAAGGGCGAGCAGGGCCACGGCCTCGGCCTGTCGGCGATCGCGCTCGCGCCATAGACCGCCGCGCCATAGCTTTGCCGCCGCGCGCCCGATATGATGCGCGCCTCATCATGCGCCGCTCCCGCTTCGCCTGCGTCCTGCTCGTCCTCGCCCTCGCCGCCTGCCAGGGGGCCGAGCAGCCCCCGATCGCGAGCGGCGCCAAGCCGTCTTCCACGCCCGCGCTCACCCCGCCCGACAGCCTCGGCATTTTGGTTTTGCCGGTGGCGGGCGCGCCGTCGCCGGCGGCGGACGACATCGCCCAGGCCATGACCTCGGCGTTGCAGGAGGCCGACGTGCCGGCGAGCACCGGCGCGTCCAACCGGCGCAGCTTCCGCCTCGCCGGGCGGGCGACCGCGCTCGAAGCCGGCGACGGCCGCGACGCCGTGATCGTCTCTTGGACGCTCAACGACGCCGACGGCCGCACCCTCGGCGGCGCCGAGACCCACACCACGGTCAGCGACGCCTCATGGCGGCGCGGCGGCGAGGACATCGCCCGCGACCTGGCGCGGCCGGCGGCGCCGGCCATCGCCAAGCTGGTCGAAGGCGGCGCGCCCCTGCCGCAGGGCAATGCCGAGCCGGTGATCGCGCTGCATGCGGTCGCCGGCGCGCCCGGCGACGGCGACGCCGCGCTCGCCCGCGCCATGGGCGAGGCGCTGAAGCGCGTCAACATCGTGCTCGCCGGTCCGGGCGGCGCGCCGGCGGATTACATGCTGTCGGGCGTGGTCGAAATGTCGCCGCCCGACGGCAACAACCAGAAGGTCAAGGTGAGCTGGGCGCTGCTACGCCCCGACGGCAGCGAAGTCGGGCGCGTCAACCAGGAGAACGCGGTGCCGGCCGGCAGCCTCGACCGTTTCTGGGGCGATACCGCCTATGCCGTCACCAGCGCCGCCGCCCCTGGCGTGCGGCAGCTGATCGAGCGCGCCGGTCCGGCCGGCGGCGCCTCTTAACCCCTTCGCCGGGCGGCGCTTTCCGGCTTTTCCCGGGGCCACAAGGGCGTTTACAGCCCGGGCACCCTTTGTTACATTCGCGCCCGCTTTGGCCCATCGGCTCGAGGCGGGCGGCCCATCCGGGCGCAAGGCCACGGACGGCGATACCAACATGAAAATTCTCGCTTGCAACAGCAATCGCCCGCTGGCCGAGGCTATTTCGGCCTATCTCAAGACGCCGCTGACCGACGCCAGTGTGCGCCGTTTCTCCGACCTGGAAGTGTTCGTCGAGATCAACGAGAACGTGCGCGGCGAGGACGTGTTCGTGGTCCAGCCGACCTCCTACCCGGCCAACGACAATCTGATGGAATTGCTGGTGACGCTCGACGCGCTGAAGCGCGGCTCGGCGCGGCGCTCCACCGCCGTCATCCCCTATTACGGCTATGCCCGCCAGGACCGCAAATCCGGCCCGCGCACACCGATCTCGGCCAAGCTGGTCGCCAACATGATCACCGCCGCCGGCGCCGACCGGGTGCTGACCCTCGATTTGCACGCCGGCCAGATCCAGGGCTTCTTCGACATCCCGACCGACAATCTGTTCGCCGCCCCGGTGTTCATCCAGGACATCAAGGAGCGCTATGACGCCAAGGAGCTGGTCATCGTCTCTCCCGACGTCGGCGGCGTGCTGCGCGCGCGCGCGGTGGCGCGGCGGCTCGACGCCGATCTCGCCATCATCGACAAGCGGCGCGAGCGCGCCGGCGTATCCGAGGTCATGAACGTCATCGGCGACGTGCAGGGCCGCCGCTGCATCCTGGTCGACGACATCGTCGACAGCGCCGGCACGCTGTGCAACGCCGCCGAGGCGCTGGTCGAGCGCGGCGCCAAGACGGTGGCCGCCTACGTCACCCATGGCGTATTGTCCGGCGGCGCGGTGGCGCGCGTCACCGCCTCGCCGATGGAAGCGCTGGTCACCACCGACAGCATCGCCGCCACCGAGGCGGTGCGGGTGGCGCGCAACATCCGCCGCCTGACCATTGCCCCGCTGATGGCCGAAGCGATTTTGCGCATCAGCGAGGAACGTTCAGTTTCGAGTTTGTTCGCCTGAAGGAGTTGGAATTATGGCCGATACGATCACCTTGAGCGTCACGCCGCGCGACGGCGCGGGACGCGGACCTGCCCGCGCGACGCGGCGCGCCGGACGCGTGCCCGGCGTGCTCTATGGCGAGGGCAAGCCGCCCACGCTGATCTCGGTCGACCCGCGTGAATTGACGCGCGAATTCGTCAAGCCGGGCTTCTTCGCCCGCTTGATCGAGGTCGAGCTCGAAGGATCCAAGCATCGCGCCTTGCCGCGCGAGGTCCAGGTCGATCCGGTGACCGACCGGCCGGTGCATGTCGATTTCATGCGCGTCGGATCCGGCACCAAGATCACGGTCGCGGTGCCGGTGCGGTTCATCAACGCGGAGAATTCGCCCGGCATCAAGCGCGGCGGCATCCTCAACGTGGTGCGTCACGCGATCGACATGCTCTGCCCGGTGGACGCCATCCCCGAGCACATCACCATCGCGCTCGACGACCTCGAGATCGGCGACAGCGTGCATATCAGCAAGGTCAAGCTGCCGGAAGGCGTGCGTCCGGTCATCAGCCGCGACTTCACCATCGCCTCGATCGCCTCGCCGACCGCGGTGCGCGAAGAGGCGGCGGCGGCGGCAGCGGCAGCGGCTGCGGCAGTAGCGGCAGCCGCGGCGGCGGCCGAGGCCGGCACGCCGGCCGAAGGCGAAGCGGGTGCGGCTCCGGGCGCGGCTCCCGGCGCCACCCCGGGTGCGGCTCCGGGCGCGGCGGCGGGCGCCGCTCCGGGCGCGGCGCCGAAAGGCGGTGCTCCGGGCGCGGCGGCGGGCGCCGCCCCCAAAGGCGGCGCTCCCGGCGCGGCGGCGGCCAAGGCGCCGGCCGGCGGCGCGTCGCCCAAGAAGTAGCCGGTCGATCCGATGCGGCTTCTGGTCGGGCTCGGCAATCCCGGGGCCCGCTACGAGCGCGCCCGCCACAATCTGGGATTCATGGCGGTCGACGCGATTCAGCGCCGCCACCAATTCGCCGCCTGGCGCGCCAAGTTCCAGGGCGAGCTGGCGGTCGCCACCACCAAGGCGGGCGAGCGGATTTTCCTGCTCAAGCCGCAGACCTTCATGAATCTCTCGGGCGATTCGGTCGGCGCGGCGGCGCGGCTCTACAAGATCGAGCCCGTTGCCATCGCCGTGTTCCACGACGACATCGATCTCGATCCCGGCCAGCTCAGGGTCAAGCGCGGCGGCGGCAGCGCCGGGCATAACGGCCTGCGCTCGATCGACGACGCCATCGGCAACGATTACTGGCGCGTGCGAATCGGCATCGGCCATCCCGGCGCGCGCGAACTGGTCGAGCCCTATGTGCTGCAGAATTTCGAGGCCGATGAGATGGCGTGGGTTACGCCGCTGATCGAGGCCTTGGCCGAGGCCTTCCCGCTGCTGGTGCTGGACGACGCCGCCGGCTTCGCCACCAAGGTGGCGGCGATCCTGCGGCCCAACCCGAAGAACGCCCCTCCTAATTCCTCCCCCGCGAACGGGGGAGGGCATGGGCCAGCCGCGGATTAGCCATGGGATTCAATTGCGGCATTGTCGGGCTCCCCAATGTGGGCAAGTCGACGCTGTTCAACGCGCTGACCGCGACCCAGGCGGCCGAGGCGGCGAATTATCCCTTCTGCACCATCGAGCCCAATATCGGCCGGGTGGCGGTGCCCGACCAGCGGCTGGACAATCTGGCGCGCCTCGCCAACTCGGCCAAGATCGTGCCGACGCAATTGGAATTCGTCGACATCGCCGGGCTGGTGCGCGGCGCGAGCCAAGGCGAAGGGTTGGGCAACCAATTCCTCGGCCATATCCGCGCCGTCGACGCCATCGCCCAGGTGCTGCGCTGCTTCGAGGACGGCAACGTCACGCATGTAGAAGGTTCGATCGATCCGATCCGCGACGCCGAAACCGTCGAGACCGAATTGATGCTGGCCGACCTCGAAAGCCTGGAGAAGCGCCGTTTCGCGGCGGAGAAGAAGGCGCGCGGCGCCGACAAGGAAGCCAAGGCGCAGCTCGACGTGATCGAGCCCATCCTGGAGGCGCTCAAGGCGGGCAAACCGGCGCGCAGCGTGGCGCTGCCGCGCGAATCCGCGCCCATCGTCAGGGATCTGCAATTGCTCACCGCCAAGCCGGTGCTCTATGTCTGCAACGTCGAGGAAAGCGCGGCGGCCAAGGGCAACGCGCAGGCGGCGCGGGTCGCGGACTATGCCAAAAAACAAGGCGCGCAATGCGTGGTGATCTCGGCCGCGATCGAGGCCGAGGTGGCGCAACTCGCGCTCGAAGCCGAGCGGCGCGAGTTCCTCGACAGTTTGGGCCTCGCCGAGACCGGGCTCGCCCGCATCATCCGCGCCGGATACCGGCTCTTGGACCTGGTGACGTTCTTCACCGTCGGCCCCAAGGAGGCGCATGCCTGGACGGTGCGCCAGAACTCCAAGGCGCCGCAGGCGGCGGGCGTGATCCACAGCGATTTCGAGAAGGGCTTCATCCGCGCCGAGGTGATTTCCTATGCCGACTTCATGGCCGCGGGTGGCGAGACCCAGGCGAAAGAGGCGGGCAAGATGCGGCTCGAAGGCGCCGATTACACCGTGCAGGACGGCGATATCCTGCATGTGCGCTTTAATCTCTAGTTCTGGCTCTAGCCTTCGGCTGCACCCTTCCCTAATATCGCCGCCGATCAAAAACCCGGCAACGAGGAGGATTTCCATGGGACAGATGATTTCGCTGAGCGCCAAGGACGGCCACAAGCTGGGGGCTTATGTGGCCCAACCCCAGGGCAAGCCCAAGGGCGCCATCGTCGTCATCCAGGAGATCTTCGGCGTCAACAGCCATATCAAGTCGGTGACCGACCGCTTCGCCGCGATGGGCTATGCCGCGGTGGCGCCGGCGCTGTTCGACCGCGTCAAGCCGGGTATCGAGCTGGGCTACGATCCCAAAAGCATCGAGGAAGGCCGCGCGCTGCGCCCCAAGATTGCGATGGAAGCCTCGCTCGCCGACACCCAGGCGGCGATTGATTACGCCAAGCAATTCGGCAAGGTGGCGGTGGTGGGCTATTGCTGGGGCGGCTCGCTCGCCTTCCTCGCCACCACCCGGCTTTCGGGCGTCAGCGCGGCGGTGGGCTATTACGGCGGCATGATCGCCGAGAACGCCGGCGAGAAGCCGCGCGTGCCGCTGATCCTGCACTTCGGCGACAAGGACCAATCCATCCCGATGACCGACGTCGAGAAGATCAAGCAGGCGCAGCCGGGATTGCCGATCTATGTCTACAGTGCCGGCCACGGCTTCAACTGCGACGCGCGCCCGTCCTTCGACGCCGCCGCCAGCAAGCTCGCGCTCGAACGCACCACCGCGTTCCTGAAGCAGCATATCGGCTGAATTTATTGGGCGGCCCGTCTTTCGGGGAAAAGCGACAGCAGCCCTTCGCGTGAAGCGGGACAGATGCCGCGCTCGGTAATGAGCGCGGTGATCAGCCGCGCGGGGGTCACATCGAAACCGGGATTGGCGGCTTCGCTGCCCTCGGGTATCACCCGCACCCGCACCACGCCGCCATCCGCCAGCCGGCCCGAAATCTCGGCCAGCTCGGCCGGGTCGCGTTCCTCGATCGGTATCTTGCCGCCGGAGGACAGCGACCAGTCGATCGAGGGCGAAGGCAGCGCCACATAGAACGGCACCTGGTTGTCGAAGGCGGCCAGCGCCTTGAGATAGGTGCCGATCTTGTTGGCGACGTCGCCGGTCGAAATCGTGCGGTCGGTGCCGACCAGGCACAGATCGACCCGGCCCTGTTGCATCAGAAATCCGCCGGCATTGTCGGCGATCACGGTGTGCTTGACGCCGTGGCTGCCGAACTCCCAGGCGGTGAGACTGGCGCCCTGGTTGCGCGGCCGGGTTTCGTCGACCCAGACATGCAGCGGAATGCCCTGGTCGAAGGCCAGATAGACCGGCGCCAGCGCCGTCCCCCAATCGACCGCGGCCAGCCAGCCGGCGTTGCAATGGGTCAGGATTTCGACCGGCGCTTTCCGGCCTTTCTTTTCCCAGGCCTGCTGGATGAGCGGCAAGCCAACGCCGGCGATGGCGCGGTTGATGGCCACGTCCTCTTCGCAGATCTGGTTGGCGCGGGCATAGGCGGCGGTGGCGCGGCCTGGCGGCGGCAGCCTGGCGAGCAAGGCGCGCAAATCCTCCACCGCCCAGCGCAAATTGACCGCGGTCGGCCGCGTCGCGAGCAGCGTCTTGGCGGCCAGTTCGAGCGCCGCATCGGAGGGATCGGCGCGCATCGCCAGCGCCATGCCGTAGGCGGCGGCGGCGCCGATCAGCGGCGCGCCGCGCACCAGCATGGCGCGGATGGCGTGCGCCGCCTCGTCGAGGGTGATCAGCCGGCGTTTCTTGAACTCGAAGGGCAGCAGGGTCTGGTCGATGATGCCGACACCCGCCCCGTCCGGCTCGAGCCAGATGGTGCGCGTGGCGATGCCGTCGACCTTCATGATCTATTTCTTGGCGAGGACGCGGCCCGCCACCGCGTCGAGCTTTTTCAGCAGTTCCGGGTCGCGTTTGGCGGGATCGGTGATGAGCGCGGTGTCGAGCGCGTGGTCGCAGCCCTGCGGGCAAGCGCCCGAATCGCCGGCGATCAGCGACACCACCTGCTTGACCATCGCCTTGGCCTTGTCGGCGTTTTGCAACAGCACCTTGACGATCATCTCGACCGTGACGTGATCGTGGTCGGGATGCCAGCAATCGTAATCGGTGACCATGGCGACGGTGGCGTAACAGATCTCGGCCTCGCGAGCGAGCTTGGCCTCGGGCATGTTGGTCATGCCGATGACGTCGCAGTTCCAGTGGCGGTAGAGATTGCTCTCGGCCAGGGTCGAGAACTGCGGGCCTTCCATCACCAGATAGGTGCCGCGGCGCTCGATGGCGATGCCTGCCCCCTCGGCCGCCTTGGCGAGGTGGTGGGAAAGCCGCCCGCACACCGGATGCGCCATCGATACATGGGCGACGCAGCCGGTGCCGAAGAAGCTCTTGGCGCGGGCGAAGCTGCGGTCGATGAACTGGTCGACCAGCACGAAGGTGCCGGGCGTCAGTTCCGGGCGGAACGATCCGACGGCGGACAGCGAGACGATGTCGGTGACGCCCGCGCGCTTCAGCGCGTCGATGTTGGCGCGGAAGTTGATCTCGCTCGGCGGAATGACGTGGCCGCGGCCGTGGCGCGGCAGGAACACGATCTGCGTGCCGCCGAGCTTGCCAAAGCACAGCTCGTCGGAGGCGCGCCCGAAGGGCGATTGGACAGCGCGCCAGGCGACCTCGGTCAGCCCCTCGATCTGATAGAGGCCGCTGCCGCCGATGATGCCGATAACGCGCGAAACCAAGCCCTGCTTCCCCCGCTGCGGGCGCCAGTCAACCAGCGCCACCCGCAACCGGCAACAGGAATCGATGGCGATTGGCCGCGGCCGCGCCCGGCGCTAAATTAGGCGTCAAGGGGTTTTAAAAGGGGGGATGACCACGATGCGTAGCGGAATATGGCGGGCGTTGGCCTTGGCGGCGCTGGTCTGGGCTGGGACCGCGGCGAACGCTGCGGCGGATTGGCAAGACTACGTCTATGCCGAGGACGGCTTCTCCATCGCGTCGCCGACCAAGCCGGAATACTCGTCCGACGCGGTCGATTCGCCGGCCGGGAAGACCTATCTTCACCAATACGAAAGCGATCCCGATGCCGACCACACCTTCATGGTGGCGGTGTCGAAATACCCCACCGCGCTCGACATCCAGGGTTCGATCGACGGCGTCAAGCAGGCCCAGCTCGATTCCATGAAGGGACAGATCACCGCCGAACGGCCGGTCTCGCTGGGCGACGCCACCGGCACCGATTACGACATGGCGTCCGCCGACATGATCGGCCATGTCCGCATTTATGTGACATCCAAGACGCTGTATCAGATCTTGGTGTTGTGGAGCAAAAACAAGCCGCCGGCCGATTACAACCGCTACGTCAATTCCTTCCATTTCGTGACGGAGTAGACGCGGGCGACGCGGCTCAGTCGCCGTGGCCGTCCTTGTCGTGGAGATCGGACCAGACGCGGCGCTTGGCGCCGTAGAGCACGCCGGTCATCACCAGCAGGAAGATGATCACCTTGGCGCCGGTGCGCTTGCGCTCTTCCATGGTCGGCTCCGACGCCCAGGTGAGGAAGGTCGCCACGTCGCGGGCTTCTTGGTCGATCGTCGCCGGCGTGCCGTCGGCGAAGGTGACGCGGTTGTCGGTCAAGGGCGGCGGCATGGCGATCTGGTGGCCGGGGAAATACATGTCGTAGTTCATGCCCTGGGCCATGGAAAAGCCCGCAGGCGCGTCGCGGAACCCGGTGAGGATGTCGTGGACGTAATCGGGACCGCCCTCGCGCGCCTTGATGATGACCGAGAGATCGGGCGGCAACGCGCCGCCATTGGCCGCGCGCGCCGCCTTTTCGTTGGCGAAGGGCGCGACGAAACGGTCCGCCGGCCGGCCCGGGCGCTGGAACATCTCGCCCTGGTCGTTGGGCCCGTCGGTGACCTGCTTGGTCGCGGCGATCGCCTTGACCTCATCCTCGCTGTAGCCGAGCGCGGCGGGGCCTTCGAGATCGCGATACGACATCAGGTTCATGGAA
>Ga0209006_10001713_pt1 | contig 19880 bp, 16 predicted proteins | sample JacPin_JW_Ref_O2_FD_188567 | JGI IMG/M metagenome (GOLD analysis project Ga0209006, IMG submission 188567) | Forest soil microbial communities from Algoma, Ontario, Canada - Jack Pine, Ontario site 1_JW_Ref_O2 (SPAdes) (version 2) | ecosystem: Environmental > Terrestrial > Soil > Boreal...
AGCTTCTTCTTCCTCTTCCTCTTCGAAATCTTCTTCCAGCGACTCGCTGTAAGCGCCGCTGTCGGCGAATTCATCTTCTTCGTCACGTCCGTAGAGCGTGGGGTCGTAAAACGTCATGGAGCCTCCTGATCTTTGTGGCGACCCGGGTCGGACCGTTGCGGCAACGAGCGCCCGGGTTGCGGGCACGAGAGAATTTAAAAGACCACCGGAACTTCTTCTGGAACGGCGCGCGATTATAGCACGACGTTTGCTGCAGTCTGCAAGCGCTGAAAACATCTCACCCAACTACCCTGTTATCACACGGCGCTGGGCAAAGGGAAGCACAATCGGCGGAATTAATCGTTGGCCACGAACCCTGAACCCCACGCGATTCGCTTTTCCTACGATCCCTGCGCCGGCAAAGAAAACACGAAATGTGGGCTGGGCGCGTCCAGCGGCACAAGTAATATCCCGACATTAAAAATGCGGGAAGCTTAAACTTCCCGCATCCATTCCAACTCATTCCCGAAGGGCTAGTTCTGCGAAAACAGCAACCCTGGCAGCACCGGAGTGCCTTCCTGCTGCACCGCTTGCAGCAGGGCTGGACTCAGCCCCAGCGCCTGCAGGATGGTAGGCGCGACCTGCCGGGTGGTCACCGTGGCCGAGACGGTGGCCGGGGCCAGGCTGGGGTTTGCGACCAGCAACATGACGTTGGTATCGTCATGCGCGAAGCCGCCGTGATCACCGATCATCGAAGTGCTGCCCGAATAGGTCACGCCCACGTTCGGGGTAACGATAATGTCGGGCGAGCGCGGATCCTCGCCCGGCTCCAGTCCGCCGAGGTTGTAATTCATTGCCAGCGACGGCCCGTAGTAAATCTCGCCGAGGCCGATCGCTGCCGCATTGCTTTCGAGCAACGCCACCGCCGCTTTCACGCTCGCGCCCTTTTTGAGCCAGAGCACCGAGACATCATCTTCCGTGGCGCCGATGCCGCCCGGGTTCAGCGGCGACTCCGAGATGGGAATCATATTGTTCGTGGCCAGTATGGTGGCCGGCGTGCCCGTGCCGTCGGCCACGTAGCGGGTGGGGTCGATAGGAGAGTCGCCGTGCTTGGCAGTGATGATAACCAGCGTGTTGCTATAGATTCCGGCGGTTTTGAGCGCGTTGACGATCATGCCGATCGCCGTGTCCACGTACTCGATTTCTTCCAGCAACTTCGGGCTGGGCAGTCCGGCTGCGTTCTTGTAGCCTCCGGCGGCTACGCCCGCCTCGTTGACGGACTCTCCGACGTACACGGCCTGGAAGTTCATGCCGAAGACCGAGGGCACAACCGCGGGAGCGCCGCTGTGCGTCAGGCCCGCGATCTGATTCAGCAACGCGTAGACTTTGATGGCGTCGTAGCACTGAATGCTGGCGAAACTGCTGTTCCATCCCGAGGTGCTGACCTTGTCGCGGATCGGATCGCAGGCAGCGCCCGCCACGGTCTTGACGCCGGGCAGAGGCACCACATTCGAGCTCACTTCAGGCGCATAGTAGTCGTCGAGGCCGTTGCCGCCGGGACCACCCACGAACGAATAAGAGGGATGCTTGTCAATCCAGGCCGAATATCCGCCGGCAGCATGGATCACGCCGAAAATTGTGTTGACCCGGATAAAGTTCCAGGGATAGACGGGAGCGCAGCCAGAGGCGGGGTCGCGCACCAGCTTAAGAGGATCGAGCGAGGCGATGCCGCCTTCTGTGAGCGGGGCGCCAACCGCTCCGCCATTCAGCATGGTGTCATCAAGATCGACCCCCTGGTCGTTGTCGGTGGTGGTTCCGGTCGGCTGGGCAAAAGCCGCGCATGGACCTGCGGCGAGACCCGTGCCGGTGGTTTTGGCTGGAGCATCAAGCGAGCGGTCGTAAGCCACATCGTAATAGAGTCCAGTGGACTTGGGCGTGCCGCCGGAGGCCAGCGCCGCCATGCCGGGGAAAGAGTCGGACGGTTTCGACGACTCGGTGTTCACATAGTTGACGCCGGTTTGGCTCAGCGCAGCCATATTGGGGCAGTAGGGAGCCCCAGCGTTCACCCCGGCGATTCCATTGGCGCAGTTGTAGAAATCCACTGCGTGCATGCCGTCAATGCTCAACAGCAGCACGTGTTTGATGTTTCCCGAACCCACGGTTTGCGCCGGGGCAAAACTTGAAAACGCGATTACCAGCGCAGCCCCAGCCAGTACGAGCCGATTCACCTTCATCGAGAGCCTCCCGAAAGATTTAAGAAATACTGGCCTCCGAAAATTGGGGAAGGCCGAAAATCCCTGCTGAAAATCCCATGTCTTTTTCTGCGCCTCAAACTCCTTGCGACCCGGACACGGAACAAGGAGGAGCGCAGCGTTGCCCTCTTTCCTGATCTGCTGTTGGGCCTGGACTGGAACCGCGGAAGCACCTCCGCACTTTCCTGCTGCACCGACTGCAAGGCATAGGGATCACGGCCTTGAGGATGGTGGGAGCAATCTCCAGGGGGTTGAACAAATGCCAGGGGAAACAATTATCAGAGACAGTTGAACCGCAGATGACAGGAATGTTACGGGCAGGTGAAAACTCTTAACGAACCCTTAATCTGTGAGATTCTTTGGGTTTCTTGCGGCCTACCGGGCCTGTTGCACGATCAGAACCATCCCCGGACGTAGGACAGCGATGTCGCGGTTGTCGCGCTTGAGCGCGGCGACGGTGGTCTTGTAGTAGGTCGCGATCGAGTAAAGAGTCTCGCCAGTCTTGACCTTGTGGTGGACCACTGGGGCCGCGGCAGTCTCTACTCGTTCGATCTTGGCAGACTTGGTCACCGGAGGCTTGGCACTGGCGGTTTGCGCTGCAGGCTTCACAGTGTGTTTCTTGACCGTGCGAGCCGAAGCCATCTCAGTCGCGTGCGCGCTCGGTGTGATCGGCAGATGCAGGGCCAGCACTCGGCGTCCGGAAAGGCTCTCGCCGCGCAAACCGTTCCAGCGCCGGACCATCTGCGGTGAGACGCCGAAATTGTCCGCCACCGTTTGCACGGTGTCGCCGGAGTGAACTTTGTAGCGCGTGATGCGCCGCGCGTAAGTGGCGGTATCGGAAAGCGGATGCTTTCCCGGCGCGACCGGGATCACCAGCTTGGCGTCGGCTTCGAGTTCTTCGGGAATATCGAGGTGGTTGGTGTCGGCAATCGCCTTGGCCGTGACGTGGTAAGTGCGCGCCAGCGAGGCCAGCGTATCGCCAGATTGCACTGTGTGGTAACGCCACCATAACCGCATCCCCGCCGGAATCGCTGCCATCGCCGTTTCGTATTGATCTTTGGTCCCGGCGGGCAGGTGCAGCTCAAACTTTCCTTCGCGCGGCGTGGTCAACCGCAGCAGGCTGGGATTCAGATCCTGCAAGTCCTCCACGTTCCCACCCACGCATTCCGCCGCCAGCCGCAGATCGACCGGAGCAGTGAGCGTCACGGTGTCGTAGTCCGCGGGATGCTCCATCGCGACCGCGTTCAAGCCGTACTGCGACGGATTCTTGGCCATGATGGTCACGGCCAAAATGATGGGGACGTAATTCCGCGTTTCCTTGGGCAGAACGTTGCGCCGGTAAAGCTCCCAGAAGTCGGCAAAGCCGGTACGTTTCACCGCGGACTGCACGGTGCCCGGGCCGGAGTTGTAAGCGGCCATCGCCAAATACCAATCGCCGAACTCGTTGTAGAGATCTTTCAGGTGATGCGCGGCCGCGCGCGTCGACTTCTCGGGATCCTGCCGGTCATCGACGTACATATTGTGCGAAAGCCCGTAGCCGCGGGCCCGGCTAGCCATGAACTGCCAGATGCCGCGCGCGCCCACCCGCGAGACTGCCAGGGGATGGAAACCGGACTCGGCCTGCGCCAGGTAAATCAGATCCTGGGGCACGCCTTCCTCTTTGAGGACCGAAACCATCATGTCGTGGTAGCGGCCGGAGCGGGCAAATGCACGCTCGAAGTTGCCGCGGCCGCGATTCGAAAAGTAGGTGATGTAGCCGGCCACCTGGTCGGTCATCATCAGCGGAAGGTCGGAGTGGGTCGACTTGATCTCCGCCTGGGCCTTGGCCCGCACCCCGGCGTCGGCGGAAGGCGTAATGCCGTTCGTCTCATCGATCGGCGCCGGCTCGGACTTCTGCTGTCCTTCCGCGTCGCCCGCTGCATTGTTGCCTGCTTCGCTGCCGGGTGCTCCGCCAAGCCCGTCCAGGCCAAGCTCGTTCACTCCAGCCACTACGCGGTCGAATTCCTTCTGCAGGCGATCGTCGGAGCGGACATCCAGATTGCTGCCCAGCATCGCGTTGAAGGCGTTATCGAAATTCTGTTTGGCAGCGTCGGTTTTCCCCGCCTCGTAGTTGACCACTCCCGCCTGGTATTCCTTCTCAACCCGCTCCACCAAGTCTCCGACTGGATCGGCGGTGGCGGGCGTGGGCTTACCCTGAGACGTAGCATGAGAACTGGCTGGGGAAGAATCTTGGGTTGAATTCTGGGCCGCAGCTGCGGCACCAGACGGCACTCCCTTTTGGGACGAATCCGGCTTCGCCTGTTGGGCTGGCGCCGAACCCAAACCAGCCGGCTTCGCCGGAGCAGGAGAGGCCGCAACCGGGCTCAAGGAGGGTGCAGACCCCGGCGGCAGAAGCGATACCGGCTTCTGCGCGCTCTGGCAGGCAGACCACGCCAAAACCAGGCCGGCCAGCATCGCGCACCGTAAATGGGGTTGTGCAAGCCTCATAATTCTGGACAAGCCTCATACTCTCTATAAGATGCGGGATTCTCCCTGGGTGTTGGGTGTGTACAGCCTTAATTCAAAATCGTACCCGCCAGCCAGCCCTGGGTCAACGCCGAAAAGGCACTTTGGCGGTTACCTTAGGCACCAATCGGTATGGTCCCGGCCGCGCCCTTACGTGCCATTACCTTACGGCGCGCCCAGCTCGAGTCTGACTCCTCGACTGCAAGACCTTTGACTCTGGCGGCGGGCTTCGCGCAGGGCTTCGACCGCCGAGGCCGCCGTCCCCACATGGGCCGCAACGGATGGCCCCAGTCCACGCCTCAAACCCGCCAATAATCCGGACGCCAGTTCTGGATCGCCTTCTTGATATCCGCCCGCGACAGTTTCTCTTTCAGCGTGCGCTCCACCAGCTTCGGAATCTCCCCGTCAGAGGCGAACCGCAAGGCAATCAGCTGGGCTTCGCTCAATTCGGGAATCCGGGCCCGCAGGGGCTCAGGTAGGAGCATGGCCAAGCGCAAGCGCTCTTCCAGTCGAATCACGCGATCTTGCACTTTCACGGCATACACGCGCTCCTTGAGAACAACCACTAGCAGGGCCATCGCCAGCAGAATCAACAGGAAGGCGTGGAAGTGATCGCGAAAGTCGCCGTGAGTGATATGCGCGAAGAAATGGACGAGCGCCAACAGCAGCCCCAGGACGAAGACAGGCAGCGCGAAAAAATGAAACGGCGGATCGAACCGCGTGTGATTCGCAAAAGTCTGAGGGACTTTTTCGGCCATGACGAAGGCTCCTTGGCGCCGACGTGTCAGTGTAGCAGACACCCGGAATCATTGCGGAGTCGGATTCAGGATTCGGAATGCCTCACTCCAAATGACAAAACCCGGGCACCATTTGATTTTCGTCTTTCGCTAGTGGGGCAACTTAGCGGGGAAGAGAAATCCCTAAACCACGGGGACACGAAGTATCACGAAGCTTGTTGCCAGTATTTCCTAGGTGTACCGAAGCCCGTCCTGAAGCGAAGTCGAACAGCGTCCTCTGCGCTCGATGAACTTCCGATTGAGCCACCCACCAATCCGTCGGATCAAGCCGAACGCATGCCGCGTCCCGTATAATTTCTCGCGGCAAACAAGCATGCGAATAATCAAACTGATGTAAAGGAACACCATGAAAGCCATTCAAGTGAAGCAGGTGGGCGGACCGGACGCCATGGAACTGGTGGACTTGCCGGTCCCGCAGCCGAAAAGCCACGAGGCGCTGGTCAAGATCGCGGCCGCGGGCGTCAACTTCATCGATGTCTATATCCGCGAGGGCCGCTACCACGCGCCCGTGCCGTTCGTGGTCGGGCAAGAGGGTTCGGGTGTGGTCACCGCGGTGGGCGCTGACGTGAAATCAGCCAAGGTCGGCAACCGCGTGGCGTGGAGCGGCGCCCTCGGATCGTATGCCGAATATGTAGCTGCGCCGGCAGCCGCGCTCGTGCCGATCCCTGAGGACGTTGGCGACCGCGACGCGGCCGGCGCCATGCTCCAGGGCATGACCGCGCACTATCTGTGTTACGACACTTACCCGTTGACACCCGGGAAAACCGCGCTGATCCACGCCGGCGCCGGCGGCGTGGGACTCCTGCTGATCCAGATGGCGCACAATCTCGGGGCGCGCGTAATCACGACCGTCTCCACTGAGGAAAAGGCCAAGCTGGCGCGTGAGGCTGGCGCCGATGAGGTCATCCTCTACACGCAGGTCGACTTCGTAGCCGAAACCAAACGCCTCACCGCGGGCCAAGGAGTGGACGTGGTCTATGACAGCGTGGGCAAGGCAACCTTCGAAAAAAGTATGAACGTGCTCCGTCCGCGCGGCATGCTGGTGCTCTTTGGCGCGTCGAGCGGCCCAGTTCCGCCCGTGGATCCCATCACGCTCTCGCAGAAAGGCTCGCTCTACATGGCCCGCACCAGCCTGGCCCACTTCACCGCCACGCGCGAGGAGTTGCTGGCGCGCTCCGGCGCAGTGTTCAACATGATCTCCAGCGGCAAACTGAAACTAAGAGTCGGACACACGTACGCGCTAGCCGAGGCGCAGCAAGCCCACCGCGACCTGGAAGGCCGCAAGACCACCGGAAAGCTGTTGCTGATTCCGTAAGTGATTTTTGTGGAGCGGGCACTCTTGCCCCCTGCCTTTGACTTTGCAGGGGAAATGCCACAGCCCATGTGGGGACAGCCGGGCTCGGCTGTCCCCACATGAGCCGTTACACTCCGCTGCTATCGTTTTCGCGTGTAGCCCCTTGCGTACGCCGGCACTTCCTGCCCGGGCAGCAGCCGTGCGTCGTCAATCGGCTCTCTCGCAACCATCTCCAAGGGCACCACTCCCGCCCAGGTCGGAAATGCATAGTCCGGTTCATCATCCACTGGCGGACCCACGCGCACTTTCGCCGAGAACTCTTCGATCGGCACCCGCAGCACCGACGTCGCTTTCAGTTCGCGTTCGTTGGGTTGGCGCGAGTCGTCCCAGCGTCCCGGCAGAATGTGTTGCGACAGCGCGTAGAGAGCCTCGATTTTCTCTTTGGGATCGTCCACCAGCGTCGCCTTCCCCAGGATCACGACGGAGCGGTAATTCATGGAGTGATTGAAAATGGAGCGGGCGAGCACCAGTCCGTCGAGCAGGGTAACGGTCACACACACCAGGACGCCGTCTTTCATCTGCCGGAGCATGCGGCTCGCCGCCGAACCGTGAATATAAAGATTGCTTTCGACCCGCCCGTACGACGTCGGAATCACAAAAGGCTGGCCCTCGACCGCGAAGCCAACGTGACAAAGAAAGCCTTCATCAAGAATCTGGTACACCGTTTCGCGATCGTAAGCCGCGCGTTCGGGTTCGCGGACGACACGAGTCCGCGGCGTCGGCGCAAAGGATTCAGACATTTGGGAACAAACTCCGGCAAGCGCCAAGGATGGATGACGATGAATAGAAATTCTAGCAGAGTGGCGCGGCTCGACGCAGAATCTCCAGCTCGCGCTCGGCCGCGCCTACGCGGTTCCGGCGTTGGTGAAGGCTTCGAGCGCGTCGGACAGGGTGGGGAACATCAGAAACAGCGGCTCGGTTTTGGTGATCTGGAACACTTTCATGACCCGCTGGTTGACGCCGGTGAGCGCCATGCGGCGTCCCGACTTCTGGCAGGAGATGCAGGAACTGACCAGCGACCCAAGACCGGAGGAATCAAGATAAGGAACGCCGGTGAAGTCGAGGATCATGGTGGGCGCGTCTTCGCGGCGCACCGCATTGATGAACGGAGAAACGTTCTCGACGGTGAGCGGGCCGTGCAGGCAGAGGACTCCCCGGTCGACGCGCTCGATCTGTAGGGGGTCGGATGCCATGGCGCACGATTCTAGGCCAGATGGTGAGGTGGGTTCAAGTTTGGGGCTTTTGGCTTTTAGCTTTTTGCTCTTTAGCTTCTAGCTTTTGGCTACACCTGCGGGGCGGCGGCGTACACTGCTGGCATCTTAGCTGGCGCCCCAGGAGGATCCGTGAAGCGCGCTTTGGCCATCGTCACCGTTATCGGTCTCGCTCTGCTCGGGCCGGCCACAAGCCTCGGACAGCAAACACGAGCTCCACAAACACCTGCCACTCAAATTGCGGCCGAGTTGGGCACTCTGGCCAGCGACGCCATGCGAGGGCGTGGCAGCGGCACCGTTGACGAGCTGAGAGCAGCGAGATACTTGGCGCGTGAACTGCGGCGGATTGGAATTTCTCCGCTGGGTGATGCGGGGGGCTATATTCAGGACGTCTCCGGCACTTTCAATTTTCGCGGCGGACCCAAGCCGTGGCATACGCGCAACGTCGTCGGAGCGCTCACGGGCAGCGATGCCAAGCTGAAAGACCAGGTCGTGCTGCTGACCGCTCATCTCGATCACCTGGGCGTGGGAACGCCGGTGAAGGGCGACAGCATTTATAACGGTGCGGACGACGACGCTTCGGGCTGCGTGGCGGTGCTGCAACTGGGGCGTGCATTGGCGAAGGGAGAGCGGCCGAAACGCACCGTGTTGTTTGTTTTTTTCGGCAGCGAAGAAACGGGCGGACAGGGCGACCAGTATTTTCTCCGGCATCCGCCCCTGCCGTTGGATCACATCGTCGCCAACCTGGAGTTTGAAATGATTGGACGTCCCGATCCCGCAGTGCAGCCCGGGGAACTTTGGCTGACGGGCTACGAACGCAGTAACCTCGGCCCGGAGTTGGCGCAGCATGGCGCAAGGCTGGTGGCCGATCCGCATCCGGCGCAGAAATTCTTCCAGCGCTCGGATAATTTTGCCCTGGCCAAGCGCGGCATCGTCGCACAGACCGTTTCGAGCTACGGCTTGCATCCCGACTATCACCAGCCCAGCGACGACATGGCGCACGTCGATCTCAAGCACATGGAGCAGGCGATTGCGTCGCTGGTGGAGCCGGTGGCATGGCTGGCGAATTCGGATTTCAAGCCGGAGTGGGTAGCGGGGGAAGCACCATAGGTTGAGATGGTTTCGAACGGTTAACCTCTGGGAGCACAGGGCGGAAATCGTCGGTCACGGTGTCTCAAACCGCTTCATACAAACGAGCACACTCAATCAATTCCGTTTTCTTCTGGGCAACGCAGGTCACATCAAGGCGGCGATTCCATCAAGACGGCGATTCCATCACTTCGACGTTCGGCCCTGTTCGAATTGTTTTTTGCCAACCTCCGCGATGAACGCTTGGAAAGACGGCTTCATCTTTCCACCCGATATGACCTGGCGACGGAACAGGAAACGAATGTGCACGTTTGCGGGGTGTGCGGGGAAGGCAGGTTCGTGTTTGTGAAGCGTCTTCAGAAACGAACCAAGCACTATCCCGTTCGGCGCGCAGTGAGCAAACTCAATATCTCTCTCAACCCCTGGCGGATGTGCTGAATCTCGGTGGCGGAGTGTGCCGGGAACGGGATGGTGGACTGTCCCTTGTCAGCTTTGGCTTCCGAGCGCAGGTGCTGGCGCGCGCCCTGGATGGTGAATCCCTGCTCGTAGAGCAGTTGCTTGATGCGCAGTACGCTTTCGACGTCGCGCTTGCGGTACATGCGCTGGCCGGTGCTACTCTTCACCGGCTTCAGTTGCGGGAACTCGCTTTCCCAGAAGCGCAGCACGTAGGCGGGCAGGCGGCACAGATCGGCCACTTCGCCGATGCGGAAGTAGAGCTTGTCGGGGATGAGAACGTCGTCGGTTTTAACTTTGGCTTTACTGTCCGTGCCGTTCGACCGTCCTTGTTTCTTGGCAGCCATGGGGAGGACTCCGGCCGAAGCCGTGTCGTCCGCCTATTGTGACACAGGTTCAAAAGGTGGGAGAGAGATTTTCGCGCACGGAAGAACAGGGTATCTGTCAGCAGTCCGCTGGAAAGGAAAAGCCTCTCAAGAGGTGCTTCTCCGGAGAGGCCAGTGAAAATCCTGACGATGCGAGACTGAGTCTCGCTGGCGGTTAGTGCTTTTTCTTTTTTGCCTTCTTCTTCGTTGCCATTGAAGGATCCTCCATTGAACGATTTCCCTTGCGAGATTGAACTCCCGGGCCCGTTGCCTGAAAGACCAACCCAATAAATAGTACTAGCGGTCTCTCTGATACAAGATATTGCGGCACGATGAATGAAGTGTCAACAGAATTTTGCAGTTTTGAGTGGGAAAAACGTCGTTGGTCGTTCGTCGTTGGTCGTTCGCCAACACGGTCGCGTAATGCTTTGCGAGTCGCGCGGCCCGACTTCGTCTGGACCGGACAGCCGAGGCGGCGGTCCCAACATGAGTTGTTGCCGCGACGACCGGGATAGGTTCTGCGAACGACCAACGACGAGCGCCCAACGACTGGTAGTACACTGCGCCCATGCTGCGCGATGCAATCGAACTCGAAATCTTCAAGAGTCTTTACCACTCCATTGCCGAGGAGATGGGCGCCACTCTGCGGCGGACCGCGTTTTCTCCTAACATCAAAGAACGGCGCGATTATTCCTGCGCGGTATTTGATGAGGACGGCGAAGTGATCGCCATGGGCGACCACATGCCGGTGCATCTGGGGTCGATGCCGATGTCGGTGCGGGCGGCGATTGCTGCCTGTGAGCTCACTGGCGGGATGCAGTCGGGCGATGTGGTGATGCTGAACGATCCGTTCCACGGAGGAACGCATCTGCCGGACATCACGCTGGTCGCGCCGGTCTTTGTGATGGAGGGCGTGATGGAAGGCGTGATGGAACGGGAGAAGCCAATTGGCCATCGCCCCAGGGGACGGCTGCACTCCCCTCACCTTCGCGGGCGAGGCGCCCGCGGCCCCACGAGTCCGGATTTTTATGTGGCTTCGCGGGCGCATCACGCCGACGTCGGCGGAGCGTATCCAGGCTCAATGGGGCTGTGCCGCGAGATCTATCAGGAGGGCGTGCGCATTCCACCCGTAAAGCTGATGAGTGCCGGCCAGAAGCAGCTTGACGTTCTCGCCCTGCTGCTCAACAACGTGCGCACGCCGGAAGAGCGCGAAGGGGATTTGGGCGCGCAACTCGCTGCCTGCCACACCGGCGCTGAGCGCCTGCGCGAAGTTTGTGCGCGATACGGAGTGGAGAAGACCAAGCGTGCGGCGCGCGATCTGCTGGACTATTCCGAGGAACTGATGCGCGCGTTTTTGAACCGCGTGCCGACGGGGACGTACCGGGCTGAAGATTTCTTGGATGGGGATGGGATCAGTGAAAGGCCAGTTAAGATCGCGGTGACGATCCAGTTCCGGGAATCGACGGTTCGCGGGAAGAAGCGGCGGCACGAGGCCGCCCACATGGTCACGGTCGACTTCACGGGCAGCGATCGGCAGGTTGAGGGGAGTGTCAATGCGGTCGAGGCCATCACTTATTCCGCCTGCTTCTACATTTTCCGCTGCCTGCTGGCGGAAGACGTGCCGGCCACGGCGGGACTGATGCGGCCGATTCAGGTGATCGCGCCGGATGGAACCATCGTCAACGCGCGACCGCCGGCAGCGGTGGCAGGTGGCAATGTTGAGACTTCGCAGCGCATCGTCGACGTGCTGCTGCGCGCGTTGGCCCAGGCGATTCCGGAGCGGATTCCCGCGGCCGCTTCGGGGACGATGAATAATCTCACAATCGGCGGCATCGATCTGCGTAGGGACGATCTGCGTAGGGACGATCTGCGTAACGGCGAGCTTTGTGAGGGCGACCCGCGTGAAGCCAATCCGCGCACTCACGAGCCCTTTGCCTACTATGAGACCATCGCCGGAGGCATGGGCGCGCGGCCCGGCAAGCCGGGCGTTTCGGGCGTGCACACGCACATGACCAATTCTCTGAACACGCCGGCAGAAGCGCTGGAATATGCTTATCCGCTGCGCGTGCGGCGATATTCGCTGCGGACGGGCAGCGGCGGAAATGGAAAGCATCGCGGCGGAGACGGCATCGTGCGCGAGATCGAGGTGCTGACGGATTGCTCGGTCACTCTGCTGGCAGACCGCCGCACGGTTGGGCCCTGGGGATTAGCCGGCGGTGGCGACGGCTCGCTCGGAACCGCGAGTGTGATTCGCCACGACGGTTCGGTCGAAGCGATGCCCGGAAAATTCAGTACGCGCCTGCGCGCAGGAGAACGGATCAGAATTGAATCACCGGGCGGCGGGGGTTGGGGGCACGAACCACTCATGCCACACTCTTAGTGGTTGATTCAGGATGTCTACAGGCGTAAACGATTAGGGGAGCTGACGCGTCACAACCGGGAGCGCCCAATGCACATTGTCAAATCGTTCGGAGTAATGTCAGTAGCCAAGATTATGGGCGTGCTGTACGCCTGCATGGGTTTACTTTTCGCGCCCTTCTTCTTGCTCTTCGGGTTGCTGGGATCGATGGCGGGGCAACAGAACTCCCCCTTCGCGGGAATTGTGGGCGTGGTGGTTGCCATTTTCTTGCCGTTTTTCTACGGCGCACTTGGATTTATCGGCGGCGCGATCGGGGCGCTGTTGTACAACCTTGTTGCGAAGTGGGTGGGTGGGTTCGAAGTCGAGGTGGAGCTGCGGGCAACCACTCCGCTTGCGCCTTACCCGATTATCCCTCCCGCCACTCCCAGCATCTGATTTAGGCGCCCTCGCCGGACTTGGTGGCCTTGCATGACGACTGATCCTGCGGCTCACTATCTCCACGAAGCCCACCGCCAGATGCGGGGACACAAGCGCCTGGCCGAGGGCGCGATGGCGCAACTCAAAGACGAAGAGTTGTTTGTGACGCTCGACCCGGAATCGAATTCCGTCGCCGTCATCGTGAAGCACATGGCAGGCAATATGCGCTCGCGCTTCACCGACTTCCTGACCACAGACGGCGAAAAGCCCGACCGCTGCCGCGACCAGGAATTCGAGCTCAGCCCCGCGACCACGCGCGCCGATCTTACGAAGTGGTGGGAAGAAGGCTGGGCGCGGGTGTTCGAGGCAATCGAGTCGCTCAAACCGGAAGACGTAGTGCGCATCGTGATGATTCGCGGAGAACCCCACACCGTTTTGCAGGCCGTGAACCGCCAGGTCGCGCACTATGCCTACCACACCGGACAGATCGTATTTCTGGCGAAGCATCTGCGCTCCGGTGGGTGGAGGTCGCTGAGCATCCCCCGCGGCAAGTCGGAAGAGTTTAAGAAGGTGGCGCCGAAGTCGGATAGAGGATTGCCACGGGAAAAGTAACCCGGGTTTTCCATCATCGCGAGCCCGGCCCGAAATAGCGGTAGTGCCCGGTGATCTTCCAGTTGAACAACACATCTTCCATCTTCGGCCCCGCGCCAATGTTGTGCACAAGCATGTAGCGCCCGCTCCAGCGGGATTTCTGGTCCACGACAATGCCGATGTGCGGAACGTTGCCGCCCAGATCCCAGGTGACGAGGTCGCCGGGGGAATAATCTTCCGCGCGGCTGGTGATGGGCAGACTCTCGCCCTTGCGCTCGAAGAAGACCATCAGGTTCGGGACGCGGCGGTGGTCGATGTTCGAATCGGGATGGGCCAGCAGCCAGCGTCGCTTGTTTGGATAAGCCGCGAAATTCTGCAGCATATCCTCGTGAACTTCCTTCTGCAGATCGACACCGACGGCGCGGTAGGAGCGGATAATCTCATCGCTGCACACGCCCGTATCGGCCGGGACATCTCCCCCGGGGTATGGAATGCTGACGTAAGCGGAAACATAACGGACCGAGTGATGGGTCCGCTCGATGGCCGCCGCAACCAGGCGGCGCGTGAAATCCTGACGCGAGTCAGCCGACACAGCCGGCGCAAGCCTTAGTGCTCGAGCGGCTCCCGCGAAGGCCCCGAACAGCAGAACACAGAACAGCAGAACCCATTGCCGCTTTGCCTTGGAACCAGCGCTCATCCCAGTCAATTGTAAATGGTGGAGTGGAGCTGGCGGCGGTACTAGCTCGTTCCGCTTAGTGTTTCACCGCGTCTTCCTTCTTCGCATCCGAGGTTGTGGCGTGAGGCCAAACCGGGGAAACCAGTTCGAGGCGCCACATCGGTCCTCCCATGTAAGACAGGGTCTCAGATTTGACGAAGGCCGGAGCTTCCCCGCCCAGAATCCAGACGTGCGAGTCTGGCGGCTGCTTTCCGAAGATCGGCGCTACCACTCCGGCGACGCCTCCGATGTCGACCTTTACTGCATAGTGAGTCGCCTCCCGGCCCGATCCAGCGACGGAGAAAGGTTCAGTACCCTCGGCAGTAATTATCAGTTTGACGACGCGAGGTTTCGGCGCCGACACCAGCATGGAGAATTCCGCCTGCGTCGCACCGGGCGGAAGATTCTTCAGCAGCGTCGGTACCAGGCCATTGGCCAGATCCGGCGGCAGCTTTAGACGCGCGTCCTCTACCTTCTCCTTGCCGTCATCGTCGGTGTAGCGAACCGTCACCTGGCCAGTGGACGCGGTTACCGACTCGTCCGTGGCATGCTTGAATGCAGGACCTTTTTGCACAAGATGATAGCTGATGAGGTGAAAGTCGCCACGCTGGGAAAAAACCGTGGTTTCCTCCTGTCGCGAACCGTCCTTGAAGCGGAATACGAGTTGACTGGTGACGCGATCGCCGTGCACCACCTGCGCGAGGTCGCCTTCCGCGATGGGGTTGCCGTCAAGCGTGCTCAGCACGAGAAAGCCATGGATCAACCCTTCCCTGTAACGCACCCCTACCGGAGACGCGGACAGCGAGGCGCCGCAGAGAAAACAAGCTGCGATCAAAATTACGGCAAAACACCTAGAGCGCACGCGCACGTAACCTCCAGCATCCTAGCCGTATTTTGATGCGGCGGTCGGGAAGATGGTTTGCGCAATTGTGGTACGACCGGGAGAATTAAGCTTGAGCACCCGCGGATGTTACTCGAGAGAGTCTAAGGAACCCCTCATCCGACTCAGGCGCAGTGCTAAAATCAAGTGTTTTGTATTATGTGATTCGAAATTCATAAGGTAGCCGTCATGCCATCCAATATGCTCGCGGTCGTCAAGCCGGAAGCCGCGCCCGGCGCGGAGATTCGCGAGGTCAAGATTCCTGTCTGTGGGCGCAACGACGTGCTGGTCAAAGTGAAAGTCGCTTCCATCTGCGGCACTGATCTTCACATCTACAATTGGGATCGCTGGGCCCAGAATCGCATTCATCCGCCGCTGATCCCAGGGCATGAATTCTGCGGCGATGTGGTCGCGTTCGGCGAGGAAGTGACCAGCGTTAAAGCGGGCGACTTCGTTTCCGCCGAGATGCACGTGGCCTGCGGAAAATGTCTGCAATGCCGCACCGGCGAGGCGCACATTTGCCAGAACGTAAAGATCATCGGCGTCGATGCCGACGGAGCTTTCGCCGAGTACGTGGTCATCCCCGAGTCGAATATCTGGAAGCTCGATCCCGCGATTCCGCAGGACTACGCGTCGATTCTCGATCCGCTGGGCAATGCCGTCCACACTGTACTGGCCGGGGAGATCGCCGCGAAAACTGTGGCCATCACGGGATGTGGGCCGATCGGATTGTTTGCCATCGCGGTCGCCAGGGCGGTGGGCGCGACCAGCGTGTTTGCGATTGAAGTGAACGAACACCGCGCGAAAATCGCGCGCGCCATGAAGGCCGACTACGTACTCAACCCGGCGAAAGAAGACGTGAGAAAAATTGTGGCGGAACGAACCGGTGGCCTCGGCGTGGACGTCGTGCTCGAAATGGCGGGGCATCCCGATTCGATTCGCACTGCGTTCGATATCGTGCGTCGCGGCGGAAGAATTTCTCTTCTTGGCTTGACCTCCAAACCCATCTCGCTGAACTTTTCCGAAGACATCATTTTCAAAGGCATCACCGTGCAGGGCATCAACGGACGCCGCATGTACCAGACCTGGTACCAGATGACTGCGCTGCTGAAAGCGGGCAAACTCGACCTGCATCCCGTGATCACCGACCGCATCCCGATGAAAGATTTCTCGAAGGCAATGGAGCGGCTGAAAACCGGAGAAGCCAGCAAGATTCTGGTGTATCCGAACGGGGTGCGATAGCTGAGGGGCACGAAATGACCACTGCAATCCGCACCAATCCGCTCTCTTATCTCACCGACCAGCTCAACGAGCTCAAGACCAAAGGCACGCACTTCAAGCTCCGCGTGCTCGATGACGAGCAGGCGCCCGTCTGCACGTTCGACGGCAAGAAAGTTATCAACCTGGCGTCCAACAATTATCTGGGGCTGACCACGCATGCCAGGCTTCGCGATGCCGCCCTAGAAGCCACGCGCAAATACGGCGTGGGTTCGGGCGCCGTGCGTACCATCGCCGGCACCATGAAGATTCACATGGAGCTGGAAGAAAAAATCGCGCGCTTCAAAAATGTGGAAGCGTGCGTGGTCTTCCAGTCCGGGTTCGCGGCCAACGCAGGGACGGTCTCGGCGGTGCTGGGCAAGGAAGACTTCATCATTTCTGACGCGCTCAACCACGCCTCCATCATCGACGGCGCGCGGCTCTCCAAGGCGAAGATTCTGGTCTTCCGACACAAAGACATCGCGCACGCGGAAGAACAACTCGCCAGTGTGAGGAACGATCCCGGCAAAAAGCTGCTGATCACCGACGGCGTTTTCTCCATGGACGGCGACATCGGCCCGCTGCCCGCGCTCTGCGACCTGGCCGAAAAATACGGCGCCATCATGATGGTCGACGACGCGCACGCGTCCGGCGTGCTGGGCCGCAACGGCCGCGGCACCATCGATCACTTCAAAGTGCACGGTCGCGTGGACATTCAGGTTGGAACGCTATCGAAAGCCATCGGCGCGCTCGGCGGATACGTCTGCGGCTCGCGTGACCTGATCGACTTTCTCTATCACCGCGCGCGGCCATTCCTGTTTTCCACTTCGCATCCGCCGTCGGTCGCGGCCACCTGCATCGCGGCGTTCGAGGTTTTAGAGAGTGAACCGCAGCGCATGGAGAAGCTCTGGGAGAACACGCGTTTCTGGAAAAAAGAACTGGGCCTGCTCGGCTTCGATATCGGTGGCCGCACCACGCCGGCCAGCGAAACTCCGATCACGCCTATCATTGTTGGCGACGGAAGGCTCACCATGGACTTCTCCCGCGAACTTTTTAAGGAAGGCGTGCTCGGCACCGGCATCGCTTTCCCCACCGTGCCCGAAGGCAAAGCCCGCATTCGCACCATCATGACCGCAACGCACACGAAAGAAGAGTTGGAACAGGCGCTGGCAGTGCTCGCGCGTGCTGGAAAGAAGATGGGGATTCTATCGTGACGAGACTTTGACCAAGACCGCAGCAAAGACCGCAGCCGAGCTTCGCTCGGGGAACGGGCAAGAGTGCCCGTTCCTGCACAATCGAGCCTCAGTCCACGCGGTACACAATCTTTCCGCTCACGATCGTGGCCACCACTTTCCCAGTGAACTGCCGCCCGTCGAACGGAGTGTTGCGCGAGAGCGACAATGACTTCCCGGCCTCAAACGTCCATCTCTTCCCGGGATCGAAAATGGTCACGTCGGCGTGGTTGCCCCTCGCCAGTGATCCTCGGCCGCGCAGGTCGAAAACCCGCGCCGGACCAGCCGTGAACAGCTCGACAATGCGCGTCAGCGGAATTCTATGTTCGCGATGCAGCTTCGTGATCGCCAGAGCCAGTGCAGTTTCGAGGCCGGTGATGCCGAAGGCGGCGCGCTCGAATTCCACTTGCTTTTCGTGCAAGGCGTGCGGGGCGTGATCGGTGGCAATGGCGTCCACGGTGCCGTCTGCGAGCGCCACCAGGATGGCCTCGCGGTCGCTGCCGGAGCGCAGCGGCGGGTTCATCTTGAAATTGGTGTCGTATTCGCCCACATTTTCGTCGAGTAGCGTGAAGTGGTGCGGCGTAACTTCGCAGGTGACGCGAGCCTTGGCCCGCTTGCCGCGGCGCACCGACTTGAGCGCATTCGAAGTGGAAAGATGCGCCACGTGCAGGCGTGATTCGCGAATCTGCTGCGCGAGCGTCACATCGCGATCGACGATGCTGGCTTCCGCCGCGGCCGGCATAGCCCGCAGTCCCAGTCGAAAGCTGGTTGCGCCTTCGTGCATGGAGCAATTCTCCGTGAGGCGCGTGTCCTCGGCATGCTGCACCACGGGGAGGTTCAACTCAGCCCCAAGACGCAGCGCCATGCGCATAATGTCATCACCGAGGATGGGTTTGCCGTCGTCGGTAACCGCGACCGCCCCGGCCCGCTGCAGAGCTGCGAAATCGCTGAGAGTCTGCCCGCGGCTGCCCCGCGTCGCCGCGCCGATCGGGAAAACGTTGACCACGGCTCCGCGCTCCGGACTGCGCAACCACGCGACCCACTCGGCGGTGTCGACCACCGGAGCGGTGTTGGGCATGGTGCAAACGGATGTGAATCCTCCGGCCGCGGCGGCGGCGGTGCCGCTGGCGACGGTCTCTTTGTAACTTTGTCCAGGCTCGCGCAGGTGCACATGCAGATCGATGAAGCCGGGCGCGACGACTAGCCCGCGTGCGTCAAACTTCTCGTCGGCGCCGCCGCGAATCTTGTTGGGCAGAGCCACTTCGGCGACGCGCCCATCGCGCAACAATACGTCCATCGGCGCGTTGATCTTCGCCGCCGGGTCGATGAGCTGGCCGCCTCGGATCAGCAAGCTTGGGCTCGCTGCGCGCGTCATCGGGCCGCTCCCGCAAGACTCTGCTTGTCATTCTGAGTTGCGGTTCTTGCGGCGAAGAGCCCGCCCTGAGCCTGCCGAAGGGATCTATGCGATTTGCCGACGGCGTCGATAGCGCCGGCGAATTGCACAGGTCTTGCACTTCGCTCCGGAGGACAAGGCATACCGCTCACTTGGCCTTCCCCAGCGCCCGCGCCAGAATCGCCATCCGCGTCGGGACGCCGTTGTGCACTTCTTCCACAATCACCGACTGCGGCCCGTCGGCGATATCCGCCGTTAACTCGAGCCCGCGGATGATTGGCCCGGGATGCATCACGATGGCATCGCGCTTGGCGAGCTTCAGGCGCGCCGCGGTCATCTGGTAGCGCGCGATGTAGTCCTGCACGCGAATTTTCTGCCCCGCGAGTCGTTCCTTCTGCACCCGCAGCAGCATGACCACGTCTGTGCCGCGCAGACCTTCTTCGATCTGGCGCGTAATCCGCAGCCCGGGTGCAAGCGTGGCCGCGACTTCGGGTACAAACTCGGGCGGGCCACAGAGCGTAATCTTCACTCCAAGCTTGGTCAGCAAGTGGCACGCCGAGCGCGCCACGCGGCTGTGCAGAATGTCGCCAATGATCGTGGCCTGCAATCCTTTCAACGACTTCTTGTGCTTCAGGATGGTGAAAGCATCGAGTAAAGCCTGCGAAGGATGCTCGTGCATGCCGTCGCCGGCGTTGATGATGGGAATATCGAGATGCTGCGCCATCAAGTGCGGCGCACCGGCCGAAGGATGCCGGATGACGATGGCGTCAGCGCCCACGGCGCGCAGCGTGTAGCCGGTGTCGAGCAGGGACTCGCCCTTTTCAATGCTCGATCCCGAGGACTGAACCAGCGTAGTCATCGCTCCCAGCGACTTTGCGGCAAACTCAAACGACGAGCGCGTCCGGGTTGAGGCCTCGTAAAACAAAAGAGCAATGCGCTTGCCGCGCAGCAGCGGCCGGGCCTTGAGCGGGTTCATGCGGCGGGCCAGTTTGAGCAGGCCCAGGATTTCCTTCGCGTCCAGGTGTTCAATC
>Ga0209006_10001714_pt1 | contig 19873 bp, 17 predicted proteins | sample JacPin_JW_Ref_O2_FD_188567 | JGI IMG/M metagenome (GOLD analysis project Ga0209006, IMG submission 188567) | Forest soil microbial communities from Algoma, Ontario, Canada - Jack Pine, Ontario site 1_JW_Ref_O2 (SPAdes) (version 2) | ecosystem: Environmental > Terrestrial > Soil > Boreal...
AGTCGGCGGGCCAGTTGATCGGCCCGTCGGATTGCGGATCGGTGCCGGTGAAATCGAGAGTTATGCGGTCGCCCTTCTTGGTCAGCGTCAGCGCGAGCTTATGCAGCTTCGGATCGGTGACGCCGTCGTGCTCGACGTAATCTTCCCAGCGGTATTCGCCGTCGGCGATTTTCGGCAACAACTCGTGGCGGAAAGTATCGCGGCAGGTATCGAGGATCGCCTGGAAGCATGCTTCCACCGTGTCGCGGCCGAAGCGCGCGAACAATTCCGCCATGCGGCGCGCGCCCATCAGGCAAGCCTGTACCTCGCTGTCGAGATCGGCGGCGAGCGTCTCCGGCACGCGGGTGTTGCGCTTGACGATGGTGAAGACCGCGTCGTTGCGCACGCCGGCGTCGTAGAATTTCACCGGCGGCACCGCGAGGCCCTCCTCGAATACCGTGGTCGCCGTGCCGGGCATGGAGCCGGGCACGCGCCCACCGATGTCGTCATGGTGGCCGAACGCCTGGATATAGGCGACGACTTCGCCGTCGTGAAACACCGGCACCGTCGAGCACAGGTCAGGCAAATGCCCGATCGAGCCCTCGGTCAGGTAAGTGTCGTTCATAAGAAACACGTCGCCGGGCCGCATGGTCTCGGGCGGAAAGTCGCGCACCACGGCGTTGGGCATCGCCGAGTAGGAGCGGCCGGTGAGCTTGCGGCAATAGCGGTCGAACAGGCCGACGCGATAGTCGTGGGCCTCGCGGATCATCGGCGAGCGCGCGGTGCGCTCGATGGCGTATTCGATCTCCGCCTCGATGGAATTGAGCGTGCCTTCGACAATTTGCAGGACGATGGGATCGACCTCGCGCCGCGGCAGATCGGGCGCGGCCGGCCAGGCAAATTCCTTGGAGGGCATGTTCATCGTTCCATCGTCTCTGCGCTGTTTCTATCTCGCCTAAGGCCGATCGGCTAGGCCGCCGGGAAGATCACACGCGGCCCTTTTCTAGGCGGTCGCGTGCGCGACCGGCGCGAGTGTTGCAGCGTCCGCGACCTTCCGCACAACGACCGGTTCCGGGCGGCCGCGCACCTTGATCTCCGCTCCCTGCGAGGCGCCGCTGGCGAAGCCCGCCAACTTGCACACTTCATCGGAGACCACGGCCTGACATCCGAATTCCTTGGTCATGTCCTGCAGCCGCGCCGCGACATTGACGGCGTCGCCGAGCGCGGTGTAGGCGACGTTTTCACCGTAACCGATGTCGCCGACAATAACGTCGCCGCCATTGATGCCGATGCCGAAGCGAACGGGAGAGCGGGCGGCTTCGGCGAGCTCGCGGTTTAAGTGTTCGACGTTGGCGGCGATCATCGCGGCAGCTCGCAGAGCCGCACGGCACGCGGTCCGCGCGTCGGTATCGACACCGAACAATGCCAAAAGCCCGTCGCCGAGAAATTGATTCACTTTGCCTCCCCCCTCGGTCACGGCTTTAGAAACGGCGCCAAGAAAGCGATTGACGATGAACACGGTATCGAACGGCAGTTGATCTGCCGCCATTTGCGTCGAGCCGCGCATATCGACGAACATGCTCACCACGTAACGTTCCTCGCCGGGATGCATGCGCTGGCCACCGTGCAGGAACGCCGTGCCGATTTGCGGCGGCAGCAACGGCACGATCGCTAAGTCTTTCCCGGGCCGCAGCTGACAGGCAAGCCGTACCGCCGGATCTGCGCTCGCCCCGATGCGATCGAGCACGAACGCTTCGCGCGGGGAGGGTGGCGGCAAGCCGTCGAGGTCGCCAACAATTCGAATCCGGCAGGTCGAACAGCGGCCTTTGCCGCCGCATACATTGGCATGCGGTACGTGATGCCGGTAGCTCGCTTCGAGGACCGACAAGCCTTTCGGTATGCGCACCATACGGTCCGGATAACTCAGTCTGATGGTGCCGGGCCGGCGCTCGTTGAGAAAACGAGCGCCACGCGCTGCAAAGACAAAACCAATGGCGGCGACGTAGAACAGCAAAAAGCCGTCTCTTATGCGCACAAGGCTCGCGCGTTCGGCAGGCGTGCCGGTCGAATCCGGGCCGATATTCTGCGCGAGCCAATTTGGCTCTTGCGCCAGCGTCCGCACGTTTCTGCCCTGCTGATAGTACCCGAGCAACGCGAGGGCCGGCAGAAGCACCGCGATCGCGAGCAGGAATGGAGCCAGCACCGGAAAAAATCGCTTCAGGCGAAGCCAGAAATAAAGACCGATGCAGCCGTGAATCCACGCCACCAGCACCAGCGCGGCCTGCAACACGCCGAAATCGGGTCGCGCCACCCAAAAATTGTACAGCGCCAGCGCGTAGGTACGATGTAGTCCATACAGCGACAGGCCCAGGCGCTCGCCGATCAGGTGGCTGCACAGCATGACCGGGATCAAAAGCCCAAGCGTGAGCTGGACGATCTCGGTTGTCTTCCAGCGAAAGTAGCGGCGCTGATAAAGCGCCCACAAGCCGAGTGAGCCGTGGACGAAGATCGCGGGATAGAGCAGCAGCGTTCCAATCGGGCTCAGCCAAAACGCCATATGGAACCGGAGCCCGTATTCCAAAGCGTCGAGCGAAATATTGCCGAGCGCATGATTGAAATAATGCGACAGCAGATACGAAAACAGAATAAGGCCGCAGGCGAGCCGGACCTGCCGCACGCCGACGCCGCGGAGAAACGCGAGCGGCGTCGCGTTGGCGCGAGTCTGCGGCGATGCCATGCTGGATGACGTCATAGATGATCGTCGCCAAAACCATTGCCGAGTCAACTCAACGGCTACCAAGCGGTCCGCATCAATAAGTCACGTTCAACCGGACTTGGGCTTTGAAATTGTAAACCGGGTAATCCTTGATGATGGGCACGCCGACTTCAAGCGACAACGAGATTCGATCGGTCAGAGCGCGTCCGACCCTGGCATCGAACGGCAGGAACAGCCGTCCGGTCTGACCGGGGACCGGATCGCCGAAGTTCACCCGAATATCCGCACTCGGAAAGAACGCGACGAACCAATCGTCGGGAAGTCCTAGATTGAGGTACGGCGCCAATTGCAGATTGCTGATGTTTCGTTTGGCCGGATCGCCGGCAAAGCTGACGTCATATCTTGCGAACGGCTCGAGATAACTGCCGGACAGCAAGTCCGGCAGTCCGTAGCGAAAACCGGCAATCGGCATGATTTGCCATTTGCCGCTGCCAAGCGTGTCGCCGCCGGTCGGCGTGATCAGCCGCGCGCCGAAGCCGCCGGCCCAGCGTGAATCGAAATTGTAGGCGTAGATAGCTTGGACGTCGGCGTCGCCGAGGGCGCCGAGGTCGTTGCCGCTCGGGTTACCCGCGGAAACCGGATTCGTTATGACCAGCGGCAAGTCGCCGCGCAGCACGATCAGCGATTGTGCCGACAAGTCCAGGCGATGATCGAAACGCAGGTTCGTCGTTTCGGTCGTGGTGGTGGCTGGCGCGCTGCCGGGCTTCGTTTGGTACCCGTAAAGCACCTGGAAAAGGTTTTGCGGCGGTTCGAAAACGTCCTGACCGGTGTTCGGCCTCTGCTCTGGGGTCGATTGTTGTGACATCGCGGCGCCCGGCGTCACAACGATAAAGCCGGCTAAGACCGCAGCGGCGAGCGGGCGCAATTTTCTCACTTGGCGATCACCGGCGGCGCGCTTTTCGGAGCGTTCGGCGAGAATGCGAGAGTCACCCAGGCATTCCAGCCCGACGGCCGGTTCTCCGCCGCGAATTCCCAATATCCCTTCAAGTTCAGATAGGCCTGCATGGCTCCGGCCGGGATGATGAAGCCAACCTGCGGACCGATCCCGGCCACGCGGGATTCATTCGTCCCCAGAAACGCGGCAGCGCCACTGTCCGGCGTTATCTGTTGATAGAAATAGCCGACGGCGCCGACCAGGATGGTCTTGGTGACGAACTGCGAAGCGGCCCAGTCGACATGCCAGTCGATACCGTTGGTATAGCCGGTGCTCGCATTGGCGAAATTGCCGGTTAAGCCGGTGATGACTGAAAACTCGTGACCGGTCTTAGGATCGAGATAGGTATACGCGGCACCGCCGTCGATCGCGCCATGGCCGATACCGAGATTAGCGAGGCGGCTCGAATCGTAAGCTCCGATCGGCGCATCGCCCAGCGCGTAGATCATCCAGTTGTTGACGCCGGAATTCCAGCGCAGCGACGCTTGCGGAAACATGTCGCTGAAGCCGCCGCGGGCGTCGCTGATCTCGCCTTGCCGCGTCACTGTGAAAGGACCGGCATTGACGGTCAGCGTGCCGTTGATGTTACCGCTGCTGTAGCCGACCGCTTCGCCGAGGCTTACGGCAAGTTGGCCGCCGAGAACCGGAGTCGCAAACACGTAAGTCGGCGATGCCAGCACGAGATCGGAGTGCGCGGCCAAATTCACGTTGAGATTGACGTTGACCGCGGGATTGAGCTTGCCGATCGTCACCTCGCGCGCGGCGGCGACGCTGCCGGATGCGCTCAGCGACGTGTAATAGTTGATGAGTCCCAGCGACCAACCGGGCACCTGCGGCGCTGCCGCGAGGCTGCCGAACTCGCCGGGGAGCCAGAAGCCGATGCCGCCTTCGTCGGCCAACGCATAACTTAGTGCCGCAGCAAATCCCGTTGCGGCAAGCAACGCCGCTGCGAGCGGCCGAAAGAGGCGTTGCGCTCTCTCGTCACGTATTAGGGTGTCGGCTTGAGTCGTCAGCTTCATCGCGTCGCCCCGCGAGAACGCTCAGGCGCGAATCAATGACTCGATGGCCATGCTAATTGGGATTCACGGCTTTGAGAATCGTAATCCGCCGGCGCGGCGTCAGTCGCCCACCATCGCCTGGTTTTTTTACTCGGCCGGTTGCGCTGCCGGGAACTTCCAAGCGCCGCTTAGGATCTCGGCGCGCGGGCGATAGAGCCGCACCGTGTAGTTCCATCCCTTCATGACCGGCAAGCAGTTCGTGATCTTACCGTCGCAGCCGCCAAACTGGACTTCAACCGAGCCGTCGGCGTTCTTTTTCGCGGTGATGCTGTTCAGCGAATAGGCGTCGTGGGGATTTTTCTCGAAATAACCCGCCGCGTTGTAGACTGTGACCGACCAGAAGGCGTCGATCGGCACGTCTTTGACGTGGAGCGTGTAGACGGTGCTGCCATCATTCTTGGCCGGCACGGCGCCAACGTAGACCGCGTCCTTGTCGGGATTGCCGCCCCAGCCCGCCGCGGTGCCAATCAGATGTTTGATCGGATCGACCTGGTCCTTGGTGCCAAAGGCATGACTGAAACCATCAGTGTGGGCGGCGAGCGCTAGCAAAGCGCGGCGGATTTCGTTTTGGCTCGTCGGATCCCACCTTGGCACCTCGAAGGTGCCCGGGCTGTTTTGGCTGACTTTAATCGCATCCTGGAGTGCGTGAACTTGCTGGAGATCCTTTGGGTCGTTCGGATCGACCAGCGTGCGTATCCCCGCCGCGGCGTAGCGCGTGCCCACGTTCTCGCGGCTTAGCGTGTAAGACCCCGGCCCATAAAAGACAGCAGGGACATAGTGATCCTCGTTGATCACCTGAAGCGACATGAAGCGATTGCCGGCGTCGGGCATGGTAACGGTGACCGGCCCGGCGTCGAGGTCAAACACCGCGAACGAATAGAGCGTGTCACGGTTGAGCCGGATGATGGTCTGATGGTCGATGGATGCCGGCTCTCGATGATGCAGCAGCTTTCCCAGGCCGCCGGCATCTTTGACGAGATTGCCCATATAGACGTCGGATTCCGCGCGGGCAAAATTGTCGACCGTGACTGGCACGACGTCTTGCGCAAAGGCGCCGCTCGTCACGGCTAGGCAAAGCGTGACGGCCAAGGCTCGTCCGATCCACATATCAGTTACCCCGCACGTCTTTGATCGCGCTCTCGAACGGATAAATCGTTTTCCAGTCTTTCTTCATGTCGACCACCGTCCAGCCCTTCGCCGTCGCTTCGTCCAGTGCTTTGTCGAGCCTGCCGACTTTTGAGTTTCGGTCGTACGCGTATTCGCGTTCGGCATCGGTATGGTGGACGAGCCCCATGAAGCGCGCGCCGCCGCCAGCCGCGGTCCATTGCAGCATTTGCAAGTCGCCGTCGGAATTGCCGAAGGCGAATATCGGCCGGCGGCCGATGAAGCGCTCGATGCCCACGGGCTTGCCCGGCCCATCGTCGATGAAATCGACCTCCGGCAAATTAATCAGCGCCGGACCCCCGTCGCGGTTCATCTCGAACTTCAAGCCGCCGGTCGAACCGACGACTTGCTCCGGCGGAATGCCGTAGGTCTTTTGAGTCCAGGCCCGCATGAAATCGGCGCCGCCGCCCGAGGCGATGAAAGTCTTGAAGCCGTTGCTGCGCAGATAATCGAGCAGCTCCAGCATCGGCTGGTAGACCAGATCGGTGTAAGGCTTGTCGAAGCGCGGATGGCGGGCGACGGCCAGCCAGGCGAGCACGGTCTTGTCGTACTCTTCCGGGGAGAGGCCGCCTTGCGATGCGCCGACGATTTCAAGAAGCCCTTTGGTGCCGGACGCCGAGAGCGCCGCCATGTCGTGGTCGATCGCGGCTTTGAATGGCAGCTTTCTTTTCCACTCCGGATGCTGCGGTGCCATGGTGCGGATGCGGTCGAGCGCAAAGATGACCTGAAAGTAGATTGGCTTCTCGGTCCATAGCGTGCCGTCGTTGTCGAACGTCGCGATGCGCTGCGGTACGGGCACGAAACCTGCGGCGCCGGGCGCGGTGACGTGGGCAACGAAATCGGTGATGCTCTTCTTCGTCGCGCCGTTATTCCAGGAGGGCAGGGGATCGTTTTGCGCCGACGATGCGGCCGTTCGCCCGCAAATGGCGATGAGGATAACCGCTGCGGCCACGAACCATTTGCGCACGGCGATATTGCTCCAGATCAGCGGCTGCGCTGTTCGATCTGCTGCTTGATCATCTCGTTCAGCGTGCCGCGGACGCGTTCGGGGTCGATCGACCGCCGAAGCTCCTGCCGCTGCTTGATGCCGTCGAGCGTGCTCTCCAGGATGTTTGCGGGATTGAAGCTCGGCGGAAACGAGCGCGGCGGGAACTCCTTGAACGTCCCCACGAACTGGAAAACATCGTCCATGACGCCATAGACGCCCCCGACCTCATCGAGGAGCCAATCCCAGTAGGTATTGGACGTAATGTCCGCCCGCTCGAACGGGTCTTGGTACAGGTTGAAGATCTTCTGCAAGCGCAGCGTGGTGAAGGGTTCAGCCCAGATACCCAGCGTCCCTTCCTTGCGCTGTTCCGAGAAGACGTATTTCCAGTCGCCTTTGCGCATCCCGACCAGCAAACCGTCGTCGTCGGAATAGAAAAACGCATTGCGGGCGCTCTTGACGTTGTTGTTATTCGTGGCTGAGCCGCGGACGCTCCGCAGCAACTCTGATTGGTCATAGCCGTCGAGATGGACCTTATAGTTGATGCCGTTCGCCAGGTAGCCGGCCTTCAGCTTGTTGACGACATCCGGCTCGCCGGCGATCGCGCACAGCGTCGGTATCCAGTCGTTGTGGCTCATGATCTCATTGGTGACCGTGCCGGGTGCGATCACGCCCGGCCAGCGCACCAGGCAGGGCGCGCGAAACGCGCCTTCCCAGTTAGTGTTTTTCTCCGAACGGAACCAGGTCATGGCGCCGTCCGGCCAGGTGTTCATGTGCGGGCCGTTGTCGCTGGTATAGATGACCATAGCGTCGTTCGCGATGCCCATGTCGTCGAGCGCCTTGAGCAAGCTGCCGATGGTGTCGTCGTGCTCGATCATGCCATCAACGTATTCACTGCTGCCGTGCTGATAGCGGCCCCGATGCGACTCACGGACGTGCGTCCGCAAATGCATCCGCGTGGAGTTGAACCAGACGAAGAACGGTTTGCCGACATTGTGCTGGCGCCGCATGAAATCGATCGCGGCGGCGGACGTTTCGTCGTCGATCGTCTCCATCCGCTTCTTGGTGAGCGCTCCGGTGTCTTCAATCGTTTGCTTGCCGATCTTGCCGAAGCGCGGGTCGACCGTCGGATCGTCTGCATCGACCGCTTTGCAGCGGAGTACGCCGCGCGGACCGAATTTGGCGCGATAAGCGGGGTCTTTTGGATAATCGGGGAGTTCCGGTTCTTCTTCGGCATTGAGATGATAGAGATTGCCGAAGAACTCGTCGAAGCCGTTTACAGTCGGCAGCGATTCGTTGCGGTCGCCGACGTGGTTCTTGCCGAATTGGCCGGTGGCGTAACCGAGATTTTTCAGCAATCCGCCGATCGACGGATCGAGCTGGCTCATCCCCATCGGTGCGCCGGGAAATCCGACCTTGCTCAGTCCGGTGCGGATGATGTGCTGGCCGGTGAGGAAAGCCGAGCGGCCCGCGGTGCAGGATTGCTCGCCGTAGTAATGCAGAAATTTGAGGCCCTCACTTCCGATCCGGTCGATGTTCGGCGTCTCATATCCCATCAGTCCCTGCGAGTAGGTGCTGAGGTTCGTAATGCCGATGTCGTCGCCGAAGATCACAAGAATGTTGGGCTTGCCGCCGGATGCCGCCGGGGCTTGCGGCTGCTGCGCCGGCGCCGCCCGGATGGGGTTTGCAGCGGCGACCGTTGACGCGGCGGCGAGCGTAGTGCCGGCGAGCAGGATATTGCGGCGACTAAGGTCGCCGCTCTTCGGCTTCGGCGCCGATCGCTCGTCCGATTTGGACATGACCCGCTTCCTTCACTTCCCGCATGCGTTCAACAGGATCATTTGTTCAACTGCCGCACGTCGCGCGCCATTTCGAGGCAGCTGATGAGGCCGGTGTAGCTTGGCAACGCGCTTTGCTCCGCTCCGACGCAGCTCACCTTTTCCGCCGGCTTGAAGGTCGACCATTCGCCCGCGAGCTGTTGCCGGACGCTCTGCTCGCTCTCTACGCATCGCGAAAACGCCAAATCCGGGCCGCCCCTTTCGCCGGGGGTCGCGGCTTGTTGCGCGATGCCCCGGCAGACCGGATCGACGTTGAGGGTGGGCACGTCGTCGGCCCGCGCAGCGCCGGCTCCGGCAATCGCAAAAGCGACGACGAACGCTTGGGAAATTATGATGCTTCGAACCATGTTGAATGCCTCCTCTTTGTGAATTAGCCGCTTTCCGTTTCAGCGAGCGTCCTGGCAGGCCGCGCGGTTATTGGCCTTCGTGGCTCTTCATCATCAGTTCGACCTTTTCCTTGACGGCCTGAAGGTTGAAAGAGGCCGCTTGTTGCATGGGTGGAAATTCGACGAACGATTGCGCCGCCGCGCCGACCGTTTGCTGGACCTGGACGAAGCGCCAGAACTCGCGCGCCATGAAGTCGTTCATATAGCCGCCGCCTTGATCGTTGAGCGTCTGGCCGCGAATCGATGGCGTCCGTTCGAAGGGATCCTGGCGCAGATTGACAATGGTCGGCATGTCGGTCGCGACTTTCTCGCCCGGCCAGCCGAATGGCTGTTGGTAAAACTGGAACTTGAAGTCGTCGATGCGGATGGCGCCGAGTTGCGATTCACCAAAATAGAAAATCTCGTGACGCGCCGAAGGCCCCTTGCCGGTGAGCAAGTCGGTCTGGTTGTAGCCGTCGAGATGGTTCTTGTAGGTCCGGTCGCCGAGCTGCACGCCCTGCAAAAGTTGCTGAACGATGTTTGGATTCCCCGCCGCCGCCACTAGCGTCGGCAGCCAGTCGAGCCCGGAAAAGATGCCATTTTCCACGGTGCCCGGCTTGATCTTGCCCGGCCAGCGCGCAAGGCACGGCACGCGGAAACCGCCCTCGAACACCGTGCCTTTGGTGGCACGGAACGGCGTCATGCCGCCGTCGGGCCAAGTGAAGACTTCGGCGCCGTTGTCGGTCGTGAAGATCACAATGGTGTTGTCGGCGACGCCGATGTCATCGAGATGCTTAAGCAAATCGCCGATGTCGTCGTCCATTTGCGCCATGCCGGCTTCTTCTAGGCCGAAATTGCTCTGGGAGTTCATCTTCGCCTGATACTTCTGCGCAAGGTAGGTGAAGACGTGCATGCGCGTGGTGTTGTGCCAAATAAAGAACGGTTTGCCGGCCGCCTTGGCGCGGTCCATGAAGCCCTTCGATTGCTCGACGAGCACCTCGTCGAACGTTTCCATGTCGTATTTGGCGTCGCGGCCTTTCTGCCACATCTGGTGGTCCGCGCTCATGTCCTTGAACGGCTTGAGCGGGCCTTCGTCGACGATGCGCTGCTTGCCGACCTTGCCCCAGCGCGGCATCACCGCCTGATCGTCGGTATCGGTCGCCCACGAGTGCACCAAGTTGCGCGGGCCGTATTTGTCGATCCAGTCCTGCGGGTAGTCGAACCAATACGGATCGGACATCGCGTCGAGGTGATAGAGGTAGCCGAAGAATTCGTCGAAGCCGTGCAAGGTCGGCAAGTATTTGTTCAAGTCGCCGAGATGGTTCTTGCCGAACTGGCCGGTGGTGTAGCCCATTGATTTGAGGATGAGCGCCGTTGTTACCGATTGTTCGGGCATGCCGACATCGGCGCCGGCCTGACCGACCGTGGTCAGCCCGGTGCGCAGCGGAATCTGCCCGGTAATGAAGTTGGCGCGGCCGGCGGTGCAGCTCGCCTCCGCATAATAGTCGGTGAAGCGCACGCCTTCGGCGGCGAGCTTGTCGAGGTTCGGCGTCTTTCCCGACATCATGCCCTGGTGATAGGCGCCGACGTTGAACCAGCCGATGTCGTCACCCATGATGACGAGGATGTTGGGTTGCTTACCCGACGACGCCGGTTGCTGGGCCTGCGCGACTGAAACCGGCGCTGTCGATCCAAGAGCGGACGCGGCGGCGAGCGTGGTCGTCGCGAGCAGAATCTTGCGGCGGCTCACATCGAGTTTCTTGTCGCTTTGGTTGGCGCTCATGATGCTCCTCCCGGTTTTGCTCGAACGACGCAGCGAAATCCGATGTGGCTGGTCGAGGTGTCGATCGGCTGGGCGTGGCGTGCAGCCGGCCGGTAGCGGCGGCAATAATTCGGTGCGCATAGATGCGAGCCGCCTTTCAGCACCTTGCGCGGGATGTTGATATTCGGCTGGCGCGGGTCGCGGCTTGCCGCTTCGCGATTGCCGCGCGGGTCTTGCGGCGCGCAGCACGGCTTTGCCGACGGATTGGCGTCGTGCTTCGCCGCCCACCAATCGGTAGTCCACTCCCAGACGTTGCCGATCAGGTCGTAGAGGCCGTAACCGTTCGGCGGATAGGCGGTCACCGGCGAGGTTCGCTCGTAACCATCAGTCGCTAAGTTTTGCTGCGGGAATGCGCCCTGCCAGGTGTTGGCTAAATGTCGGCCGCCGGGCGCAAACTCGTCACCCCAGGCAAAGTCTGCGCCCTCCAGGCCGCCGCGCGCGGCGAACTCCCACTCAGCTTCAGTCGGTAACTCCTTGCCGGCCCAGGCCGCGTAAGCCTCGGCATCGCGATAAGCGATGTGCACCACTGGATGATCGTCCAGTCCGCTGACCGAGCTGCGCGGACCACCGGGTCGCCGCCAGTTGGCGCCGAATTTGAACTTCCACCACTGCGACCAGTCGCGCAGATCGACCGAAGTCTTAGGTTGCGTGAACACCAGCGAGCCAGCCTTGAGCATATGCGACAGCGCGCCCGGATAGTCGCCGGCGGTTGGCTTGATTTCCGCGACGGTGACGTAGCCGGTCGCATTGACGAACTTGCGAAACTGTTTGTTGGTTATCGGCGTGCGGTCGATCCAGAAATCGCCAACCGACACGTCATGCGCCGGCGCTTCTTCCGGATAGTGCGTGTCCGATCCCATGCGGAAAGTACCGCCGGGAATGAACACGACATCGAAAGCCCCTTCACGACCCACTGACGTCGCCCGCTCAATGACGTTCACAAGTAGCGGCGGGAACCAAAGCACGGCGAGAAGGCAAAATCCGGCGGTCGCGACGGTATGTTTGCCGGTGGCGCTAACAAGTCGTCGACAGAGAAGCTCGGGATATCGGTAAAATGAAATTAGTCCCGGCGAAAAACCGAATTGGCCAGCGGTTGGCAAGCGTAACCGGCATTTTTCCGCCCAGCCTTCGCTTCGTCTCGCCGATCCGGCATAATTTCCAGTCTCAATTGGCGGGAAGTGGAGGCTCGTTATGACTTTGCCAGATTCAATCTCGGAGCGGGCGCGGCAGGGTGCCCAAGTTCGCCGTGACGTGCTCGGCGCGGCCTATGTCGATGCCGGCAAGCAGAAGGCCAATCCCTTTACCCAGCACTTCATCGAGTTCACGCAAACCCAGTGCTGGGGCAATGTCTGGCTGCGCGAAGGTCTTTCGCACAAGACGCGAAGCATGCTGAATATCTGCATGCTCGCTGCCTTGGCGCGGTGGCACGAATTCGAGGTGCATATTCGCGGCGCGCTCAACAACGGCGTCACACCTGAGGAGATCGCCGAGATCTTACTGCACACCGCGGTTTATGCCGGCATCCCGATCGCGTCCGAAGGCTTTCGCCGCGCCGACGCAGTCATCAAGGATGTCGCGGGCGAAAAGAAGAGCTAGGACGACGGTCGGCCGTCAAACGCAGTCGTTGCGTTCACTTCACCGGCTCGGTCAGGAATCGTTCGTGCGAAGGCATCGGCGATGGCTCTTCAATCACCGCGACGGAAGTCGGCTCCTTCAGAAGCTGCCGCAAGGTTTCAATCGCCTTGGTGACGTCTTCTTTGAACTTACCTGCGGCGTGCTCGACGAACGTAGCGTCCTTCGGCTTGGGTTTGGCGATCCGCATTTCCAAATGCGTCGTGCCATCCGGCAGGTCCGTCAAGGCGCGGGTCATCACCACCTTCGGCGAACCCGGGATCGGAAGGGCGACGCTCATCGTGAAGTAATCGAATGGGCGCCAATCGACCAGCTCTTCGATGATCGCGTCCTTGCCGTGCATGCAGTGAACCGTGCTGCCGACGCCCCGGCGCTGGTTGGCTGATTGATCGACAAGCGCGTCGGTTGGCCACCATTTCTGCCATTGAGTTGGTACGGTGAGATATTCCCACACCGTTGGGCGCGGCGCGGCGATATCGAACTCAAGTACCGCGCAGGCCTTCTCCCGTGTGACCTCGACGCGGGTCTGCTCGTTTTCTTTCTGCCACGCCGCTTCGAGATCGCGCAGCCAGAGCTTGACGTCGCCGATGATGTCGATGGTCTCGTGATGCTCGACGAGACCGTGTGCCGCCGGGTCGATACCGACCGTTTGGAGGCAGGCGTCACTGTATAGCGCATAGGCGCGGCCGCCGACCTTCTCGCTCACGGTGTTCTTGAGGAGCCTGTGAACGACAATCACATCGCGCCCGGCAAGCTCCTCACGCCCGCCCATCTTCTGCTTCACCATCTCGCCATGGTGGGCGACGAACTTGAAATCGAGATCGCCCATCGCGGCGCAGGCTTTGCACTCGCAAACCGAGGCGTGCTTGATGTCGCGCAGGCGCCGGCGGAAGGTGACATAGGCCTGTTCGATAACATCCTGCAGCATCGAGCCGTCGATTTTCGCGGTCGCGGCATAGACGAACGCGGCGTCGCCTTCGAACTTGGCGAGGCGGAAGGGCGGTCTTAAACCCTTGACCACCGTGTCCATCAGATCGGCGATGATGTCCTGCGCGTGGTCGAGCTCGACCCCAGCGAGGAAGCTCGTGTAACCGGAGATATCGGCGATGACGAAGTAGGCCGATTCAGGATGGGGGAGCATTGTGACCTCTCTCAGAGCGGCTGAATTAGGTGTTGCTTGCAATGCGCCAGGCGGCACTCACGAGGAGTGCCGCCGTCTCAATATCGTTATCCGGCAGCGCGCATGCTGGCAAATTCGACCGGACGCGTGACGTGCGCCTCCTTCGGGTCAACGACTCCCAGGCTTTTGACAATCCTGAAATGGCCGTTGTTGGCCTGGGCGATATACATGTTCATGCGAACGTGATGCTGACCGGGCACCATTTCAGCGGGACCGCCCGGCCCCTCGGGGATCTTGGCATGGTCGAGCGCCTTGATCACGTCGGCTTGTTTGAGCGAGCCCGCCTCTTTTACCGCTGCTTCCCAGAGCTTCATGCCGCGATACAGACCGGTGCACGCACCGCCGGCGGTGAATTTGGCGTCGCCGGGATAGCGTTTGTTGTACCGATCCAGCAGATGCTTACCGAATGGATCACCTGCGTTCTGATAATAGTCGAGGCAGCTATACAGGCCCTCCACGTGTTCGGTGGGCACGTAGTTCACGAAATTCTCGTCCATGTATGTACAGACGATGTGCCCGCCTCGCTTCGTGAAGCCGGAATTGTAGAGCTGCTCGAAAAATGGCGTCACACCGGGAGGAACGATGGTGTTGAATACCACCTCGGCGCCGCTCGACACGATCTTTTCGACAGTTCTGTTGTAGTCGGTGTGATCGAGCGGGAAGTATTCCTCGCCGACAATCAAACCGCCGTTCGCCGTGACGACTTGCCGGACTTTCTTGTTCATCACGCGCGGCCAAATATATTCGGCTGATGGCAGGTAGAATTTCTTCGCCCCAGTTTGTTGCATCAGCCACGGAATGAAAGGATCAACCTGCTGCGCCGGCACCGGCCCGGTGCAGAAGATCAGCGGATCGCATTCCTGACCCTCATATTGCTCAGGGTAGATGTAAAGCGTCCGGCCCTTGACCACGGCGGGGCCTTTGATGGCCTGCCGCGTTGAGCTGTAGATGCCGCCGAAGATCACATCGACCTTGTCGTGCAGCACGAGTTTGGTCGCCTTGGCTTCCGCGACGCCGTCGATCGTGGCGCCGTCCTCGACGTAGAGATCGATCTGTCGCCCCAGCAAGCCGCCGGCGGCGTTGATGTCGTCGATCACCATGTTTGCCACGTTGGCATTGGCGATCCCCATGAACGAGAGTGGACCCGTTTGCTCGGCGATGACGCCGACCTTGATGGGTGGTTGCTTCATGACATTCTCCTTTATTTGATGCGTCCGGATGACGCGTTCACGTCGGGAGAATGGCGGTTGCCCGCCGCCGGCACATGGGGTGGATTCCCTATGCCTGGGCGAGTTGCGTTGATCGAAGTGACGATTCCGGAACCCTTCGGCTTTAGCGTCGTTACGATTCTGATTTCCGGCAAAGGCTGGCCCCTACAAAGGGCTCGGATGAACAATTCACCGGTAATGTACTGGGCCGTCTTCGCGAGCAGCGCGATCGGTACTGCGTTGCTGGCGTTCGAATTGCTCAAGACGTGGGGCTTGGCTTAGCGAAGTGCGGGCGGCGCTTCGCGCCGTGCCGCAGCAACTTCAAATCGGCGCCACTAGCCCCTGCTCGAGGGCGAAAAGTGCCGCTCCCGCCCGGGTCGTGACACTGATCTTCGAATAGAGGCTCTGGATGTGATTGTCGGCGGTCTTCGGCGCAATATCGAGCTTGCGAGCCGCTTCCTTCGCGGTATCGCCGGCCGCAATTAGCCGCAAAACCTCGATTTCGCGCGGCGTCAGACCCGCGAGCCGCGCGCCCGTCGCCCGGCGTGCGGGTTGACCGGCAGCCGTGAGCACCGCCTCGACGGCATCGGGGCAGAGCTTTCCTTCCTTGACCGCGGCGCGGAGCTTTAGGGCCGCGGCGGAGTCGCTCATCGCCGGCCGATAAGGCCGTGCTTCGCGCGCCGTTTGAAATGCTTCCGCGGCGGCGAGAATGCGGGCCGTGGGCGAAAGATCGGGACCCTTGGCATTGCGGTAATAGCCGCTGCCGTCCAGCCGCTCGTGATGGCGCTGCACCAGCGAGGAAACGGCTTTGCCGTTGCCGCCCAATGACGCGAGCGCGCGCTCGCCGTGATAGGGATGAAGCTGCGCTTCGTCGGTCTCGCGTTCGGTCAATCGGCCAGCGCGCATCCAGATCGAGACCGGCACCGTCAACTCGCCGATGTCGTGCGCGTAGGCGGCGCGGCGGACGTCGCGTATGTCGGACGCGGGAAGCGCCATCCTTCTCGCCGCGGCGGCGGCAAGCGATGCGACCGCGCGCGAATGACCGAAGGTGAACGGCATGCGCATGTCGATCATATCGGCAATCGCGAGAAAGGCTTCCTCGCACGCCTCTTCGTCGAGCATGGAATGTGGCTCCGGCTCCAGCGCCAGGATGGTTGCACGGTCGACGGGCCCGTCGAGCCCGGCGAGTAGTTTTTCGGCGTTGGTGAGGAAGAGGTCGACCAGCTCGGGCTCGTAACCGCCGCCGGCTCGCTTGGCGATCATCTCCTTCATGGCCGCAAATCCGTGATGGTCGTTAAGCGCGATGGCGTCCTGCGCCATTGTCACGACGCGGACCGGAAATTTCACCGCGTTGCCCGATAGTCCCCGCGGCAGGCCCTTGCCGTCCCAGCGTTCATAGATCTGGCCGAGACTTTCGCGGACGTCCTCCGGCAGGCCGATGCGCTCCGCAATTCTTTGGGCCACCTCGCAGTGCCCGGACAGGATCGGGATGTTCACCTGCGGGCCCTCGGCAAGGCCGCGCTTCACTGCCTCTTCCAATTCTTCGGGCGGTGCGCCGGCAAACTTTCGTTTCAGTGCGCGGACCATGAGCTCGACGAATTCCGCCCTGTTGCCCATGTCGGTGTGGTGGAGCTCGCGGCGCAGCGTGATCTCGTCACCCCAGTGCGCGGCCAAGAGATGCGTATCGGCGTTGCAGCCGATGTAGCGCAGCAGCGCCTGATGATAGATGCGGCGGCGGGTGTCGTGGTCGAGCCTGGCAACATCGGCAAACCGCATCCCCAACACGCAGGAGCGCAGCGCGAAATCGCGCGAGTGACCGGTGGCCAAATCGGTCGCATAAGCCAGCGCCATCAGAAAATCAGCGCGTCGAACTCCCGGCAGCGCCATTTGCTCTTCCCCCTAGAGCGGCGGCGCAAATCTATCTCAATTCCACCTTTGCAGCCATCGCGGCAGTCTCCGTCGTGAAAACTTTTGATGTTTTCGCCGCCCGGCAGAACGAAGTCGGTCATGAGACGTTGTCGTTCACCACAGGATCAATGGAGAGCATCAAATGGACGAAAATCGTATCGCCGGCACGGCGCGAAATGTTGGCGGCAAGGCCGAAGAAGCCTTTGGGCGCGCTACCGGAAACACCAAGATCGAGGCAGAAGGCGCCGTGAATCAGCTAAAGGGCGCCGCCCAGGATTTGTACGGGCAAGCGCGCGATGGCGCGATGGACATGGCCGATTCAGCCCGGCAAGCCGGATCGTCATTCGAGGGCCTGCTGCGCAACACCATAGAGAACCAGCCCTACACGGCGGTCGCCATCGCTTTGGGAGTTGGCTGGTTGTTGGGCCGGATGCATCGCCCGCTGTGAACGGAGCCCGGCGGAATGAAACTCCAGAGGGGCTTTAGTTTCCGGAAGCTTCCGCTGGTTCGTTCTGGATCCGGTACTTTAGCAACACCGCGCCACCGTCTAGGGCTTTGCTACTCTCCAGCGTCATTGTTTTGATCGGCGCGTGCTGATCGCCTTTGGCTTCGGTGGCGTCGAACGCGCTCGGTGCGCCTTTAGTCCCGTCCACGCCAGGACAGATGATAAGATCGATCTCGTCGACCAGTCCCGCGCGCAGGAATGCCCCGTTGGTGGCGCCGCCGCCTTCGACCAGCAGCCGCTTCACGCCAAGATCGCGGTTGAGGATATCGAGCGTCAGGGCAAGGTCGAGTTGAGACTTGCCGGCAAAAAAGTAGTGCACGCCTTCGCCGCGCAGGCCGGCCAAATGCGCATCCGCGACCGATTCCGAAAGAACCGCAACAATCGGGTCGCCGCCGATATCGGAACAGCCCCAGCCGATCTTGCCGTGAGCATCGAGTACGATGCCGTACGCCTTGGCATCGCGAGGTGGTAACCAGGGCTCCCGCGGAAATGTTTGCTTGGCCGCGGGATAGGGCTGGCCTTTGGCAAACTCCTGACCGGTGACGCGGCCAACGAGCCAGGCGTCGCCGGCGAGTTCTTCGTGCACTTGCTCGAAATAATCACTGGCCGCGCCCCGTGGCCGCCAGCGGCTTGGCAAGGTGCGTCCATCGACGCTGCAAGACACCAGACAAATGACATGCGGTTTCATCGGAAAACCCTTCTCGATACGAAGAAGCAAAATGTAAATCCGTGGCGAATTCCGGCTCCGCTCCGACGGCGCTTTTTTGCGCAGCGTGTGAAGTCACGAGTAGCGCAGGAATAGGCCCCTAGGGGCAGGGGAACGCGTCCGCCATGGCGTTATACGCCGCCGCCGCGGCTGGTGTGTCGCGTTTTTCCGGGTGCGCGTTGGCATATTTCACGAACACATCGACGATTTCCGTGGTCTTGGTGTCCGCCGCCGGGCAGGCGTTCAGGAGCCGAGTACCAGCTTGATCGGCCAAGACGGAATATTCCTGAACGGCGCTCATGAAGCCCCAGCATTGCTGGGCCTCCGTGCTAGACGGCAAGAACGCCGTGTCGCCCTTGACGCGCATTCCGCGTTGAAGCGTCTGGCACGCATGCGCCATCTCGCCGGCCGTTTGGGCCTGAACCGGAGTGTTGGCGGAGACCAGGAAGGCGGCGGCGAAAAGAGCGAGTAACCTCTGACCCAAAGGCTTCATGCCGAATTCGGCTTTCATCAGGCTTGTGGCCTTAGCGGAAAAACACGCGCACTAATACCAATAGAATAAGAGCAAAAATTAGAAGTGCCAAAAGCCGGTCGATCCGCCGGCTGCGCTTGGGAGCGCCATAATCGGGTTCTTGCTCGCCGCCGGTCATCGGCGTCGTTTTAATGATGCCGAAGGCCACCGGTAACTGCGATAAGTTACAGTTGCCGCGGCTTCGCGTTTCATTACGCGACGATCGATTCACGCCGGAATTAGCGTTGCACGCCCTTGCCGCCGGCCTTGATGATCAAAACGCCGTGCGGATCGACGGTGAGATGCTGACCGGGGAAGACCACCGTGGTCGAGCCGAACTCCTCGACGATCGCCGGCCCCTCTAACTGAAAGCCGGCGCCCAGCATGGCGCGCGCAAAGACCGGCGTGTCGCGGAATTTCCCCTCGAAATAAACCGGGCGGCTCTCCGCCTTGGGCGGTGTGCCGGCTTTCGCAATCTCCGGAATGCGCGGCCGATCGATCAGGCCGATGGCGGAGACGCAGAAATTGACCAATTCGACTTTCTGTGCGCCGGCGTAATTGTAGCCGAAAGTCTTTTTGTGCGCGGCGTGAAACGCGTCGGTCAGGCCTGAAATGAATGGCGCGCCGATGATGCCCGACGGCGCCGGCACTCGCACCTCCATGGACTGGCCGGCATAGCGCAAGTCGGCTTCGCGCAGGAGCGCGATTTTGTCCGGCGCGATGCCGTCCTTCTCGAGCGCGGCGGCGGCCTCGCGTTCCAGGCCCGCATAGATCGCCGCCAGCCCCGCTTGATCGATCGCGTCCTCGTGCATCACTTTGGTGACAATGTGATCGGTGCGCCAATCGACGGCGAGGAGGCCGAAGGCCGAGAGGTTGCCAGGATTCGGCGGCACGATGGTCGTCTTCATGCCCATCAATTCCATCACCGCGGCGGATTGCGCCGGGCCCGAGCCGCCGAACGACAGCAGCGCGAAGTCGGCGGGATCGATGCCGCGTTGAATGGTCATTTGCCGGATGGCATTGGCCTGGTCCCAGTTAGCGATCTCGACAATGCCTTCGGCCAATTGCTCGGCATTTAAATTGCCGGGAAGCCGCGCCGCCAGCGCTTCCAGTCCGGTGCGCGCGCGTTGCACGTTGAGCTTTATGCCGCCGCCGATCAAAGCCGGCGGCAGGCGGCCGAGGACAAGATTGGCATCGGTAATAGTCGGCTCGTCGCCGCCATTCGGGTAACACATCGGGCCGGGTTCGGCGCCGGCGCTACGCGGCCCGACTTTCAATTGGCCGGTACGGGTGCGAAACGCG
>Ga0209006_10001715_pt1 | contig 19866 bp, 17 predicted proteins | sample JacPin_JW_Ref_O2_FD_188567 | JGI IMG/M metagenome (GOLD analysis project Ga0209006, IMG submission 188567) | Forest soil microbial communities from Algoma, Ontario, Canada - Jack Pine, Ontario site 1_JW_Ref_O2 (SPAdes) (version 2) | ecosystem: Environmental > Terrestrial > Soil > Boreal...
GCGCGGTAGGCGATGTAGCGGCCATCGGGCGAATAGAGCGGCGTCGAGTCGCTGGCGGGATTGTCGGCGGTGATGTTCTTGGTCTGGGCTAGAACCTGAGCGGGCGAGTCGCCCACTCCCACACGGACCGGGACGAGCCACAGATCATTGTTAGTGGAAGCCGCCGGATTCTTGTCGTGATTCGAGGCGTAGCAAATCTCCTGCCCGTCGGGTGAGAAGGCGTAGTTATCCTGCCCGCCGAGCGAGAAAACCGGCGCGTCGTAGTCGCCGGGCGTGAGGTCGCGAGGAAGTTCAAGAATGTGAGTGACAATCGTCACGTCGGCGTTGCCTCTGGGAACTTCGACCACAAGAATATGGCTGCGCTTGCCTTCTTTGTAGGCATTCCAATGGCGATACAGTAGCCGGTCGAAGATCAATGCCTTTACCTTCGACTTCTCATGCTCTTCAAGTTTCTGCGCATTGCAGGCAGTCTCATCGGCGGGGGCGCCGTCGCATTCGGGATAAACGTCGGAAGTGAACAGAATATTCTTTCCATCCGGTGACCACAATTCGCCGCCGGCTTCGGTCACGATGTCTGTGAGCATGTGTGTCGCCGTGACCGTACCCGCTGTACCATCGAATTCCGCGATCCACACTTGCGAACCGCCCTCTTTCGTCGAGAGAAACGCGAAGCGCTTCCCATCTGGCGCCCAGCGCGGACGATCTCCATCCTGGTCGGCAATGATCTCTCGCTCCTGACCACCTGCCGTCGGCACGATCCAGATGTGCGGCGTCTTCGTGTTGGCTTCGAGATCCACGTCGACCACGCTGAAGATTACCCACTTGCCATCTGGCGAGACAACAGGCTCGCCCACCCGCTTCAACTTCATCATGTCCTCGAAAGTGAATGAATGCTTGGCCTGAGCGGCGGCGGGAAACGTGAACGCGACGAGGACAAGAAAAGCCAGGAAGATACGGCGCATGAGCGAACTCCTTGAAAATCGATCCGTAGAGACATAGCTTGCTACGTCTCTTCACGCCGCGTGCTGGCCTACCTCTGGCGGCAAGACGTTGCAATAAACGTCTCTACGGCAAACGCAAAAGTGTAGCAGGGTTTGCGTGGCGCCGGCTCAGAACGTGCGGCGAGCGGAAACCGCTGAAGCCCGAAGCCCGGTCCCTCCCGGCAACCCATTCCATTCTCTGGCATCCAACAAATTGGCAGAGAACTGCAGCATCCCTGGCCTCCAGCCTTTGAGCGGAAAGGGGCCGGAGGCGGGGTTGCCGTAGCCGTGTCTCGGCAGAATGGTTCGCGTCTCCCTGAGGAAACACGTTTTCCGCAGCCCTCGCTGCCATTCTGGCGGCAAAGCGATAGACTAGAGTTCATGAAATCCGCGCTGCAGAATCTGTTGTCTTGTCTTATCCTGCTGGCCTGTGGGCTGGCCGGGCTGCCGCTCGTCGCTCAGGAAGGCCCGCTCGATACGGCGCCTCCCACCAACGTCACGGCAGACGAAATCATCAAGCACTTCGCGGCCAATGAAACGGAATTCGCGAAGGCCCGCGAACAATACACTTTCCGGCAAGATGTGAAAGTACAGACTCTGGACGGGGACACTGTGGATGGCGAGTACCACGAAGTGTTCGACGTGATCTTCGACGACAAAGGCATACGCAGGGAAAACGTCGTGTTCGCCCCGCAATCGAACCTCACCAAAATTGCGATGACGCAGGAAGACATGGAGGACATCCGCCACAAACTCCCCTTTGTGCTCACCACGGAGGAACTCCCTGAGTACAACATTCTTTACGTGGGCCAGCAGCAGGAGGATGACCTGCACTGTTATGTCTTCGATGTCGCACCTAAGAAAATCGAAGGCAAGAAGCGCTACTTCCAGGGGCGAGTCTGGGTCGACGACAGAGATTTCCAGATTGTGAAGACCTACGGCAAGACCAATGATATTCGCAAGAAACACGGGAACGATGAGAACCTGTTTCCCAAATTCACCACCTGGCGCCAACAGGTGGACGGCAAATATTGGTTTCCCGTCTTCACCAAAGCGGACGACGAACTGCACTTCAAACTGCAGGACGTGCACATCAAGGAAATCGTGAAGTACCAGGACTACAAGCGCTTCGGATCGAACGTGAAGATTCTGTACGAAGGCAAGGAACTGCCGAAGGATCAGCAGAAGCCTGGTCAGACGCCAGATCAGAAACAGACAGGCGGGACTCCGCCGCCGAAATAGCTGTCAGCTATCAGCTAAAACCCAGACTCCTCGCGTCGCTGCAGGGAGCGGATCTGAGTTCAGGTGTGGTGTCTTTGGATTTAGCTGAGAGCTGACAGCCTTAGTAAAACAGATACTTCCTCCACTTATCGTCCGACCTTCCCATCAAACGCATAATGTGCCGGCTGGTGTGGAGGTTAAAGGCGCGGGGCTCGCGCATCAGCTTCATGCCGGCTTCGGTGGCGAACTGGTTGCCCTTGCGGCGGTTGCAGGGATGGCAGCAGGCCACCAGGTTTTCCCAGGTGGAGGAACCTCCGCGCGAGCGGGGGATCACGTGGTCGAGCGTGAGTTCGCCCGAAGGCAGCACTTCCCCGCAATACTGGCAGGTGTTGCGGTCGCGCAGCAGAATGTTCTTCCGCGACAACGCGCGGCTCTGATGCGGGATGCGGCGATACTCGAGCAACCGAATCACCGACGGGACGCGCATGGCGATGCGGGCGGCGTGCAGGAAGTGTCCGTTTTCTTCCTCGGTCATCGCCACGCCCTTCAGCACCAGCACCAGAGCGCGGCGGGCGGCGCAAACATTGATGGGCTCGTAGGAAGCGTTCAACACCAGGACGGGCGCGAGCAGGGCATGACCATCCCCCGCGCGGTGCGTAGCCGCCGGCGAGAACAGGCCGGCGGCGAAGCGGCCCGGTGGTCCGAATTCCTGTTCCATCCTCGGTGACATAAAGCTCTACCCGGTAGTTCCCTTTATTCTATAAGCCTCACCATCCAACTTTACATAGTGGCCCCAGCGACATGCGACCTTCCTGGCTCACGGCTTTCGCCAGCGCCGTTTCCGCATCGCCCGCAGGTACACCGACTGCCGCCTCATCTCGACCGGCTTCATCTCGCCATGTTTAGATGCCAGTTTCAACGTGCGCGCGACCGTCGCCACCCACACTTTAGTCTCTCCCGCGCGGCGCAGCACCCGGGCGCATCCGGAAACCGTAGCACCCGTGGTATAGACATCATCGACCAGAAGCACCTCGCGGCCGTTTACTTCCTGGGCACGCCGTACGGCCAACGCTCTACGCACATTTGCATGGCGCTGACGGATGGTCAGCCCAATCTGTGGTTGGGTCTCGCGTTTTCTTTCCAGAACGTTCTCCCCAAGAACCATTTCGTTCCGAAGCCCAAGCCGGTCCGCTGCCAGCAGCTTCAGCGCTGCACGGGCAATCAATTCTGCCTGGTTGAAGCCTCGCCGGCGCCACCTCGAGCGATGCAAAGGCACCGCGACAACCAGCTTAGGGGACGACGCGGGGCCGGCCCCATCGCGGAGCCCGCGTGTCGAGTGGATAAGTTCTCGCAGGCCGCCTTGAGAACTGCCGTAGGCCACAGCCTTCGCAAGTTGCGGCTCGACGAGTTGGCCAACCCGACCAAGCGGCTGCCCGGCTGACTCGGCGACAACATGGGGCGAACGCAGTCGCTCACCGCAGACCGAACGTAGTGGGCCGTGCACAGGAAGGATCTGCTCCGGACACTCGGAGCAAGCCGGAAGCCGGGAAACTCTGACTAGCGGGGTCGCGCAGTTGCGGGAGTCGGTGGGAAACAGAACAGCAAAAAGGCTTTCGGCAGCTCGAACAGCCCAGGTGGAAGTCCTTCGCGGGACAACAGATAGCCCTGCCCCCGCGAAACTGCTCTGGCTAGCCCGGATTCGGTCCCCAGTACTGCTGAAGACGGCCTCCTCGCGCACCGCGCCGGGCCAACTTTGCCCGGACGGCTCCTTTCGTAGGCCTTTGCTTCCTGCATCGTCCTACTTCAGCAGTATAACGACCTTGCCGGCCGCTAAGCAACGTTGCGATTGTCGGTCGCTGGCGGCTTGGCCAGTGGATGCAGTCCGCTGGCCTCGGACAACCTGTTCTTGACCGGCACAAACACAAAGCGCCAATACCGGCGGAAGCATTCGCCGCAACGGACCGGCTTCAGCAGGAAAAGAGGCAGAATAAACCGCTCCGTGAACGTCCGGCGGCGCGAACGGAACCCCACCTCACAGCCGCAATCACCACAGCGGAAAGTCAGGTGTAAGAGAGAACGATCAACAGCCATTACTGCACCTCGGGGGAGATAAAAGAACAACGTAAGGGGCAGAGCAAACCAATGACCCCATTCTACGCCGCCCCGCACGAACTGACCACCCGTACGGGGAACGAAGAAGCAACCTTGGTCTCCGTTCGGAAACGGCGAAAGACTGCGGTTGGGGTCAGTTTTGAAGCTCGTGTGGACCCGCCGCCCCGTCGCCTTTGCTCAGAGGCAGGCCGCTCAGATGTCCGGTCGAGCGCAGCTCCACTGGCTTCTTCGCCGCGGGCTCGCAAACCAGAGCAAACCCAAATCAGAGCCGAACACAAACCAGAGCCGGACCAGAGCCGGACTGAGCCGGACTGAGCCGGACTTGTAAACCTGCGTCCCGCATGCTAAGGTGCGCCGTTCCAGTGTTTGGAATGAGTTAGAGTGAATTCCACAAGGAAGTAGTCCCATCCCACGCGGTAAAAAGGATTGAAACGATGAGCGATCCCGCCCCCCTTGCGCCGGCAATCGTCCCCAGGAAGCACGAACCCTACGTTCCCGAAACCATGGAGATGAAGGAGTTCACGCTGCGCGCCGTGTTGCTCGGGCTGGTGCTGACCGTGGTCTTAGGAGCTGCCAACGCGTACCTGGGCCTACGCGCGGGGATCACGATCGCGGCCACCTATCCCGCCGCCGTGATCGCCATGGCAGTGCTGCGCGCCTGGAAAGGAACTCTGCTCGAGGAGAACATCGCTCGCACCGCGGGCACCATCGGCGAGGGCCTGGCCGCCGGCGCAATCTTCACCATCCCGGCCTTCGTCATCGCCAAAGCGTGGCCATCGTTCCGACCCGCCGACGCCTACTGGAAATCCACCGCATTGATGATGGTAGGCAGCATCCTGGGAGTCCTGTTTATTTCTCTGGTTCGCCGCGTCATGGTGGAGGACCCCGAACTTCCCTTCCCGGAATCCGTGGCCGCTGCAGAAATTCATAAAGCCGGACGCCGCGGAGCCCAGGCCGCGAAATATCTTTTCTGGAATATCGGCGTAGGCGGCGTAGTTTATTTACTCGGCCGCTTCGGATTGTTCGCCGCCGACAGGGACATTCATTTCACGGTAGGCAGCCTGGGCCGCAGTCAAGTCCGCCTCGGCACTACGGGCAGCACCAACCTGGTGGCCGCGGGAGGAACCAGCACCTTTGCCGCACCCAGCGTGAGTCCGGCGTATCTCGGCGTGGGCTACATCATTGGCCTGCGATTAGCATCGATTCAATTCGCCGGCGGCGTGCTGGCCTGGGGATTGATGGTTCCATTGCTGATTTTTTTTCTGGGACCGCAGCTCAAGCACTATCTTCCCGCGGATACGCCGGACGATTGGGCCACCATGGCCATCGCCGTCTGGAGATTCATTGTGCGCCCCATCGCCGTCGGCGGAATGCTGGTGGGCGCCGCATACACCTTGTTCAAGATGGGCCGGAGCCTCACTGCGGGCATTGGGAGGGCATTCAGCGATCTTCGCCAAACCGCCGACCAGCGCGCCAAGCTATCGCGCACCGAGCAATACATGAGTTCGCGAGTCGTGTTCAGCCTGATCGCGCTGATGTTCGTCCTCATGTGTTTTCTTTACATCCACATATCGGGCTTGATCTGGCCGGCAGTGCTCGCGGCGGTGGTGATGCTCGTGGTCGGCTTCTTCTTCGCTACGGTTTCCGGCAGCCTGGTCGGGTTTATCGGTTCGTCGAACAATCCGGTTTCCGGGCTGACGCTTTCGACCTTATTGATCGCCGCGCTGCTGATGGTTTCCCTCGGCGTCTCTGGGACAAAAGGCGTGGCAGTCGTTCTGGGCGTAGCCGCGGTCGTATGCGTTTCCTCGTCGGTAGCCGGCGAATTGTTGCAGGATTTCAAAGTCGGCTACATCCTGGGTGGCACGCCGCGGAAGATTCAGATGGCGGAGTTGATTGCCGTAGTCGTCGCCAGCCTGGTCATGTACTTCCCGCTCTACCTGCTCGATACTGCGTTCGGTTTCGGCAGCCGCCAGCTTTCCGCTCCCCAGGCGGGCCTGATGGCAACGCTCGCCATCGGCATCGTGGGCGGAGACATGCCGTGGGCGTTAGTCGTAGTCGGTATCTTCTTCGGCATCGGACTGATCATGATGCAGGTGCGCAGCCCCATGCTGGTTGCGGTCGGAATGTATCTTCCATTCGAAACCACGTTCGCCATTTTCATCGGCGGGGTGTTTCGCGCCGTCGGCGATTGGATGGCCAAGCGCCGTGGACTCAACGACGCCCAGAAAGCGCGTGTGGAAAATGCCGGCGTGCTCACCGCCTCCGGCCTGATCGCGGGCGAGTCAGTGTTTGGGCTGGTTTGGGCGGGGTTCATCGCGCTCGGACTTGCGACTTCCCAGCAGCGCGTGTTGCAACTGCTCGAAGGCTGGGCCCGCACTATTACCTCCGCGCAGATTTTCAATCATCCGCTCTACCTCGTGGGCGTCGCCGTGATGGCTCTGCTGGCCGCTCTCATGATCTTGCTCCCGCTCACCAGCGCCGGCGATCCCAGCGAACCCGCGCCACCCACCGCGATGATGTAATGATTGTGTTTCCGGGCATTCCGTGTGTGTTGCGGGCAATCTTGCCCGCAACTTCGCACCGCGAAGCTCTTGTTTCTGGCCTCACCTTTCTTCATGACGATCGCCGCCAACCTCGCGTCAATCCACGAACGAATCGCCGCAGCTGCCAACCGCGCCGGACGCAACCCCAAAGAGATCGCCTTGATGGCCGTCAGCAAAACACACCCCCCCGAGCGCATTCGCGAAGCCTATGAAGCTGGGCTCAGAGTATTCGGGGAAAATCGCATCCAGGAATTCGCAAGTAAAATCGGAGCGCTTCAGAACTTGCCCGCTGCCGAGTGGCACATGATCGGCCACCTGCAAACGAACAAAGCCTCTAAAGCCACAGAGCTATTTCACGCGGTTGATTCAGTCGATTCGCTGAAGCTCGCAGAAAAACTGGACGCCGCCGCGCGCCAACTTGGCAAGAAATTGAATGTCCTACTCGAAATCAACGTCGGCGGCGAAGCAGCCAAAAGCGGCATCGCGCCAGACTCGCCAGCGCTCGACGAATTGCTGATCGCCGCTCCTCGCCTCGATTCCCTGCAGTTCCGCGGCCTGATGACCGTCCCTCCCTTCACCGACGACCCGCAAGACGCCCGCCCTTACTTCCGCAAACTGCGCGGATTGCGCGATAACATCGCCGCACGCAAACATCCAGGCATCCACATGGATGTAATTTCCATGGGCATGTCGCACGATTTCGAGGTCGCCATCGAAGAAGGATCAACCTGCGTGCGGGTGGGCACAGCCATTTTCGGGGAAAGGACCAAGACCTAACCACAAAGAACACGCAGGAACACACCAGGCCTGCATCGAATTCTTCATGAAACTTTGAAGGTGCCGCAATCTTCCGTTACCATTACCTCCGGCCAGACTGGGCGCAACAAAGTGATTCGAATCGCCGGATTGTGCGCCGAAGAGTTGCGCAAGCGCATACAACGTAGCGCCGGTATCCTGCTGGCTGTCGCGAGGGCGTCCCACCCCCGCTGGCCCAAGCCGCCGAGACGGTGGCGCTACCAGGAGTACTGGAGCCGCTTTGACTTTTTCTGAGACTTTTTTTGAACGCTTGCAGGATATCCGCAGCGGATTCGAGCGCCCCTTCTGGGTCGCCAACATCAGCGAAATCTTCGAGCGCCTTTCCTACTACGGTGCGTTCGCCTCGCTCGCCCTCTACCTGCAGGAAAAACTCAATTTCTCCACAGAGCAAACCGGAACTCTCACCGGCATCTTCGGAGGCATGGTGTGGTTTCTCGCCATCTTCGGCGGAGCCGCTGCCGACCGCATGGGCTTTCGCCGCGCTCTCTCCACCGCCTACCTCATCCTGGCCGCGGCCTATTTCCTGATCGGCTCCATCGGTGCATCGTGGCTCGCGCCGGTGCGCAATGCCGTGCCCCTGGCGCTGTTCGTTGGCTTCATTCTCATCCTTCCAGCGCTGGGCGTCGCGCTGGTCAAGCCGTGCGTGGTCGGCACCACGGCGCGTGCGTCCAAAGAGAACGTGCGCTCCATCGGATATTCCATTTACTACACCATGGTCAATATCGGTGGCGCTGCCGGGCCTTATTTCGCGTCGTGGGCGCATCGCCACCTCGGCGTGGAGAATGTCTACCGCGTCGCCGCGCTCAGCGTGTTCGCCATGTTTTTTTTCGTTCTCATTTTCTTTCGCGAGCCACGCAAGCCCGGGGACGCACCTCCGCCCTCGATTGCAACCGTGGCGCGAAACTTCTGCACCGTTGTCGGCAATTATCGGTTGGTGTTACCAGTGTTGGGCTTCGCTCTGCTGCTGCGTGTCGCGATGTTGATTCATCCTTTCGCCGTGCCCTGGTGGATCTGGATTGGGCTGCTCGCGCTCGTGCTCGCCGGCATCAGCCGCTTCATGTGGTTTCTGGTGCTGTTCACCGGCTACTGGATCGTGTTCTGGCAACAGTACATCAGCCTGCCCGGCTACATTCACGGCTACATCAACCCGCACGCCGACGTCGAAATTATTCTGGTCACCGACGGCCTCACCGTGATCTGTCTGACCCTCGCAGTGAATTTTCTGACGCGCAAAATTCCCGCGTTTCAAGCCGTCATTCTCGGCACGTTGGTCACATCCGTTTCGTGGTTGATCCTCGCCTTCCGGCCAACGATCTGGGGAGCGGTGCTGTCGCTGTTCGTTCTCGCTCTGGGCGAAATCATCCAGCAACCGCGCTACTACGAATACATCTCGCGGCTCGCGCCTCCCGGGCAGCAAGGCACGTATATGGGATTCGCGTTCTTGCCGATCGGAATCGGTTCGCTGATCGGCGGCTGGTTCGGCGGAACGCTCGTCCACCATTTCGGAGAAGTCACGCACCAGCCCGCACGCATGTGGTGGGTCGTCACCGGCGTCGGCGTCGTCACCACTGCGCTGCTGTGGATTTATGACCGGTACGCGAGAATCCCCGCGGGCAGTGCGGCCACTTAGCGCCAGAGAGTGGACGATGCTCATGGGGAGAGCCCAGCTCGATGGGTTCTTCATTTCACCGGCGGCAAACTGACGCACTACTCTAATTTTCGGATTGGTTTAAATTCCATGCCCTCACACAGCTCCACTCCAGCACAGATCGCCACGCAAATTCGGCGGGCGCTGAAACACGGCGGATCGCCCGAGCACGCCTCCGGCGTGCAATGGTTTTTCAAAAACGAGATCAAGTCGCATGGCTGGTACACTGCCGACCTGCGCCGGGCGGCCCGAAGTTTCCGGTTTGAGATTCGAAATGAGTTCGGACTCGATTTCCTGATAAAGGTTGCGGATGAGGTTTTTTCCGGGTCCGTGCTCGAAGAAAAAGTGGTGGCCGTCTTCCTGCTCGAGAAGCTCGATGCCGAGTTTGGCGACCGCGAGTTCGGGCTGTTCGAGTCCTGGCTCGACCGCATCAGCAACTGGGCCGACCATGATGCCCTGGTGCACGACTTGATCGCGCCGATGGTGGCATCCCGTCCTGCACGCGTGAAAAATATGTTTCGCTGGGCCCAGTCTCGAAATCGCTGGCATCGGCGAGCGGCATGCGTAGCGCTGATTCGTGGCACGCGGGCGAAAATGTTCTTCCCTGAAATCGCCAGGCTCTCCAACTCTCTTCTCACCGATGAGGACGACATGGTGCAGAAAGGCCTGGGCTGGCTGCTGCGCGAGACCGCAAAGTTCGATGCAAAACGCACTGTACCGTATTTGATGAAGATTCGCCGGCGCGCCCCGCGACTGGTTCTGCGCACCGCCTGTGAGACGCTGCCGGGAACAGTGAAGAAGCGGATTTTAAAGGCGTAGGCTGACGTTTCGCGCCAGGTTCGCAGATAGTCGCTGTTGGGCCGCCACAACGCAAAACGCAGACGATTCGCCCAAAATCCCCCACCTTGTTTACAATAGAGGTTTGCTCATGAACCTGCCCGCCATCCAAGCCGCGTTGCGCGAACGGAACATCGACGCCTGGCTGTTCTACGACCACCACCATCGTGATCCCATCGCCTATCGCGTGCTCGGTTTGTCGCCCAGTTTAATGGTCACGCGCCGCTGGTTCTATCTCATTCCCGCGGAAGGCGAGCCGGTGAAATTGGTGCACAAGATTGAAGCGGGGCATCTCGACACATTGCCCGGCAGCAAGAATCTGTATTCGGGCTGGCAGGAATTATTCGCAACCCTTAAGACGATCCTGGCTCCCTACCGTGACCTCGCCATGCAGTACTCGCCCAATAACATTGTCTTTACGGTTTCGCTGGTCGACGGCGGCACGATCGACTTGATCCGCGGACTCGGAAAAAACGTGGTGAGTTCCGCCGACCTCGTGGCGCAGTTCGAATCGACTTGGACGGAAGAGCAGATCGAGACTCACTTCGCCGCGCGCGACAGCATCGACAAGATCGTGGCCGCAGCGTTTCAAGAGATTGGTCGGCGAGTGCGCAATGGCGGCACCAAAGAGCACGAAATTCAGCAATGGTTTATGGAAGCGTTTGAGCGCGAGAATCTGCTGACCGGTGACCCGCCCATCGTTGCGGTCAACGCCAACGCCGGCAACCCGCACTACGAGCCTCACACCAGTCGTCCCGTGCCTGTTCGCGAAGGCGATTTGTTGCTGCTGGATGTGTGGGGAAAAAAGAACACGCCCGACGCCGTCTATTACGACATTACATGGATGGGCTTCGTGGGCTCCGCGCCCTCCGGACGCATGCGTGAAGTTTTTCAGATCGTCCGCGACGCGCGCGATGTCGGAGTGAAAACCGCTATCGACGCCGTCGCCGCCGGACGCCGCATCGCCGGCTGGGAAGTGGACCGTGCGACTCGCGCCCACATCCAGCAGAAAGGCTACGGCGAATATTTCATTCACCGCACGGGACACTCCATCGGCACCGACGTCCACGCGAATGGCGCCAACATGGATGATCTCGAAATCCACGACGAGCGGCAGCTTCTTCCCAACTCGTGTTTCTCGATTGAGCCCGGCATCTACCTGCCGGAGTTTGGCGTGCGCAGCGAAGTGAACGTGCTGGTGCGGGCAAAGTCGGCGGAAGTGACGGGAAAAATCCAACGCGAGATCGTGACCCTCTAATGGCAAATTCCACCGCAAAAACCAGAACTGGCGAGGCCGCACCGGTCAATATGATGGCGGTGGTCGCTCCCGCGGTGGGATGGCTGGTTCCCGGCGCCGGCCACATGATCCAGAAGCGCTGGATACGCGGGGCACTGCTGCTGATTTCGATCGCAACTCTGTTCGTGCTGGGACTGATGATGCAGGGCCGCATCTACAAGGCGAACGGCGGCGACATTCTTGACATCCTCGGCTTCATCGGCGACATGGGCGCAGGCGGCCTCTACATCGTCACGCTCGCGCAGGATTGGGGCCAGGGTGCGATCGCGTTCGCCACGGCCGACTACGGAACAAAGTTCATGATCGTCGCCGGACTGCTGAACTTTATCGCGGTCGCCGACGCTTACCACATCGCGATCGGGAAGAAACAATGAAACAGCTATCAGCTATCGGCTGTCAGCTGCCAGCTGGAACCAATCGCTCCGCGGGGGAACCGTGACGCTGCACCTTGGCCACTTCAGCGCGGCAGTAGTCTTTGCCCTGTTCGCGTCCATCGTCTTCGGCATCACACACCGCGAAAACACCCGCGCCATGGTGCGCTACGGCCTCTACTGTTTCGCCGTCTTCCTCGGCGGAACGATCCTCGCGGGCTGGGCGATGTGGGTGTTGAGAAGATAGCTGGAAGCTACCAGCTCTTAGCTATTAGCTATTCGCTCGCCCCTTCTCACCCACCCGACCACGAGTTAAAAGAAATCGCCGAAAAAAGCGCAGCCATTTCTGCAAAGCTAAGAGCCAAAAGCTAACAGCTAAGAGCCGCCTCTCTCACCCCTGCCACACGAACGCATCAAAGATTCTCTTTGTATCGAAATTCAGCCGGCGATAAAGATCCACGGCGCGCGAGTTAGCTTCGGTCACAGTCAGCGAAAGCAGCGAAAACTTTCGCTTCCTGAGTTCTGCGACGGTGGCCGCCAGTAGAGATTCACCAACGCCGCGGGAACGGTATTCCGGCAGAATGCAGATCTGCGTCACATGACCCACGTCATTGCGCACGCGGGAACACAGAATCAATCCAATCAGACTCTTGGTCTTTCGATCCAAGGCGACATAGGAAGATTCCGCGTCGAACAGACCGCATCCCGGAAAACGCACAATGTTATTGAGAAAGCGCAGCGATCCGCTCAGCGTGTGGTACTGATCGTTGATCTGGGCATCCACGTGGCCGCGATAGGCCGCAGTAATCACCGCAGCCGCCGCCTGGTAATCGCCTTCGATCCAGCGGCGGAATTCCACCTCCTCGTGTGGAGCAGCGGCCTGCGCGACCGCACTGCCTTCGAGAGGTAGCACCATGAACAACCTCGGGTGGCGCTGGAATCCCTGCTCCAGAAATGGACGCGCCACGGCTCCCGCATCGTGCGCCAGCAATTGCGCTTCGACGCGGTGAATCCCCGGTGATTGCTGCAACGTCTCGATCACGTGCGTAAGCAGCCGCAACTCCACCTGCCGCGAATCGGGCAGGCGCGCGCCATTGGTCACGTAAAGGTCGCCGATCACTCCTTTGCTTCCCTCATAGACAAAAAAGGAGTAGCCAAAGATGCGTCCGCGATCGATCGCCGCGTAGCCGGGCAAAATTTTGGCGTCGACATAACGCAAAATCATTTCTGCCGACCCGCTATAGTCCCACGAAAGCAGGCGCGCCCAGAGCTGCGTCTCGTCGTCCAGAAGAGGACGCAAATCCACCGAAGAAAAATGTCTGAGGTCGAGAATCTCCAAAGCGCTCCTGCTTCGTCGGCCGCAAGAAAAGATGTGGCGAACATCGCGACGGCAAAAGTTCGAGTGTAGTGGGTTCGCTGACCAGAGGCAAACGCGCCGAACAATGGGCAGCAACAGCCGAGAAAACTTAACGCACGCGTGCAGTACCGTGGACAAGCGGCGCTTCTGCGCCGCGTGAAGCCTCCCCGGGCGCGGGGTCAGACCCGGTGGTCGGATTCTGCATCCACTACGGGCTTGTTAGGAGCACGGCTAGTGCGCGGACCCTACTTCCACGGCCGCAACCCAATAATAGTCGACGTGCTGCGGAGCAAAGTGACCGAGTAGAAGGATGCGTCGATCAGCAACTTGCTTCACAACTTCCGCCCGCAAATTCTCCGGAGCCACCAGCAAGTGCTCCTCGGCGGGAACGCTGTCTCTCTCGTAACGAACAATCGTTTGGTTGCGATAAAACGCCAGGCCATATTCGGTTTCGCGGCGAACCCCGAAAACAGCAAGTGGGAGAGAATCCGTTTCCACGCTCGCGATCTGCCTGGCCAAAGGGAGTGAGGAAAGAGTTTGGTCCAGAGATGCCGATCCGAGTTTCAGAACCGCCGCGACCGCCAGCACCACCGGAATCAAAGTAACAAAACGCAGCATCCGCAACCCCGCGCGACTGAACAGTGTGAAGGCGACGCCAGCCGCCAGCACGCAACCAAAAGCCAGCGCACCGAGCATGGACTGCCCCATTGGCAACCGATGTTGCGTAGCGAAGTAGCCAGCAAATAGAGCTGGCACGATGCACGCTCCCGCCAGCACTGCGTGCAACACCACCAGCCACTTCGCAGGAGTTGCAACTTCTTCCTGCTTCAGATGCTGTCGCAGGTAATCCGCCAACAGCAGCGCGCCCGCCGGGACCGCGGGAAGTATGTAGCCTGGCAGTTTGGATTGCGAAATCGAAAAAAACACTACCGGCACAATCAGCCACAGCAACAGAAAAAGTCGGAACTGGAGTTCGCAGTTCCCGCTCCCCGGAGCACTCATCGATCTCTCTGCCCACCAGCAACGTGCCGACTCCACCGCCGCCACCGTCACAAAAACCGCCCACGGCATCAGGGCCAACAACGTTACCGGAAGGTAATACCAGAACGGCGCGTGATGGTGATAAAGATTGCTGGAAAATCGCTGCAGGTTGTGTTGCAGAAAGAAAACACGGAAAAACTCAGGATTGCGCATCTGCACAGCGAAATACCAGGGCAAGGAAATCGCGCAGAAAATCGCGATGCCGGGCGGCCAAAGAGTCTTCCCAATTGTCCTGAATTCCCGCACGGCCGCGGCGTAAAACACAATGACCAAAGCGCCGAGAAAGGGCGCGACCGGCCCTTTGGCCAGCGTGCCCAAAGCCATAAATAAATAGAAGGCCGCGAGATAAGCTCGCTTGCCGCTCTCGCGCCAGCCCCACCACGACAGCATGGCGATGGAAAACGCAGAAGCCAGCGCCATGTCGGTGCCGGCGGCGCGCGCGTACCCGATCACTCCCGCGCAGGACGCCGCGATGAGCGCGCCATCCAACTCCACTCCGGAACGGAAGCGACGCAAAAAAATGTAAACGGCAATCACCAGCAACGTCGCATTCAACGCGGAAGGCGCGCGCGCCGCGGCATCGCTCACACCGTACAAAGAGTAGGCGAGCATTGCCTGCCAGTAATACAATGGCGGCTTCTCCAGCCAGGGCTGCCCTCCCAGCACGGGCGTGATCCAATCGCGGCGCTGCAGCATCTCGCGCGCGACTTGCGCGTAGCGCGGTTCGTCGGCACCCACCAGTCCAAATTGTCCTAATCCGTAGAAGAAGAGAAACGCGCAGAAGCCCGCCAGCAAGAGGACGTCGGTGCGGGTGCGGGTGGTCATGGAGGAATTGCTGATTTCAGATTGCAGAGTGCAGATTATAGATTTCAGATTTAAAACCGATGGCAGCAGGCGGGTTTTCAATCTGCAATCACAAATCCAAAATCTGCAATTGCTTTTCTACTGCACGGCCGTCCCGCGCCGCAAATGAACCAAAACCTGCCGCACCGCCTCTGCCAAAGGCCCGTCCACCGAGCATCCGCTGGCGCATTCGTGGCCTCCGCCGCCGAAGTTCTGGGCGATACGCGCGACGTCGAGTTTACCCTTGCTGCGCAAACTCACTCGCTGACGTCCGTCGGGAAGCTCGCGAAAAAATGCCGCCACTTCCACTTCGCCGATCGACAGGACGTAATTCACCAATCCTTCGCAATCTTCTTCCCTGGCGCCGCAACGATCCATCTGTTCCTGCGTCACCCACACCCAGCCGAGATTGCCTTCCTGCCGCAAGTTACGCAGCGCCTCGCCCAAAAGCCGCAATTTGGCGCCGGAATGGGCGAAGTAAATACCCCGTGCGCAGTGCGCCGGATCGGCGCCCGCCAGCACTAACTCGCGAGCCAATGCAAACGTATTTTCGTTCGTGCCCTGAAACATGAAAGAGCCGGTGTCGGTCATCAGCGCCGTGTAAAGACAGGTCGCGATCTCCGGAGAAAACTTCACGCGAGCTTCGCGGGCCAGACGGAAAACCATTTCCGCGGTCGCTACCGCATGCGGATCGATCCAGTTGACGTGCGCGAAAGGCCTTCCAGTCGCGTGATGATCAATGCTGATCAGGAACCGGTTTTCCAGACCCTCCAGCCGCGTGCGATGAATGCTGTCGCATTCCAAAATGATCGCGGCTTCATAACTCCCGGTCACGGTGCTGGCCTGCAGCACCTCGTCGGCAAACGGCAAAGACCGGTAGATGCGCGGAACTCCATCATGCAACACCACGTCGGCGTGCTTGCCCAGGGCGCGCAGAATCTGGCAGAACGCCAGCGCAGACCCCACCGCGTCCCCATCGGGGCGCGCGTGCGAAGTCAGCACAAAACGTTCGCGCTGCTCAATCTGCTTTAGCACGTCCTGCAGCATCTGGCTATTTTTTCTCCTTCGCCTTGGCCTCGCTGCGAGCTTTGCTCTTCTTGGCGCGCAGCCTCGTCCGCTGCAATAATTCTTCCACTCGTGCCTTTTCAACGTCGGCACGGTCCAGCCGGAAATACAATTCCGGCGCGCGTCGCAAGCGCAGCCGCTCCACCAGCTCATGTCTTATATATTCCCGCGCCGCCGCAAGCCCCTCCAAACTTCGCTCGGCCTCCTCATCGTCGCCATCTACAAACACCCACACCTGCGCCGAACGCCCATCGTCCGCTACGATCACGCTACTAACGCTCACCAGCCCGATTCGCGGATCCGCCAGCTCGCCTTCCACCAGAGTTTCGATTTCCTCGCGCAGGGCTTCACCTACACGACCGCGATGATACTTGAGCCCACGCTTCTCCACACTTCACCTCGGATAAAACTCATGACAATACCAGAAAATCGCTCGCGTGTGTTGGCCTGGAAGCCTTATTCTCTCGCGCTTTCGCGGGGGTGAGGTAAGTACAGAAGTAACAAGACAATAGGACGGTCGTTGGTCGTTGGTCTTTGGTCCTTCGTCGTTGGCAAAAGCACCCGGCTCACGCTTCTTTGCGAGCGGCCAAGGACCAGCGACAGACGACGGTGTCAGAAGTATTCCACGGAAGAATCCTCAACGTCCGCGCCGTGGTTATTGGCGATGCGGGTAGCCGCCCGCTCCACGTTTCTCATCAGGCCATCAAGATAATCGCGCGAGTCAGAGACGCTGACCACCCCGACTGTAGCCCGGTTCCACAAGCTGGACGCATCAAGCTCGGCAACCGAAATATTAAAACTCGCCCGCAGCCGGTCTTTCAAACTGCGCACCACTTGCCGCTTATCCTTGAGCGATTGCGCCGCTTCAATATGCAGTTCGAGAGTGAGGAAGGCGATCATAAAAACGGGCCAGGGGCTAGAGTTCAGGAGTCAGAAAAAACTGTCCCCTAATCCCTCATCCCTGGCCCCTGCTTCTACGCGATCACTTCCGCCGCAATCCGCTCCGTAACGAACGCCTCGATCACGTCGCGAGCCTTGATGTCGCCGTAGTTCGCGATCGAGATGCCGCACTCCATACCGTTCGTCACTTCTTTGGCATCGTCCTTGAAGCGGCGCAGCGAGGCGACCTTGCCTTTGAACACCATCACGTTATCGCGCAGCAGGCGCACTTCGGAGTCGCGCTTGATCAACCCATCGGTCACACGGCAACCAGCAATCGTCCCCACCTTCGGGATGCGGAAAGTCTCGAGCACTTCCGCCCGTCCTAGATAAGTTTCCTTGATCGTGGGTTCGAGCAACCCGGTCATAGCACGCTTGATCTCGTCCTGCAGTTCGTAAATGATCGAGTGCAGCCGGATGTCCACTTCTTCCTGCTCGGCCAGTTCCTGCGCCTTCCGCTCCGGCCGCACGTTGAAGCCGATAATGATCGCGTTCGACGCCGAAGCCAGCAGCACATCCGTTTCCGTAATTGCGCCAACCCCAGAGCGAAGAACTTTCAAACGAACTTTTTCGTTCGACAATTTCGCCAGCAGGTCGCCCAGCACTTCCACCGAACCCTGCACATCGCCCTTCAGGATGATGTTCAGTTCCTTGGTGCCAGCAGTCTTGATCTGTTCCGCCAAACCCTCGAGCGACACGCGCGAACTCTTGGCCAGCATCGCCTCGCGCGCTTTCTGTTCGCGGTATTCGGAAATGCCGCGCGCCTTGTCGCGGTCCGCAACCACCACAAACTGATCACCGGCCTGAGGCAAGCCTTCCATGCCCAGAATTTCCACCGGCGTCGAGGGCGGAGCCTCCTGCAGCGCGGCCCCGCGATCGTCAAACATGGCGCGGACTTTGCCGTAAACGTTGCCCACCACAAAATTATCGCCGGCCCTCAGCGTGCCGTTCTGCACCAGCACCGTGGCCACAGGTCCGCGGCCGCGGTCGAGCTTGGCCTCGAGCACAACGCCCGTGGCAGCGCGCTCCGGCGTAGCTTTCAGTTCCCCCAGGTCGGCGACCAGGGCAATCATTTCCATCAGCAGGTTCAGGTTGGTTTTCTTTTTCGCCGAAACATCCACGAACACGGTCTTCCCACCCCAATCTTCCGGCATCAGCCCGCGATCGGCGAGCTGCTTCTTCACTCGGTCCGGCAGAGCCTCGGGCTTATCGATCTTGTTCACCGCCACGATGATGGGAACTTCCGCGGCGTGGGCGTGATCAATCGCCTCTAGCGTCTGCGGCATTACGCCGTCGTCGGCCGCAACCACCAGCACCACAATGTCCGTCGCCTTCGCCCCGCGCGAACGCATACGCGTAAACGCTTCGTGGCCCGGCGTATCGAGGAACACAATCTCGCGCCCAAACGCAGGCGACGCCGTGTCGACAATGCGAACCTTGTAGGCACCAATGTGTTGCGTGATCCCGCCAGCCTCGCCGCCGGCCACGTTCGTCAGACGAATCGCATCCAGCAGCGTGGTCTTGCCGTGATCCACGTGGCCCATGATCGTGACCACCGGCGGCCGCGGCACCACTTCGACACTGGTATCTTCGGTGACGGCCGCGTCAATTTCTTTCGAAGCCTGTTCCTCGAACGTGATCACGTTCGTCTCGGCCCCGAAAAAGCGCGCCATCTCGCTGGCCAGCTCTGCGTCGAGCGTCTGGTTCACGGTAGCGAAAACACCGCGCCCCAGCAGCCGCGAGATTACATCTTTCACGCGAATGTCGAGCTTCTCGGCCAGATCTTTCACGCTGATGCCTTCGGTGATGGTGATGCTCCGCGTGATCGGCAACGGCTCGTTCGACACCACCATACGCGATGGCGGAACGTAGCCCTTCATCGGGCCTTCTTTCACGCCACGCGGAACGTAGCGCTGCCCCGGCCGGCGCGAAGGCGCTCCCGGACGGCTCCCTGGACGCACCGGTCCCGGCGGCGGAAGCCCCGGACCTACGCCCAGCGGACGCGTCCCCGTCGGCGACTGCCGCGTCGGATGCATCGGACGCCGCTCTCCGGGTCTCGATACCGGACGCGGCGGACCACCCGGCACTTGCGGACGCGGACGTTGAAAAATTGGCTGTCCCGGTACCGGACGCCCCGGTGCGGGACGCAACGTGCCCGGAGCCGAAGCCCCAGCTTGTGCCGTGGGCGCAACCGGCCGGGGCGGCGGAGCCTTGTACACCGGTCGCGGCCCCGTCTGCGGCACGATCATGCGCGGCAACGGGGGCTGCGGCGCAACTGGCGCGGGTGGACGCGGCGCGGATACCGATGCCTGCCCAGAAGCTGAAGAGGGCGACGAAGCCTGAGGCGAAGCCGTCAATACCGAAGCCGGAGGCGCAGTGGGCGCCACAGGCCGCGCAGGCGGAGTCGCAACCACCGGAGGCGCAGCCACCGGCCGCTCAACCGGAGCAGGCGTCACCAGCCGAGGCGGCGCAACCGGCGCAGCTGCCGGTGGTACAGGAGCTGTGCTTGCAACGGGCGCCGCCGGAGCGGGCGCCTTGGCCACCGGAGGCGGCGCAATCGCAGGCTTGCTCACAACAGCAGGTGCTGAAACTGCGGCAGCCGGAGGCGCGACAGGCGGCACCACACGCGGCGGGGGCGCCGATGCAGCCTCTTTCCGCTGCGTAATCGCCTTCAGCACATCTCCCGGCCGGGTGATGTGCGACAAGTCAATCTTGGTTTTGATTTCGTCTTCGCCCCGCGGATTGCGGGCGGATCGCGCAGAGGGAGCCGCTTCAGCGGACGCACGGAAGTGCACC
>Ga0209006_10001716_pt1 | contig 19863 bp, 14 predicted proteins | sample JacPin_JW_Ref_O2_FD_188567 | JGI IMG/M metagenome (GOLD analysis project Ga0209006, IMG submission 188567) | Forest soil microbial communities from Algoma, Ontario, Canada - Jack Pine, Ontario site 1_JW_Ref_O2 (SPAdes) (version 2) | ecosystem: Environmental > Terrestrial > Soil > Boreal...
GCAATTAGGCGTACTGGTGGAGGTGAACTGCGAGTCCGATTTCGTCGCGCGCACCGACGACTTTCAGTCGCTGGTGAAGGACCTGGCCATGCAGGTTGCCGCCGCCGATCCGCAATTCATCCGCAAGGAAGACGTCACCACCGACGCTTTGGACAAGGAGCGCGACATCCAGCGCGCCCGAGCCCTGCAGGAAGGCAAGCCCGAAAAGATGGTGGACAAGATCGTGGAAGGGCGCCTGGCCAAATTCTACGAAGAGATTTGTCTCTACGAGCAGCCGTTTATTCGCGACAATGCCACCACCATCGGCGACCTGATCAAAGCCGCCATCGCGAAGTTGGGTGAAAACATTTCGGTTTCGCGCTTCGTCCGATTTAAAGTAGGCGAAGCGGCGCTGATCGAAGAGACAGCGGAGCGGACTCCGCCGGCGGCATAATGGCGCCGCTCCCTTCGGTCACGGCTCAGGTCCGACGGCTACTGAGCCGCGGCCAGAGGGAGCGGTCAATCCGGTTCTATGCCTAAATACCAGCGCATCGTTCTCAAGCTGAGCGGCGAGGTTTTGGCGGGCGGAAGCGCTTTCGGCATCGATCCCGAGCGGGTGAAAAGCTTGTCGGAGGAGATCGCCGAAGTGGCCCATACCGGCGTGCAAATCGGGCTGGTGGTGGGCGGCGGTAATTTCTTTCGCGGCGTCTCGGCGGCGGCCATGAAAATGGACCGCGTCGCGGCGGACCACATGGGCATGCTGGCCACCGTGATCAACGCCCTGGCTTTGCAGGATGCGCTGGAGAAGACCGGCGTTCCTACGCGGGTGATGACGGCCATCCAGATTCATCAGGTGGCCGAGCCCTATATTCGCCGCCGTGCCATTCGCCATCTGGACAAGGGCCGCATCGTAATTTTCGCGGCTGGAACTTCCAACCCGTATTTTTCCACCGACACCGCAGCCACGCTGCGAGCGCTCGAGATCCATGCGGACGTCATCGCGAAGGGCACGCGCGTCAACGGCGTTTACGACAAAGATCCGTTGCGCCACGACGACGCCGTGCTTTATCCCGAGATCACATATCATGATGTGCTGGCGAAAGCCCTGAAAGTGCTGGATGCTTCCGCCGTGGCCATGTGCCGCGACAACCAGCTTCCCATCCTGGTTTTCAATTTGAACGTATTCGGCAATATAATGCGTATGAGCATGGGCGAACCCATCGGGACTTTGATTCACTAGATTTCCCAGGCTCCTCTTAGGCCTTCGATATGAAAAACGAACCCTCCACACCCACCCAGACCGCGCATAACTTTCAGAACGCCAAGGAAATCGACACCCAAGCCAAGTCCAGGATGGACAAGGTGCTCTCGGATCTGCAGCACGAAATGGCCGCGGTCCGCACCGGGCGGGCTTCGGTCAACCTGCTGGATAACGTCCGGGCGGACTACTACGGAACGCCCACGCCGCTCAATCAAATGGCCACGCTGCACGTGCCCGATGCCACCGTGATCACAGTGCAGCCCTGGGACGTTTCACAGATCGGGGTTATTGAAAAGGCCATCCGCGGATCCGATCTTGGACTCAACCCATCCAACGACGGCAAGCTGATTCGCGTGCCCATCCCGGCGCTTACAGAAGAACGGCGCAAGGATCTGGTGAAGAAGGTCCACCATATCGCCGAAGATCATCGCGTGGCTTTGCGCAATGTTCGCCGCGACAGCAACGAGCACATCAAGAAGCTTTTGAAAGACAAGCTGATCAGCGAGGATGAAGAACGGCGGGCGCTGGAAGAGAGCCAGAAGCTGACCGACAACTACATCCAGCGGCTGGATCAGGCCGTGAAGAACAAAGAGAAAGAAGTATTAGAGATTAAGTAGAGCGCGGCCGTTATTCGTGGACGCGGATGCCGGCGGCGCGGCCCGCGGGGTATTGCAGAACGAAACTGCCGGCGCGATCGGTTGAGACTTCCCGCATTTCCTCATCGTCCACTTCAAGCAGATATTTTTGGCGCGGCTTCAATCCGATCACGAGAACAGTCCCGCCGTCGTCCATTGAAAATCGAAAGGGAACGCGCCCCAAGATGACGCTGGCATCGCCCAGGTGCAAAGGCGACGGCGTGGAAGAGGCCGGCGCACCCTGGTTCACTACGGTAACGCGGCCATCGTGAAACAGTTCGGCTTCCCCCGCGTATAAGCCGAACCAGCCGGCATCTTCATCCCAGCCCGAGCGGACGAAAAGCGTTCCGGAGTTGGGGTCGTGAAATACCAGTGGAAGCTGATAAAAGCTGAGCCCTGGCTGGTAGGGGTTGGCCCACAGAAACTCGTAGGGCGCTCCGAGAGGGGTCATCATTGAGAACCGGTCTTGAATGAGCCAGCCTTGCAGAAATTGATTGTCGAGGGCGTTGTTGTCATAGGCCACCATGCTTAAGCCGGCGGCGCGCGCCAGTGCCGCGCGGGTCAGATCGGGCTGCCCGTTGCCCGGATAGACCGGGATGCGAAATTCGTTTTCCGGCGCGCGGTAAGGCGCGGGATAGTTGCCAGCGATCAGATAGAGCGGCAAGTGAGCGAAGTAGTCGAGAGCGTCGTCGCGCAGGTCGACCTTCAAGTTGTCGCGAATGGCGTGCAGCAATTCGAGTAGCGTATAGACGTCGGAAAGTTGCGGCACCGTGCTGCCGTCGGCCAGCGACCGGGCCAATCCGGCGCGCCACCACTTCTGCACCACCTCGCCCAGCGGGCCTTCTTCTGAATGCCTGGGATCGTCGGCGGTCGCAATCAGGGCCAGAGCGCGATCGCGGCGGGCAGAAAGATCGTCGCCAGCCGGTTTCGCTAATAACTGGCCAATCTTTGTTCCTAGCGTCGCGGACTGCTGGGGCGTCAAAATCGGCTGGCACCAATCGTAGACCAAAGCCAGCTGGCGAAGGTCGGCTGTCGGCGCTAGCGCCCATTCCACCGCTCGCTTACCCGCTGCATTGTCGCCGGAAATAGCATAGTAAAGCGCCAGCGCGAAGCCCGGCTCGGGCAGGCTGGCCCCGCCCTTCACCAGCAGGTCGAACTGCCGCCAGCGCTGGGAATCGCGCTCGCGCTCGCGCTTCAACAGGCGCAGCCGCTGGCTGGTGAGGATCAGCCGCGGGTGCTCGGTGTAAACCCGATAATCGTCGTCCTCGGCCAGAAGATTCGGGCAGGCCGCAACGGCTGAAGCGACCACGACAAAGCCTGCAATCCAATCCCGAATCGCCAACAGCCAATTGTGTCACACTGACACAGTCCTAGCAGCCAGCCGCCCCAAACAACCCCCGGAGCATATTGAAAATAAAAGAAAACCTCGTGGCGGACGACGTGCTTTTCAAGCGACCGAATTGATGAAGTGACCTTTAAAACCTGCCCTCTGCTTGCAATGAGCGGGTCGGGGTCATGAGCGGGCTGGTGAACGGCGTGCTTGCGGGAACCGGTGCTTTCGAGATTTGCAACCGCTTTGACTCTGAACGTGAGTTGCAACAGAGGGATTTTTTTGGGCCGCTTCGTCGAACGAAACTGATCCTACTCGCAGCTTGGAATGGTTTCGGCGGCGTTTGGCATTCCGGACGAGGATAGCAGGACGCGGGCCTTGTTCGCGAAGGAACTGAAAGTTAGTATCCGGTCAGACGTGCCGGCGCTAGATCCTGACCGCACCGGAACCGGCGGCTTCGACAGTCCTCACCAGCCGGTCCCCGGTGCGGGTTTTGTTAAACGTTCTCAGTGTAGTTGAATATTAGTAACGTTACAAGCAACTTATAGGCCTCTCTCCTTATTCCATAAATTAGCTTACCTTTTCACCCCAGAAATCCCTTGACAGGATCGAAAATTGGGTGCTATAGTCTATCAACATACTAGAGCGTTACGATGCGCGACGATAAGATAACCAATACACGCTGTTGTTGTTCCCGCTAGCTGTTTCCCTCGGTTTCGCTGTTTAGCGGCAGACGTTGAGTCGGTTTCCGGAATCCCGGGACTGGCTCCCGGCTCTTCCGCGACTCAATAAAAATCCCGCTGACAAGGCCGTCACGGTCCAAACTCTCGAAGTCAGAGAAATGCCCGCTGTAGGGCCGAAGGTAAGGTTTCGTTATGGGGTATCCTTCAGCCGAGGCAATCGATCTTCTATCCACGCTCGAGCAGGCCCTTGACAATGCTTCTTGCGGGCTTAACCGGGCCGCAACCGAACTCGGAGCCGAGTCAGTGGCGGTGCTGCTGGCCGTTGGCCCTCGAGTAGAGGTCACTTATTTCTGGAGTAGGGCGGGAGATCCAGCGCCCAGTCAAGGGTTGCAAAACGCCGCCCAAAACGATCTGGAGTCGATAAAGACAAAATTGGGGCTGGTAGAGGCCGGGAGTCCTCTGGCTCAACTTCTTCGAGAATGGATTTCTCCCAATTCCCAGTCGTTTCTCCTGTTCCCCTGGCAAGTCCAGCGCCGGTCCATTTCAGTCGTGTTTTGCTTTACGGCTGCAACGCCTCCGCAGCGCGATTTGCCGGACCTGATTCGAGAGCGGCTGGATTTGATCGGATTAGCGACCTGGTCGGTTAAGGAAATCGCGCGGCTGCGCTCGGAATTGAAGATTGTCACCAGCCGCTTGGCGGGCCGCAAGCTGGTGGAACGGGCCAAGAGCGCCGTGCAAGTGGACCAGGGAATCACTGAGGAGCGGGCCTACGATTACCTGCGCCAGCTCAGCCGCCGGCGGCGCATTACGCTGGTGGCGCTGGCGGAAGAAGTGCTTCGAGGACGCAGCGAACGCGAAATCGCTTCCTGATTTTTTCTGACGCCGTCGCTTTGCGGAGCTTTCCGCCAGCTTACGGCGCCCTGCCAACACCGGTCCCGGCCCTGCGAGCCGCTTGGGATCCGATTCGAAATCTTTAGGAAATTATGCGTTCTCTTATACCTGTTCTTTTGGCCGTCGCGGCGTCGGGCGTTACGGCTCTCTATGCTCAAAATTCGCAGATTTCAGGACGCATTCTGGACCCGTCGCAGGCCAGCATCAACATGGCGAATGTCACCTTGACGCGCACCGACACGGGCGACCGCCGCGAAACCACTTCATCGTCGGAAGGTTATTACTCATTCCCTCTCCTGGTGCCGGGCTCCTATGACCTGACCGTACAGAAACAGGGCTTCGCCACGGAGACGCGCAAAGGGATCGGCGTAGAAACCGGGGAGATCAGCAATGTAGACGTGTCGCTGTCGGTGGGCGAAGTCTCCCAGACCGTGGACGTGGAAGCCGAAGTGCCACTGCTGCAAACCGACTCCGCGGCCGTAGCGGATGTGGTGACCAACGCGACCATCGTCGACATGCCTTTGATCGATCGCCGTTCCACGCAACTGGCGCGCCTCAACGGATTTGTGGTGCAGGTGGGAGGCGGATCCAGCACTACGTTTTCAATCGCCGGAGGGCGGGGCGGCAACGCGAATTTCTACGTCGACGGCGGTTCGGTGGAGAACGTCGCGATGGGAACGCCCACGCTTCAATTCGACCCGCCCGTGGAAGCCATGCAGGAATTCAACGTCGCGGTAAGCAACTATGCCGCCGAGCTGGGCCGTACGGGTGGTGGAGTTTTTCGGATGACCACCAAATCGGGAACCAATGAGTTTCATGGCGCAGCTTACGAATACTTCCGCAACGACGCCATAGATGCGAATACCTTCTTTGCGAAGCACAAGCCAATTCTGCGCTACAACCTGTTTGGCGGCGGCCTGGGCGGGCCGGTCAAAAGGAACAAGAGTTTCTTCTTCTTCAACTACGAAGGCGCTCGCGAGATATCGGCGACGACACTCAACCTGACCGTTCCGACGCTAGAGGAATTGAGCGGCAATTTCACCGGCACCGGCATGACCGTTAAGAATCCGGCGACCGGCGTTCCCTTCACCAACGATATTATTCCCAAAAGCATGCTGGACCCGGTGGGCGTGAAGCTGGCGTCTTTCTATCCGGCTCCAAATATCCCGGGCGCTACGTCCACCGGCACCAATTTCCTGGCCAACGATCCGGTCACGACCATAATCAACAATTATGTGGCCAGATTCGACCACAATATCAACGACAATAATCGCTTCTTCGTCCGGTTCCTGGGCCAGCCAGACCACACCCTAACCGGATCGGTTTTTCCTGTCGCGGCCTCCGATCCTTATGGATATCTGGTGCACGACTACTACTACAACGGCACCGCCGGTTGGACCAGCAGCATCTCGCCGACGCTGATCAACGAGCTGAGCCTCACCTTGAACCGCCGCCAGGCACTCAGCTATTCGCCCGGAGCAAACACCGACATCGTTCCGCAGATCGGCCTGACGGGCGCCAACCAGGCGTTCTTTCCGGGGGTCGCTTTGAACGGTTATACCTCGCTGGGACAGCCGACCGGCGGCACGCAGAGCAACGGCCAGGAGCGGTTCCAATCGCCCGTTGAAGCTCACGCGTTGACCGATAGCATCACCAAAATAATAGGCAATCACCAATTTAAGGCCGGCGTGGAGTACCGCTACGGGAAAGACGGAGAAATATACAATGTCACCGCGGGCGGGAGCCTCTCGTTCAACAACCAGGCCACCGGCAGCAGCGTCGCTTCGCTGTTAATGGGCTGGGTGAATCAGGGTTCCGTGCTCCAGGGGTATCCGCTGCATTCGCGTTTGGATACCTATGGCGCCTATGTTCAGGACGACTGGAAACTTACTCCCAAGTTCACTTTGAACATCGGATTGCGTTACGACGTAGACACGCCGCGCTGGGAGATCCATAACCGGCAAAATGCGTTCAACACCACCGAGATCAACCCGGTATCCCTCACTCCCGGAGTGATCACGTTCGCGGGAATCGACGGGCAGAGCAAGTATGCCCACAATTGGGATTTTCATAACCTCGGCCCTCGTATCGGTTTCGCCTGGAAGGCAACGGACAAGTGGGTGGTGCGCGGAGGCGGCGCGATCCTTTTTACCGGCGAGTACGATATACCCGCTCCCGTGGTTCTCTACGCCGGATTCAGCACGCAGGGCACGTTTTTATCGAGCAATAACGGTAAGACGCCGGCCTTCCTTTTGCAAAACGGCTTCCCGGCGTTGTCTTCTCCCACCGTGGCGGATCTCACGCCGGGCTATGGAGCGGTGCCGGTTGGCAAGGTTCCGACCACATCCGTTACTTTTTTCCAGCAGAACCGGAACACCGGCTATCTTTATCAATCCAGCCTGGACGTCCAGCGTGAGCTGGGCAAGGGCATGCTGCTGGATATCGGGTATCTGGGGACCTTCGGGCACGACCTGACCGCCACCGTGCCGCAAAGCATCAACCAGGTTCCCACCGCTGAGCTGGGTCCAGGGAATCTGCAAGCGCTCCGGCCCTTCCCGCAGTTCAGCAACGTCCAGATTCTGGGATCGGACATCGGGAGATCGGACTATAACGGTCTGAATATAGGCTTCGACAAGCGGCTTTCGGCTGGACTGCAGTTGAAAGTCAACTACACGTATTCGATTTTTCTGGATAACATCGACGCGCGCAGCGAAGTGGGCAACGGCGTCGCTTTCACCAACTACTACAACCAGAACAACGACTGGGGCCTGTCCGCAAACGACATCCGCCACCGGCTGGTGGTCAGTTCGATTTATCAGCTGCCGATTGGCCCGGGCAAATTCTTCAATCCTTCCAACCGATTCGTCAATGGCGCGATCGGCGGCTGGTCGGTGGCCACGATTGTAGAAGCGCACACCGGGCCGCCGCTGAATATCACCGAGCTGACCAATAATACGAACTCCTATTCGGACGGGGTGCGACCCAATGTAGTGGGGGACCCGAATTTTTCCGGGAGCCGGACGCGCGTCCAGCAGTTGGCCGAGTGGTTCAATACCTCGGCCTTCGCCGCTCCGGCCCCCTACACCTTCGGGGATGCCGGCCGGACGTTCGGCGTCGCGCCGGGATTATTCAGCCTGGACGCGTCTCTGCTGAAAGATTATTCGTGGGAGCGCTACACGCTGCAAATCCGCGTGGAGGCGCTGAATTTCACTAATCACGCCAATTTCGCGCCGCCCAACACGCAGCAGGGCAGCGCAACGTTCGGCGAAGTGACCTCGTTGGTAGCGGGCAATCAGGCCCGGATCATACAGCTGGGTGTGCATCTGAAGTTTTGAGCAGGAGATAGCGAGAGGAACAAAATGCGATTCGCGACAAGGAGTGAATTGATGAAATTTGGTTATTTGCTTGTTTGCAGTTTAACGGCCGCGATGGCTGCGGAGATTCCGCCCGCCACCGCGCCAAAACCGGCTGCGTCCGGCCAACAACTGTGGTCTTATCAGCCGGTGAAACGTCCGGACGCGCCCGCGGTACAGCAAAAGGCGTGGGTGCGGACACCGATTGACGCATTCATACTGGCTAAGCTCGAAGACAAAGGTATAAAGCCTTCCGAGGACGCCGATCGAGCCACCTTCATTCGCCGCGCGACGCTGGATGCCTGGGGCCTGATTCCGACGCCCGATGCGGTCCAGGCCTTCGTCGCGGACAAGTCCCCCGATGCTTACGAAAAACTGGTCGATCGCCTGCTGGCATCGCCCCATTACGGCGAACGCCAGGCGCGCCGCTGGCTGGATCTGGCGCGCTATGCCGACAGCACCGGTTTTGAAAACGATGCGACGCGCGCCAACATGTACCGCTATCGCGACTACGTGATCAACGCCTTTAATAACGACAAGCCCTACGACCAGTTCGTCAAAGAACAGCTGGCGGGCGACGAATTGAACCCGGGCAATCAGGAATCCATGATCGCCACCGGCTTTATGGCGGGCTATCCGGACAATCACAATTCGCGCGACTTAGTGGAGCGGAAATACCAGATCACCACTGACATCGTGGACACGGTAGGCGCCGTGTTTCTGGCGCAGAGCGTGCAATGCGCCCGGTGCCACAACCACAAGTTCGACAAAATCTCGGAGAAAGAGTACTTCCAGCTCCAGTCGTTCTTCGCAAACGTGAGCGAAGTGGCGAACAACCCGGCGAAGATCGGGCCCGAGGAACTGGAGTACCGGGCGCAGCTGGCTAAGTATCGAGAGGCCACTAAAGACCTGCGCGCGCAGCGGAAAGCGCTGATCGATTCTTTCCGGGCCGAAGGCACCAAGTATTATCACGAACGCTACCTGACCGATAGCAGAGAGTCCATTTTCAAGCCCCAGGATCAGTGGACCGCATTCGACCGGTGGATCAATCATCGCGTGGATTACGTCACCACGGACGAAAACGTAGCTGCCTTTCTGGAAGACGCGGGCGCGAAACCAACGGCTGCCGAGTACAACCCGATTTATGTGGAAAAGCTGGCGCAATACAAGAAGCTGACCGAGGAGCTGAAAAAGTTCGACAAGCTGAAACCGGTTAAGGGATCGGATACGTTCACGGCCATGACGGAGCTGGGGCATCCCGATGCGCCGCCTACTTATCTGTTCTTCGGCGGCAACCATGAGAAGCCGGTAGAGGAAGTGCAACCCGGATTTCCGGCCGCCATCGCGAATGGCGAGGAGCCGGTGATTGTGCCCACGGCGACCTCATCGGGACGCCGCACCGCACTCGCCAACTGGATTGCCAGCCCGAAGAATCCGTTGACGGCGCGCGTGTTCGTCAACCGTGTGTGGAACCAGTATTTCAGCCACGGCATCGTGGAAACGGTCAGCGACTTCGGCAAGGCGGGGGCCAAGCCCACCAATCCGGAGTTGCTGGATTACCTGGCGGACGACTTTGTCAAGAACGGCTGGGACGTGAAGAAGCTGCATCGCGAAATCCTGCTGTCCAGCGTCTACCGGGAGTCGTCCGATTACCGCGAAGACGCGAACAAGGTGGATCCGGAAAACAAACTGCTGGCGGTGTTCCCGAGGGTACGTTTGGATGCCGAGGAGATTCGCGACTCGCTACTTGTGGCGTCCGGGAAGCTGAACGATGCGGTGGGCGGATCGAGCGTATTTCCTCCGGTTCCGAAGGGCTTGAACGCCGGTAATCAGTGGCAGGTATCGAAGGATACCCAGGACTTCGACCGGCGCAGCCTGTATATCTTTACCAAGCGCAGCATCGCGTACCCGCTGCTGGAGGCGTTCGACATGTCTTCGCCGCAACAGGTACACAGCAAGCGCGACGTGACCACCACTCCGCTGCAGGCGCTCACGCTGTACAACAACGATCAAGTGTTCGGATGGTCGCGCGATTTGGCGGGCCGGGTGGTCCGCGAGGCGGGCAGCGACGAATCGGCCAGGCTGACGCGGCTGTATCAGATCCTGTTTGGGCGCACTCCGGACGGGACCGAGAAGGATACGCTGCTCTCGTTCCTGGACAACCATGAAAAACTGATCCGCAACAAAACTGCGGACGGCAGGCAGCCGCTGGCGTTGCCGGCGGGGATGCATGAAGACGAAGCGGCGAATCCAATTCGAGAAGCGGCTTTCGTGGATCTGGTGCATGCGGTGGCCAATTCGAACGATTTCGCGTATCGGTTCTAAGGGCAGAAGCATTCTGAGAATTCAATAGGAGACAACATCATGAGCAAGAAATCAACACGTCGAGAGCTACTAATCAATGCGGCAGCCGGTATCGGCGGGGCCGCCACCATCAGCATGCTTCTACCGGGCGGAGGCTTATTGGCCACGCCCGCTCTGGGCGCCACCTATGTGGACCCGCTCGCTCCCAAACAGCCGCATTTCGCGGCGAAGGCGAAGTCGGTGGTCTGGCTGCATCAGTTCGGCGCTCCCAGTTCGCTGGACCTTTACGACTTCAAGCCCGAACTGGTGAAGCAAGCGGGCCAGGAAGTGCCTCTGTCCTTCCTGCAAGGCATCAAGACCAGTACGCAGGGCGGCCTGGGCAAGCTTTTCGTGTCGCCGAACCGGACCTGGAAGCAATTCGGAGACAGCGGGGCCTATTTTTCCGACCTGCTGCCGAATTTGTCGCAGCATGCCGATAAGCTCGCATTTATCAAAGCCAGCACCACCATCGGCGCCACGCACGATATTTCCGTGCTCAAGATGAATACCGGCGACCTCAATCCGGGGCGTCCCTCGCTGGGCGCCTGGGTGACGTACGCTCTGGGGAGCGCCAACCCGGATTTGCCGGCGTACGTGGTGTTGTACTCGGGCAAACGGGAGCCGCCGGCCGGATCGGTGAACTGGAGTTCCGGCTTCCTGCCGGCCGTATACCAGGGCATCGCGTTCCGTCCGGGTTCGTCGCCTATCCTGAACCTGGATCGGCCGGCCATGGTGGGCGCCGACCAGCAGCGGGATAATCTGGACCTGCTGAAGCGCCTGAATCAGCAGAGCGCGGCCCGGCATCCGGAAGACACCGAGCTGCAGGCGCGGCTAAATTCGTATGAGCTGGCATATCGGATGGAATCCTCGGCGCCCGAAGCGGTGGATTTGACCAAGGAGTCCGATGCGACGCGCGAGATGTATGGGTTGAACGACGAAGGCAGCGTAGATTACGGAACGGCCATCCTGCGGGCGCGCCGGCTGGTGGAACGCGGCGTGCGCTTCGTGCATGTAGTGAGCGGGCCGGTGGAAGGCGCGGGACGCGGCGACAACAAGAACTGGGATGCGCACGAAGATTTGGACAAAAACCACGGCGCGAACGCCAAGGCCGTGGACAAGCCGATCGCGGCGCTGCTCACGGATCTGAAGGCCAAGGGGCTGCTGGAATCGACGCTGGTGGTCTGGACTCAGGAGTTCGGCCGGACGCCTTGGGGACAGAGCGGCAACGGCCGCGATCACAATCCGTGGGGCTACACACAATGGCTGGCGGGAGGCGGCGTGAAGGCCGGCTACACCTACGGACAGACGGACGAGCTGGGCGTGAAATCGGTGGGCAAAGCGGTGGATACCTACGATCTGCACGCCACCATTCTGAATCAGCTGGGGCTGGATCACTTGAAGGTCACGTTCCTCAATCATGGGCGTTCGGAGCGGCCCACCGTGGTTTACGGAGAAGTTGTGAAGGACCTGCTCGCTTAGCCTCTGTGTCTCATTGCCCGGGAGGCCCAGCCTTCCGGGCCTCTTTAGTTCTTATAAACTTATGCGAAAGATCATCATCCTGGCGCTGACCACAGGCGTCCTGCTGGCGCAGAACGACGAATTCGACGGGTGGATGGATACCATCGACGCGAAGAATCAAAGCGTGCAGGCCAACATCGCGGCCAAGGACGCCAAGGCTGCCGCGGACGACGCCAAATCGTTGCAAGACACCTTCAAGCTGGTGGAAGGCTTCTGGACCAAGCGGGGCAATGCTCCGGACGGCGTCCAACTTTCCCAACAGGCGCAGGAAGCGGCAGGCGCGGTGCTAAAGGCGATCGAAGCGAAAGATTTTGACGCGGCGAGCGCGCAGTCCATCGCGATCACGCGAACCTGCACCGCATGTCACCGGCTGTACCGGCCGCTTTCCTAGGCCGGAAGGACGCACTGGCCCAGGGGCGTCTGCTCTATAATCGAAGCAAGGCCAAAAACATGTACCTGCGGCTCGCGCTTTCTCTTCTGCTCGCTATTTCCTTATTCGGCCAAACGCAGAAACCGGACGTAGCCCCCAGCCCCCAGCCCCCGACCCCACCTCCCATTCAAGTCCAGGTGAACGAAGTCATCGTTCCGGTGACGGTTACGGATGAGAAGGGCCGCTTCGTCTCGGATCTGGATCAGAAGGATTTCACGGTCTTCGACGAGGGCAAGGAACAGCAGATTCAGTTTTTCACCCGCGAGCGAAGCCAGCCGGTGGTGGTGGGTTTCCTGATCGACCTGAGCAATTCCAGCCGCCTGCATTGGAAGAACTATCAGGACGCGGCGGTGGAGATGGTGCAGAATCTGATTCCGGGCGACAATCCAAAGTTCAGCGGCTATCTGATCGGGTATTCCAACACCGCCGATTTGTTGATCGACACCGGAACGGATCCCGAACCGATGGTGCAGAAAATCCAAAAGCAGAAACCGAGTGGTGGATCGGCGCTCTACGACGCCATTTATATGGCTTGCACCAGCCGCAAGCTGATTCAAGGCGAGCCCATTGAGCCGCGGCGCATCCTGGTGATCGTCGGCGATGGGCACGACAACTCGAGCAAGAAGACGCTGGAAGAGGCGCTCGAAATCGCGCAGCGGAATCTGGTGACCATCTATGGGGTAAGTACGGTGGCGTTTGGTTTCGCCAACGATGACGCCAAGAACCTGGTCCGGCTGGCGGAAGAGACCGGGGGCCGCGTGGAATATCCGTTGGAAGGCGTGTACAAAGACGTAGCCGGGTATTTATCCACACCGTCCGATGAAGGCAATTACCCGCTGAAGGTGGGCACCGGCCAGTACGCTGCCGAGATAGCGAACGGAATGTACCACGCCGTGGAAGCGGTGGTGGGCGAAGTGACCACGCAGTACATCATCCGCTATATTCCCAATTCCAGCGACAGCAAGAAGCAGTTCCGGAATATCGACGTCCGGGTGAATCTGTCGAATGTCAAGGTGCGGGCCCGGAAGGGTTACTATCCCAGTGCCGCGCAGTAATTGCCGCGGCGGCCAAACAGCCTTTTTCCTGAGCCCCTGCTCGCGCCAGGAGACTGGCTGCCGATAAGGCCATTAAGTGCTTTATGGAATCGCGGTTGGGCAGATACGCCGTCGTTCAAGCTGAAACGCCGCAACAGGGCGTGGTGAACATTGGAGTACTGCTCGAAGAGCCCTTATCCGATTCGCTGCGGCTGCGCTTCCGGAGAGACCTTCCCTCGTTGATCGAGGAACAGGAAGACCGTGAGGTACTGGAAGACCTGGCGGACGACCTGGCGCAAAAAGCACAAGAGATGGGCGCCGGGAAACTGTTTGAGTATCTGGAATCCACGCTCTCCGGCGCCATTCGCTTGACGGATCGCGAAGAGGTTTTGGTAGAGGACTTCCCGCGCGCGCTGGACCGGCTCTATTTGCAGAATGTCCAAAGCAACGTGCTGGAATTTCGAACGCATCTGCCGCGCTATTCGCTGCGCGCGGCGGCCGGAAAATTTCTCGAGAACCAGGAGATTTCAGAAGAAGGCTGGGTGGAGGCGCCCGAAGACCTGCGGCTCACGCGCGATATGTTTGTCGCTCAAATCGCAGGCCACTCCATGGAGCCGCGGATTCCGGATGGAGCGCTGTGCGTATTTCGATACGGCGTCGCCGGGTCGCGACAGGGCCGGCTGGTGTTGGTGGAGAATCTGGAGACCAGCGGCAATAATCGCTATACCGTGAAGCGCTACGAGAGCAAGAAAACGGAAGAGTCCGATGATCCTGATACATCCGTAGATCGTGATAAATCCGGAGATCGCGATACATCCGGAGATCCTGATACATCCGGAGATCGTGATCCAGGAGATCCTGATACATCCGGAGATCGTGATATATCCCGAGATCGTGAATCATCCGGAGATCGTGATCCAGGAGACACAGGTTGGAGGCACACGCGGATTCGTCTGGAATCGCTCAACCCCGAATATCCGTCGTGGGACCTGGATCCCGACGAAGAGAAATACCGGATCATCGCCGAGTTCCTGCGCGTGCTGGATTAAACCGTTCCTTTCACAGGCGGCGCGGCCGGGCGTGGCGCGCTGGGTTCAGAAGCGCCTCCTTCGCGGCCAGCTGAGCGCGGCAGGCCTCGCATCGCATCAGATGCTCGCGCACCTGGATGACCTCAGGAACCGAAAGGCCCTTGCCAACGGCGTAGAGCGATAGCGGGTCTTCCGCGATGTGCTGATTTTCAAGGCCGGCCGGGCGCACCAGATCCCGAATTCGGATGCCCGCCTGGAAGGCGCCAGGAACCGAGCGGCAATAGCGCACCTCGCCGAAGATCACGTTGTCGTGCAACTTCACTTTTACTTGCTCGCCGCGCTCTATGCGCCGGGGAAGCGCCACCCGTAATCCGGAGCGGGAAACATCCAGAATGGTTGCGTAGATCGGCTCGCTCGGGCCCGGCAAAATCTGCAGCTCGGCCGGATCCTGGGTGGGATAGCGGGCTTCGCTGCGGCGCTCGGGTGCCTGCTCGGAAGCCAGCGACTGCGCAAGCGCTGCGACGGGATTGGATTGTTCTGGCAAAAGAAACCGCTTTCCTGGATCAAAGACTTATATTAACTAAGAAAGTTTCGACTTGATTCGTCCTAAGTACATTTATTAAGGCGGTACTAAGGGAGGGACCTTAGCCGCTAGGGCTTAGAATCGCCAGTGAGCCAGTCTTCGGCGCGTCTTTCCAGCGCGATGCGGACCAGTTGACTGCGGGTGCGGACGCCGGTCTTGTCGAACAATTGTTGCATCACGGCTTTGATGGAGCCTTCCGACACCTGTAATTGGGCGGCGATCTCTTTGTTGGTCAGCCCTTCGAATACGCCCTGCAGAACGAACCGCTCGCGCGCCGTCAATGCCTGCGAACTGCGCTGCTCTTCGGATTTGCCGGTGGCGCCGGCGATTAACGACCGCATGGCGCGGGGATCGAGCCATGGTTCGCCGGCCACCATGCGGCGGATGGCTTCCACCAGTTGGGCCGGGGAACTGTGCTTGAGGAAGATCCCTTCCGATCCGCTTTCGAGCACGCGCACCGTGGCGGCGTCGCTCATTCCGGCGGTGACCATGAGGACGCGCCCCTGGAAGCCGTGCTTGCGGATTTCATCCAGAGCGACCGTTCCCTGCTCTTCGCCTAGATCGTAGTCGAGCAGAATGATGTCCGGGGATTCACTGGCGATGATCGGCAGCGCTTCGGCCACGGTGGCGCAGGAGCCCACCATGCGGAAGCCGGGCTCAGTCTGCAACAACCGGCTGAGGCTGTCCCGGAACAGGCCGTGATCGTCCACCAGAAGAATCCGGATTTCCTGGGCCATAGCTTTCTTTCAGAGTAACGGGTAGATGATCCGCCAGCACGGGCGAAAGTTCAACCACGAAGGTAGCGCCGTGCGCCTCGGGTTCGTAGCGCAGGTCGCCGCGAAAGGAGCGCAGCAAGGCGCGCGAGAGATAGACGCCCAGGCCGGTAGATTGCGCGCCCGGCTGAAACGGACGAAAGAGATGTTCGGGATGCAGGACGCCTCCGCCGGTGTCCTGAACGCGGACCACAATACGCGGACCCTCGGCGCGCGCGGCGATCTTGAGCTGGCGGGAAGGCCGATCCAGCATGGCTCGCTGGCTATTCTTGGTGAGGTTCAGGAAGACCTGCATCAAGCTTTGCCGGTCCGCCCAAACTTCCGCGAGGCCGGGTTCGATGTCCCACGAGAGATCGATTCCCTCATCACGCAGGGCCGGCTCCACCACAATGCGCAGCTCTTCGAGCAGCGCCGGCAGATCGACGCGAGCGGCGGGATAGGGAGTCTGGCGCAGCTCCAGCGCGGCGATTTTTTCGAGTGTTTCAATCAGCGTGCCGAGCGCCTCGAAATCTTTGTTGTGCGCGAGCGAGCTATTGCGCGCCAGATTCTCATGAACCACGGCGATGGCGCCGCACACGTTGCGCACCTCATGCGACACCGCGCCCACCAGGATGCGCGACGCGGCGAGCAGCTGATGCAGGCTGAATTCTTCGCGATTGCGCAGGTCTTCGGAAGTATCCACCACCATGGCGGCCAGCCGCGATCCCACGCTGGTGCGGTAGGTGGAGAACCAGATATCGGCCAGAAAAGCTTCGCCGTCCTGGCGCTGGCCGCGGCATTGCATGACGGTGCGGAACGACGGGCCGTCGGCCGCGGGCAAGGGGACGTTGACCAGCGACGGCAGATACTGGCGAATGGAGCGGCCGGGAAGAGCGCCGGGCGATAAAGCGAACAGACGGTGCGCGGCATCGTTGGCCTGCAACACCGTACCGAAGGTATCGGCCGTAAAGATGGCCACCGGGCTGCTGTCCACCAGCACCTTCAACTGTTCTTCGGCGGCGCGGCGAGCCTCGCTCTCCGATTCGATTTGATTCAAATGCCGGAGAGCGGCCTGTCGGCTGCGGACCACTTCGTAGACGAACAGTCCCATGCCGAGGAACGCGGCGAAGATCAAAATATCGCGCGGGATGCCGGCGCTGGGACGCCAGTCAAAGGAGTCGAAAATCTCGGCGAGCAAAGTGCACAGACCGGCGACGATGACGATCTGCCAGCGCTTCAGAACGCTGCCGACCATCAGCATGGGAAACAGATAAAGGAAACCGAGCGTCACATCTTTGTCGGCGCGCCAGTCGGCAATGGCGATGAACGCGATCAGCAGCGCCGCTTTGAGCAGGACTGCTTTGGTGCCGCCTCGGAGGAAGAAGGAAAGCATGGGGATGGGCGCCGGTTTAGTCATATTCTAGACACGCAATCACCACTCTTCGCAATACTTTAGTGGGACAATAGCAGAAAGACGAGCCGCATAGCCAAAAGATAGTATCTGGACATGGCCGAACGATACTGGACTCATCTTTAGCCCGGGTCTACCTTTAGTTTAGATCCAGATTCGCAGCCAGTGTCGGGAGAAGCCGCGGCTCGGACTCGAAGTTCGTTCAATGAGCCAAAAGAGATTGGAATGGTTGCTCCTGATGGCCACCCTGGGATGGAACGCATTGGCGCAGACGCCCAGCTTGCCGCCTCAGAGTTTCAGCTGGGAGCAGATTCGCGACCGTTTTCAAGCCAGCAATCCCACACTGAAGGCCGCGCAGCTCAGTATCGATGAATCGCGCGCGCAGGAGATCACGGCCTACCTGCGGCCGAATCCGGATTTGACGGTGGGCGTGGATCAGATCAATCCATTCTCGACGCAGACTCCGCCTAACGGCGGCTCCCCGACTTATTCTCCTTTCGCCTACGCCTTCCCGTCCAGCTCCATCAGCTACCTGTATGAGCGGCGGCACAAGCGCGAATTGCGTCGGGAGAGCGCGCAAAAGGAGACTGAGATTACGGCCGCGCAATATGCCGATCAGGAGCGCAACCTGCTGTTCAATCTGCGCAGCGCGTTTGTGCAGACGCTGCAGCAGAAAGCCATCCTGGATCTGACGCGGGAGAACCTGGCATATTACAACCGCTTGCTCGCGGTGAGCAACGACCGGCTAAAGGCCGGCGACATCGCGAAGGTGGATTATCAGCGGCTGGAATTGCAGCGCGTGCAATATGAGACCGATGTGCAGACGGCGCTGGTGAATCTGCGCACGGCGAAAATCCAGTTGTTGATGCTGCTGAACGACCGGACGCCAGTCGAGCAGTTCGAGGTGGCGGGAACATTCGATTTCTCGAGCCAGATTCGCCCGCTGGAAGATTTTCGCCGCCTGGCGATGGACAACCGGCCGGATTTGAAGGCCGCCGTCGAGTCCGTGGACAAGGCGCAGACCGACTACCGGCTGGCGGTGGCGAACGGGTCCACCGATCCGACCTTCGGCGCGGATTTCGCGCGCAATCCGCCCATTCCGGTGTACGTCGGCGTGAACGTCAGCATCCCTCTGCGGATATTCGACCGGAATCAAGGCGAGAAGCTGCGAACCAAAGAGGACATCACGCGCAACGAACGGCTGCGCGATGCGGCGACGGCGCAGGTGTTCAACGATGTGGATTCGGCCTACGCCACCATGGAGAGCAACCTGACGCTGCTGCGGCCTTATAAGGAAACCTATTTGAAAGAAGCCGTGGAGGTGCGCGACACCGTTTCGTTCGCGTATACGCGCGGCGGGGCGTCGCTGCTCGATTTTCTGCAGGCGCAGCAGGATTATCGCAGCACGCAATTGAATTATTTGAACCTGGTGGGGTCCTACCTCACCGCGGCCGCGCAAGTGAATCTGGCAGTGGGGCAGGAGGTTATTCAATGAAGAATCGGAACGTCATCGCCCTGGCTGCAGCGGGATTAGCCGTGAGTCTGATTCTCGCCGGATGCGGCCAGAAGGTGGAAGCCAATCCCAAATTGGGCGCGCCGCCGCCGGCCGACGTCATTCAAGAGTCGGATGCCAGCCTGTTCCGCGTGGACCACCCCGAGCAGTTTCCGATCGCGACCGCGGGCGAGCATGACGCCGCGCCGGAGCTGAAGACCACGGGCAGCGTCAGCCCGGATGTATCGCGGAGCATTCCGGTGATTTCGCTCGCGTCGGGGCGAATTGTGGAGATCGATGCGCGGCTGGGCGACGCGGTGACCAAGGGTCAGCTGCTGTTGAAGGTGCAAAGCCAGGACATCGCCCAGGCGTTTTCCGATTACCGGCAGGCGGTGGCCGACGAAACCCTGGCGAAGGCGCAGCTGGATCGGTCCAAGGAACTGCTGGACAAGGGAGCCATCGCCAAGAAGGACGAAGAGGTGGCTGAGGACACGTATGTCAAAGCCAAGGTGACGACCGAGACCGCGGTGGAACATCTGCGCGTTTTGGGCGCCGACATGGACCATCCGAGCTCGATCGTCGAAATCCACGCGCCGGTTTCGGGCGTGATTACCGATCAACAGGTGACTGCGGCCGCGGGCGTCAAGACGCTGGACAATTCGCCGAATCTGTTTACCATTTCCGATTTATCGCACGTGTGGATTGTGTGCGACGTGTACGAGAACGACATGTCGTTCGTGCGGCTGGGCGAATATGCGGACGTGCATCTGGCGGCCTATCCGAATGTAACGATCAAAGGGCGTATCGACAATATTTCTCCCACCCTGGACCCCAATATCCGGACCGAAAAGGTGCGTCTGGAAGTTGAGAATACGGGGCTGCTGCGCTTCGGGATGTTTGTGACGGCGACCTTCCGCGGATCGCAAAAACAAGTGCGCGCCACGGTGCCGGCCAATGCAATTTTGCACCTGCACGATCGGGACTGGGTCTACGCTCCGGCGGAGAACAATCAATTCCGCCGCATCGAGGTAATGAGTGGAGACATGCTGCCGGGCGGTTTGCAGGAGATCCTTTCAGGAATTCAGCCGGGCCAGCGGGTGGTGTCGAACGCGTTGGTGCTGCAGTCCACGGTTGAGCAGT
>Ga0209006_10001717_pt1 | contig 19838 bp, 19 predicted proteins | sample JacPin_JW_Ref_O2_FD_188567 | JGI IMG/M metagenome (GOLD analysis project Ga0209006, IMG submission 188567) | Forest soil microbial communities from Algoma, Ontario, Canada - Jack Pine, Ontario site 1_JW_Ref_O2 (SPAdes) (version 2) | ecosystem: Environmental > Terrestrial > Soil > Boreal...
TCAGCAGGCCGACCATCTCAGCGTTTGATCTTACCCACCAACCATGGACACCTTATCATGCGAATTCGTCGCCTCGAACGCCGGTGGGGCCTCGTAGCGAATTGATGAGTGCCTTCGCTACCGGTTGTAAAACACTTCGATGTAGCTGAACACCGCGGAGCGGGCCTGATTGGCATTGGACCAGCGCTGGCCGTACACCAGCTCTGTCTTGAGCTTTCCAAAGAAGCTTTCCACCACCGCATTGTCATAGCAATTGCCCTTTCGACTCATCGAACAACTGATCCCATGCTTCTGCAACAGAATCTGATAGTCCCCGCAGGCATACTGCACACCCCGGTCGCTGTGATGCAGCAGGCCCTCTTGCGGATGACGCGATGACAGCGCCATCGTCAACGCCTCTTGCACCAGTTGTGCTTTCATGTGTTCCTGCATGCTCCAGCCCACCACCTTTCGGCTGTACAGATCCAGCACCACCGCCAGATATAGCCAGCCCTGGTCCGTGGGAAGATACGTGATGTCGCAGGCCCACTTCTCATTGGGCGCCTGAGCGGCAAAGTCCCGGTCCAGGCGATTGGGAGGAATCGGGTGCTCATGGGCCGAGTCGGTGGCGCGCGGCATGAATCTGCCACGACGCATCCTCGTAATCCTGGAGGGCGAGGGTCTGGCCAACGATGCCACCGCGCTCGTCCTGTATCGCTTCGCCGCGGCGGCGGTGACGCTGGGCGTGTTCTCGCTGGGGCGTGCCACGTTGATGTTCATTGCCATCGTCGCCGGGGAGATCCTCTGGGGCGTTGGCGTCGGCTGGGTGATGCTGCGCATGCGTCGCTGGGTGCGTCACCCGCGGGTCGAGATTCTGTTGTCGCTGCTTACCCCGTTCGCCGCCTACCTGCCTCCGGAACAGCTGGGCGGCTCGGGTGTGCTTGCCACCGTCACCGCCGGTCTTTATATCAGCTGGAATGGCCTGCGCCTGATCAGCGCAGCCACGCGGCTGCAGGGAATCTTCTTCTGGGATTTCCTGATCTACCTGGTCGAGGGCATGGTGTTTCTGATTACCGGTCTGCAGGCGCGCGCGGTGCTGGCCGGAGTCGGCCATTATTCGGCGAGCGGGCTGCTGCGGGCGGCGCTGCAGGTCAGTGCAGTGGTGATCGTTGCGCGCTTCATCTGGATCTATCCGGCGACCTATCTGCCACGCTGGCTGGTGAGCTCGATCCGGCACAAGGACCCGTCGCCGTCATGGCAGGTGCCGTTTGTGATCTCGTTCACCGGCGTGCGTGGCATCGTTTCGCTTGCGGCAGCGCTGGCGATTCCGCTGCAGGTCGCCAATGGCGAGCCTTTCCCCGATCGCGACCTGATCCTGTTCCTCACATTCTTCGTCATCATGGTGACTTTGGTGGGCCAAGGCCTGACGCTGCCGATGGTGATTCGCGCGCTTGGGCTGGCCAATGCCGGACGCCGCGAGCACCACGCCGACGCGCTTGAGGAATTCGAGGCCCGCCGCCAGGCGGTCGCGGCGGCTACCGAGCGGCTGACGCAAATGGCGGCGGCGCGCTCGCTGCCCGAACCCGTGGTCAAGCCGCTGCTCGCGGGCCTGCACGATCGGCTCAACAATCTCGAACATCGCATTGATGGACAAGACGGCCAGGTCAGATTGGTCGAGCTGTACGATGACATCGAGTTGGAGTTGATCACGACCGAGCGCCGGACGGTCAACGACCTGTATCGTGACGGCAAGCTCAAGGATGAAGCGCGGCGCCGGATCGAACGCGAGCTTGATCTGCGCGAGGCAGCTCTGGAGAACCTGCGCGCTGCGGAATGAGCTGTGTCAGCGACGGCGCAGGCTGTGACATTCTGAAGATATTATCTATGTTATTCATATCATTACAAAGTAATTCTCCAGGAATTCTTGAAACAGGCACAGTGCCGCTGGCGACCGAAGCTTGCGGTATCCTATCGGCGACTTTGCAACACAAAGAGAACTACGCGTGCCGCTGATTCGCTGCGTGGGGCGCTGATGGCCGCGCCAAAGCATTCGCTGATTGCGGAGCTTGCAAGCCGCATCGGCAACCTCGGCGTGGAAGTCGCCGATATCGCCGGCAATCTGGACGAAGTCACCACGCGCGCTTCGCAGCAGGCGGCTCAGTTCAAGCAGCTGCAGGGCGCAGCCGAGACCATGGTGACGGGCAACCGTGAGATCGATCGGGCGGCGCGCGAAACCCAGGCCGCCGCTTCTGCCGCCGGCGTTGAGATCGCCGAATCGCGCGCATTGATCGGCGGTGCCGTGCAGCACATCGGGCAGCTGAGCGCCGCGGTCGACCGCATCGAGGAGCGGCTCGGCTCCTTCAGCGCGCTGCTCAAGCAGATCGGCGATGTCGCGGCCACCATCGAGACCATCGCCAAGCACACCCGGCTGCTCGCGCTTAACGCCGCGGTGGAGGCGGCACGGGCCGGGGAGGCCGGCCGCGGCTTCGCGGTGGTCGCCGCCGAGGTCAGGAATCTGGCGGAGGGCACTCGTAAGGCCACCGACCGCATCGGGGAGATCGTGCGCGATCTTGGCAGCCAGATCGGCGGCCTGATCGCCGAGAGCAACGATGCCACCGAGCACGCCGATCATGCCGGCAAGGGTGCCGAGAAGGTGCAGGGCGTCATCATTCGTGCCGACGACGCCTTCAACACCGTTGGCCGGGAGATCGACGCCATCGCCAGCTCGGCCGAAGAGAATCTGCGCCATTGCGATGCCACCATCGCCCAGCTGGTCGAGCTGGCCAATGGCGTGCAGCTGTCGTCGGTCAATCTCGGACAGGCGGACCAGCGCATCGATGGCCTGCTGGCGCTCAGCGAGACGCTGATCGAGTACATCGCCGAGAGCGGCGTCGAGACCACAGAGACGCCGCTGATACGCGCCGTCATGGACACCGCCCGGCGCATCAGCGCGGAGTTCGCCGCCGCCATCGAGCGCGGCGAGATCACCCCGGCGCAACTGTTCGACGAGCAATACCGGGAGATTCCGGGCACCAATCCCAAGCAGTATCTGACCGACTACGTCGAATTCACCGATCGCGTACTGCCGCCGATTCAGGATCCGCTGCAGAAGATCGATCCGCGCATCGTGTTCTGCGTGGCCTGGGCCAGGGGTGGCTACCTGCCGACCCACAATCCGAACTACCGCCTGCCGCAGGGCCCGGACCCGCAGTGGAACGCGGCTAATTGCCGCAATCGGCGCGTATTCGACGATCGCGCGGTGCGCAAGGTGGCGCAGAACCGCAAGCCGTTCCTGTTGCAGACCTATCGGCGCAACATGGGGGGCGGCAAATTCGTGCTGATGAAAGATCTGTCGGCGCCGATCTTCATCGACGGCAGGCACTGGGGCGCATTCCGCATGGGGTTCCAGTAGAGCCGGGTGCGCGCATGGCGATCATTCACTGCAGCGAATGCGGCCGCGCAGTCAGCGATCAGGCGGCCTGCTGCATCGGTTGCGGCGCGCCGCTCGCCGCTGCCGGCAGCCGCTCGGCTTTCGAGCTCGAGCCGCGGCGTTCGATCGGGCCGCCGCCGAGCCCGAGCCAGCTGCGCTGGCGCCTGGCGTTCGCCTGCCTGACGCTGGTGCTCGGTGTGATCGCGGCCGACGCGGTCAGCCGCCCGCCGGGCGGCGGCCGGATCGTCTCGACGCTGGCTGCGCTGTTGCTGATCAGCGGTTTGTGCTGGTTCATCGTCGCCATGGTGCAGAACGTGCAGTCGCGCAAGTAAGCCGCATGGTGTGCCGCCGGCAACGGTAAGATAGAGCGACACGCATAACGGGGGAGACTCGTGCAATACGGAGGTCTGTGGGGTCTGCTGGTCCTGGTGGCCGATGTCTGGGCGATCGTGAACATCGTTCAGAGCGGTGCTGACACCGGAAAGAAGGTGCTCTGGGTGGTGCTGGTGGTCGTGCTGCCGGTGCTCGGGTTCATTCTCTGGTTCTTTCTCGGGCCCCGCACCGGCGCGGCCTGACGAGGGAGCTCTCGGCCATGATGAAGCGCCGGAGCACCGATCCACACAGCCGCTGGCACCGACTGATCGAGCGTTGGGGGCCGCGCCGCGCCAGGCAGCTGCTGGTGCTGGCGACGCTGTTGTATATCGCGATGATGGTCGCTGCAGCAGCGCTGCTGGTGAGCCAGGGATTGCCGTGGGAGCGGCGGCTGCGGGCCGGCCTGATCGCGATCCTGGCGCTGATAGCGCTGTGGCTGTGGCTGCGCGTGCTGCGCACGCAATGGGCGCGGCTGCGCGTCGTCACCGAGGCTGGCGGGCAGGACGCGGAAGACACCGGCATCTGGGGTGTCGGCGGACCCGGCATGCGCACTCCTGGCACCACCGGGCTGACCCGCATCCTGCCTGAGCGCCGACGCTCCCAGGACGTCGAGGACGGCGGGAATTCCGCCTGAAAGTGTGCCAGCGGCCAGGCTCGTACCCCGGGGCCGGCAAATTGTTAAGATTGGGCTGGATAGAGCCCGGAGGCCTCCGTAACCCTTGGAATTGGCACCATGTCCCGAGCCGTACCCCAGCGTGACACGCGCTCCGACACCGACTACCAGAGCGACATCCTCGTCCATGTGTCGCGCACCTTCGCCTTGACCATTCCTGAGTTGCCCGCTGGCCTGCGCCAAACGGTCACCTGCGCCTATCTGCTGTGCCGGATCGCCGACACCATCGAGGACGAGCCGACGTTGTCGGCCGAGGACAAACTGGGATTTCTGCGCCAGTTCAGCCAGGTGGTGGCGGGACGGGCGGACGCCGAGCTGCTGGCCGCGGAACTCACGCCGCGCCTGTCCGAGCGCACCTCTGCCCATGAGCGCGATCTGGCACACAACCTGGCGCGCGTGGTCAGCTCCGTGGGCAGCATGGAGCGGCGCGAGCAGGTGGCGATCCAGCGCTGCGTTGAGATCATGTGCGAGGGCATGCACCACTTTCAGCGCAATGCCAGCGTGCGCGGTCTGAATCGCCTGGCGGACCTGGACAGCTACTGCTACCACGTCGCCGGAGTGGTCGGAGAGATGCTGACGGACCTATTCTGCGCGCAGGTCGTCAAGCTGCAGCCGCAAGCGCCGGAGCTGCGCCGCCTGGCACCCTCGTTCGGGCAGGGGCTGCAGATGACCAACATCCTCAAGGATATGTGGGATGATCGCAGCCGTGGCGCCTGCTGGCTGCCGCGCGAGATCTTTGAGCGCCGCGGCATGACTCCGGAGCAACTACCAGGCAGGCAGCACGAACAGGGATTTCGCGACGGTTTGCAGGAGCTGATCGGCATTGCCCACGGGCATCTGCGCAACGCGCTGTCGTACACGGTGCTGATCCCGTCAGCCGAGACCGGGATGCGCCGCTTCTGCCTGTGGTCGATCGGGCTGGCGCTGCTGACGTTGCGCGAGATCAACGACAACCCGCGCTTCACCAGCGGCGCGCAGGTCAAGGTATCGCACCGCGCGGTGCTGATGGTGCGGCTGATCAGTAATCTGAGTGCGCGCAGCGATCGGCTGTTGCGCCGCCTGTTCGCCTACGCGGCCTCCGGGCTGCCGCTGATCGAGCAGAACATGCTGCGCGAGCCAGCTGAAATGCAACTGCGGCTGGAGGCCACGGGGCGATCGGCGCTGAAGGAGAGACTGAGCGATGTCGGTTGAACAAAAACTGGAAAGAATTGCGGCACTGCACGCCGTCGGTGGTTCGGCGATCGAGCGCTCGATCGAGCGCGCACGCGACGCGCTGCTGGCGCGCCAGGACGCATCCGGGCACTGGCTGTTCGAGCTGGAAGCGGATTGCACCATCCCCGCCGAGTTTATTTTGATGATGCATTTTCTCGATGAGATCGATGTCGCGCTGGAATCGAAGCTCGCGGCCTTCCTGCGCGAACGCCAGGGCGAGCACGGCGGCTGGCCGCTGTTTCACGCCGGCAGTTTCGACCTGAGCTGCAGTGTCAAGGCCTACTACGCGCTCAAGCTGGCGGGCGACGATCCGCGCGCGCCGCACATGCTGCGGGCGCGCGATGCGGTGCTGCAGTTCGGCGGCGCCGCGCGTGCCAACGTGTTCACGCGCCTGGCGCTGGCGATGTTCGGTCAGCTGCCCTGGCGCGGCGTGCCCTACATTCCCGTGGAGATCATGCTGCTGCCGAAGTGGTTTCCGTTTCATCTGGACAAGGTCTCCTACTGGTCGCGCACGGTGATGGTGCCGCTGTTCGTGCTGTGTACGCGCAAGGTGCGGGCGAAGAACCCGCGCGCGGTGCACATCCGCGAGCTGTTCACGGTCGATCCGGAACTCGAGAGCAACTATTTTCGCCGCGGCGGCTTCACCAATCGCGCCTTCCTGCTGCTCGACCGGCTCGGGCGGATGATCGATCCGCTGGTGCCGCGGGCGGTGCGCGCACGCGCGCTGAAGCGCGCCGAGGACTGGATCAATGCCCGCGCCAACGGCGAGGATGGCCTGGGCGCCATATTCCCGGCGATGGTCAACGCGCTCGAAGTCATGGTGACGCTCGGCTATGCCGCCGATGATCCGCGCCGCGTTCTGGCCAAGCGCGCGCTGTACAAGCTGCTGGTCAGCGGCGAGCGCACCGCCTATTGCCAGCCCTGCGTTTCGCCGGTGTGGGATACCGCGCTGAGCTGCCTGGCGCTCGACGAGGAGGGCGGCGAACGTTCCCGCGACGCGCTTGGCCGGGCGCTGCAATGGCTGCTGCCGCTGCAGCTGCTCGAGGCGGCCGGCGATTGGCGCGAGCGCCGCCCGGCACTGCCCGGCGGCGGCTGGGCGTTTCAGTTCAACAACAGCTACTACCCGGATCTGGATGACACCGCGGCCGTCGCCTGGGCCATGGATGCAGCGCCGCAGCGCGAACAGTACACCGGCGCGCTGACGCGAGCGCTCGACTGGCTGGTGGGCATGCAGAGTGTGAACGGCGGCTTTGCCTCCTTCGATGTCGACGGCACCTGCTACTACCTGAATGAGATTCCGTTCGCCGATCACGGCGCATTGCTCGATCCGCCGACTGCCGATGTCACCGCGCGCGTGGTGACCGTGCTGGCGCGCGTCGGCCGCGAGCAGGACCGCGCCGCGCTGGAACGCGCGATCGGGTATCTGCGCGCGACGCAGGAGTCGGACGGCTCCTGGTTTGGGCGCTGGGGCACGAACTACATCTACGGCACCTGGTCGGTGCTGGTGGCACTTGGCGCTGCCGGTATTGGCGCTGAAGATCCGGCGGTGCGCCGCGCGGTCGCCTGGCTGACGAGCTGCCAGCAGGCCGACGGCGGCTGGGGCGAGAGCAATGAAAGCTATGGCGACGCCGATCTGGCCGGCCGCGGCCTGGGCAGCACTCCCTACCAGACCGCCTGGGCGCTGCTGGCCTTGATGGCGGCCGGCGCGACCGATGGTCCGGTGGTCCGCCGCGGCGTGCATTTTCTGCTGCGAGGCCAGCAGGCCAACGGCCTGTGGGAGCATCCGAGCTACACCGCGCCTGGCTTTCCGCGCGTGTTCTACCTGAAGTATCACGGCTATTGCGCCTACTTCCCGCTATGGGCCCTGGCCCGCTATCGCCGCCTGGTGCACGACCTCAAGGAAGCTTGAGCGCCACGGGCGTCGTCGCGGCGTTCGATTTCGAGGCGCGCTGCCTGGGGTGTCTGGCGGACGGTTCCCTGATCAGCGTGAGCGGCATCGGTGCCGAGAACGCAGCGCGGGCCGCGCGCGCGCTGGTCGCGGCGGGTGCCGGCGCGCTGCTGAGCTTCGGTGTCGCCGGGGCGCTCGACCCGCAGCTGGCCTGCGGCACCGCGGTGCTGCCATTCGAAGTGCTGCGCCCGCGAAATGGACTCAGTACTGCCACGCCGCAGCGCTTTGCGACCGATCGGCAATGGCGCGAATGCCTCCTGAGCGCGCTGCCGCCACGCCCCGCCGTGGTGAGCGGCGCGTTGCTGAGCAGTGCCGCGCCGGTGGCGAGCGCAACGCTCAAGCAGCGGTTGTTTCGCGATAGCGGCGCGGTGGCGGTCGACATGGAAAGCGCCGCGGTGGCCGCGGTGGCCGCCGATCACGGCCTGCCGTTTCTCGCGCTGCGCGTGATCCTCGACACCGCGCAAGACAGTCTGCCTGCGAGCCTCATGCGTGCGTTCGACCCGGCGGCCGCTCATCGCTCGCTGTGGCCGTTACTGCGCGCACCGTCGCAGTGGCGATCGCTGCTGCGGCTGGCAGCGCAGTATCGCATCGCGCGGCGTGCCATGAGCCGCTACGCGCAGCTCGGACAGCCGACGCGCCGTAGCGGCGGCGCGCCGGCAGGCGGCTGATGCGCGCGCTGGTCACAGGCGCCAGCGGCTTCGTCGGCGCGGCGGTGGCGCGCGCTCTACTGGCTGCCGGCTGGCAGGTGCGAGCGTTGCTGCGGCCGCAGTCGGACCGGCGCAATCTCGCGTCGTTGGCGATCGAGCCGGCCATGGGCGAGCTGGCCGACGTCGCGGCGCTCGAGCGCGCGCTCGAGGGCTGCGAGGCGCTGTTTCACGTCGCCGCCGACTATCGGCTCGGTGCGCGCGACCCGCAGGCGCTGTATCGAACCAATGTGGAAGGCACGCGCAACATCATCGAGGCGGCGCGGCGCAGCGGCACCCGCCGTATCGTTTACACCAGCAGCGTGGCCACGATCGGACTGCGCGCCGATGGCAGGCCGTCCAATGAAGAGGATGTGGCGCGCCTTGATGACATGATCGGTCACTACAAGCGCTCCAAGTTCATCGCCGAGAACTGCGTGCGCGAGGCCGCGCACGCCGGCGCGCCGATCGTGATCGTCAATCCATCCACGCCGATCGGACCCGGCGACGTCAAGCCTACACCCACCGGTCGGCTGGTACTCGATGCCGCCTCAGGCCGCATGCCTGCCTACGTGGACACCGGCCTTAATATCGTGCACGTCGACGATGTTGCGGCCGGGCATCTGCTGGCCCACCAGCACGGCCGCATTGGCGAGCGCTATATTCTCGGCGGCGAGGATGTGACGCTGCAGCAGATTCTGGCGCAGATCGCGGGCATCGCCGGTCGCGCGGCGCCCCGGATCCGATTACCGTACGCCGCGGTACTGCCGATCGCCTATGTGGCCGAAGCGCTCTCCCGGCTCAGCGGCCGCAGCGGACGGGTGACGCTGGAAGGGGTGCGCATGGCGCGTAAGCGGATGTTTTTCTCCAGCGCCCGGGCCCAGCGTGAGCTCGGATACCGCTCGCGTCCGCCATTGGAGGCATTTGCGGATGCGATCGCCTGGTTTCGCGAGCAGGGCTACCTGCGCTGACGCAACTGCAGCTTGCGCGCCTGGGAGTCAAAGGCGCGCTGGCCTTCCTGCGCCTGCCACACCAGCAGCACCGGTACACCGATGGCGACGTCGCGGGCGCGCTTCAACAGCGACACCGCCAGCCCGAATTCCGCTCCGACGCCAAACAGCGGCGCGAGCAGCGCGTAGGCGCCTTCCTGTACGCCGAGCGCATTGGGCACGAATGCCGCGGCGCTGCGGGCCGCGTACACCAGGCTTTCGATCGCCAGCACCGACACCAGATCCACCCGTACGCCGATCAGGCGAAAGGCGATCCACGCGCCGATCGCACAAGCGACCCACTCGGCAAGGTGAATTGCCAGCGAAAGCCCGACGCGCGCCGGGGATCGATAGATGGTATTGAGCATCGCGGTGACTGCCGCGGTGGCGGCGCCGGCGCCGCGCAGCAGGCCCACGGCGAACCTGCCGGTCAGGCGGTGGCCGTAGCGCTGCAAGACGACGAATAAAGCGCCGGCGATTGCGGCGAACGCCAATCCGATCTCGAACATTCGGGTCAGCGATGCGGTGGCAGCGTTGTGCGGCGCGCGCGCGATCAGCAGCAGTACGCCCAGCGCGATGTAAGCGACCTGCGCCAGAAATTCGGTGGTCACATCAACGATGATCGAGGCAAACGCGAGCGGCGCCGCAACGCCGTGCAGGATTGCGGCGCGCGCGCCGATTATGATGCCGCCGAACTGGGAAAACGGCAGCACTTCCGAGGCCGCATCGCGCACCATGCGCGACCAGACGAAAACCCGCACGCGCACGGCGCGCGGCTCGGGCAGCAGCACGTACCAGGCGGCGCCCAGCACCAGAAACAGACCGAAGGAATAGCAGCACAGAATCGCGAAACCGCCCCAGCCGACGGCGATGGCGGCCGTGAATACGGCTCCGAGGCCGACGTACAGCACCAGGTAGAGCGCGAGCGCGACGCCCAGGGCGGCGATGATGACGACACGCAGCTTCATGCGGTCGAGCGCGATGCGCTCCATGGTGGCGCCATCCCGGCGGCGAGGAAATCGCCGAATCCGCCCAGCCGCAAAGAGCCCTCGCGACAAGCCGCGATGACTTCGGGCGCCCGCAGCGCTTCGAACTCCGCCCGATAGAGATAGTCAGGCGCCGCCCCGGTGAACGGGCCGGTAGCCGGATGCAGATAGATCTCGCTCAGGCCGGGCGGCAGGCTGCGAATCAGCGCGCACAGACGCTGCTGCGTCATGCGTCCGGACCAGCGCAGTCCGAATACCTGATCGGGGGCGAGCAGGCCGGCGGCGCGGCTGCGCCGGCGCAGCAGTCGCGCGTAAGCGGCGGTCAGCGCGGCCGGTGCCGGCGCGCTACCTGGCTCGATCGCCCGCAGTACCTGCGCCGGCTCGAGCGGCACCCGAACCGCGCGCAGTCCGAAGCGGCTGCCGATCTCAAGCAGCAATCGCCCGACCATCGGATGCAGGTGAAAATGCTTGTGGGCGTTGCAGTGATCGAGCGTCAAACCGGTGGCGCCAAAGGCTTCGAACTGCGCGCTGATCTCGGCGGCGAGTTGCCGCCGGGCGCGTGCACTGACGGCGATGATGGCCCCGAGGGCCACCATGTTGGAGCGAAACGCACCGCTCGCATCCACCAGTCGGCTCACCGCGGAGGCGGCAAGCAGCGGCCGGCCTGCCACCAGCACCAGGTGCAGGCCGACGCGCAACGAGGGCATGTGGCGCGCACGAGCGACCGCGTCCGCGGCCTGCGGGGCGCCGACCATCAGGCTTGCGGCGCTGAGAACACCGCTGCGATGGGCTACTTCGACGGCGTCGTTGACTTGCGGTGCGGCGCCGAAATCATCCGCCGTAACGATCAGCCGCTTCAAGCAGTGTCGTGCCGCGATCGCAGGAACTGGAAGAATTCCACGCCTTCACGCAGTCGGCGCTTCATCATCTGCGGGCTGGCGATCATTTCGGCCACGATCGAGGCGATCTTGGACGGGCGGAAATAGAATTTTCGGTAGAAGTCTTCGACCGAAGCGAAGATCTCGGTGTGGCTCAGATGCGGATAGGTGAGCGGCGCGATCTGCGTGCCTTCCTGCGTCAGCAGATCGATTTCCTCGTTGTACAGCCAGCCGTTTTCCTTTGCCTGGCGGTACAGGAAGGTGCCCGGATAGGGCGCCGCGAGCGACACCTGAATCGTGTGCGGATTGATCTCCTTGGCGAAATCCAGCGTCTGCTGAATGGTCTCCTTGGTCTCGCCCGGCAGACCGAGAATGAAGGTGCCGTGGATCACAACGCCGAGCTCGTGGCAGTCCTTGGTGAAGCGGCGCGCAAAATCCACCCGCATGCCCTTTTTGATGTTGATCAGGATCTGCTGATTGCCCGATTCGTAGCCCACCAGCAGCAGGCGCAGGCCGTTGTCCTTCATGACCTCGAGGGTCTTGCGCGGCACATTGGCCTTGGCGTTGCACGACCAGGTGACCCCGAGCTTTCCCAGCTCCTTCGCCAGCGCCTCGACCCGCGGCAGATTGTCGGTCAGCGTGTCGTCGTCGAAAAAGAATTCCTTCACCTGCGGGAAGGCCTGCTTCGCCCATTTCATCTCCGCGACCACGTTCTCGACCGAGCGCACGCGGTAGCGGTGTCCACCCACCGTCTGCGGCCAGAGGCAGAAGGTGCAGCGCGATTTGCAGCCGCGCCCAGTATAGAACGAGATATACGGATGTTTCAGATAGCCGCCGAAATACTTCTCGATCGTAAGATCCCGCTTGTAGACCGGCGTCACCCACGGCAGCGCGTCCATGTCCTCCAGCACCGTGCGGTCGTCGTTGTGCACGATGACGCCCTCGGTGTTGCGGTAGGACAGTCCCTTGATGCCGCTCCAGGGCAGGCCATCTGCGACTTCCTTGATGGTGAAGTCGAATTCATTGCGTGCCACGAAATCGATCGCGCGACCGGCGAGCAGGCTCTTCTCGGGCTCAACCGCGACCTTGGCGCCGATGAAGCCGATTTTGATGTCGGGATTGAGCGCCTTGATCATCTCGGCCGTCTTCACGTCCGATTGGAATGACGGGGTGGAGGTGTGCATCACCACCAGATCGCGGCCCTTGATCTCGGGGATGAGATCCTCGAATTTCAGACCGTGTGGCGGCGCATCGATCAGCTTCGAGCCCTCGACCAGGGCGGCCGGCTGCGCGAGCCAAGTGGGATACCAGTAGGAGCGCACTTCGCGCTTCATTTGATAGCGAGCACCGGCGCCGCCGTCGTAACCATCGAACGAGGGTGGGTGCAAAAAGAGTGTCTTCATTCGGCGATATCTCCGCTGTGGTAGGGCACGCCCGCTGTCCGGACACGCTGCAGGGAGCCGTCGCGGCCCAGACGGAAATGCTGCTGGCGCCAACTGACACCGCGGCTGCGAAAGCCCCAACCCCACAACACGAGCAGCAGCGCGTCGTGTAGTGGGATCAGCCCGAGTTGCCGCCACTGGCGGCGGGCGCCTTCCGGCGCACCATTCGGCCGGTGGCGGAAATGTAGCACGAGCCGGGCGGCCACGGTGATTCCCAGCAGGATCAGGCCCCTGCGCTGGAATCCCTCAAGCGCCGCTCCGAGCGTGGCGATCGGCAGGCTGAAGGTGATGAAAAGGCAGGCATAGCCAGCGGGCTGGACGGATTTGATGGTTCGCAGCCAGCGCAGCGTATGCCGCGACAGCGCCGCCAGACTCGACTCGTCCACTCCGGTGGCGATATACAGGTCCGACAGCACGACCGAGAGCCCCAGCGCACGCACCTGCGCGCCGAGCTTGAAGTCGTCGGCCAGTTGATCGGCCAGCGGCGCCAGGCCGCCGGAGCGCAGCAGCACTTCGCGCCGCAGCGCGATGGTCGCTCCGGACACATACGCCTGCGAGCCAAACCACGCGGCCAGAAGCGCGCTCGGCATGAACCAGTCGTCGATGAACAGTGCGCCCAGTGGCGACCATATTCCCGCCCGAGGGCGGCCGGCATACGGGCAGGTGACCAGGCCCACCTGCGGGTCGGCCAGCGGCGCGAGCACTCGCAGCAGATAGTCGGGGGTTACCGCGACGTCGCTGTCGGCAATCACCAGCAGCTCATGCCGCGCCCGGGGCAGCATGTTGATGAGGTTGCTGACTTTTGCGTTGACGCCGTGGCGGGTCGGATCGATCACGCAGTCGATGTCGAGCGCGGGGAACTGTTGCCGTAGCTTGCGTACCACGGCGAGTGCGGGATCGCGGGCATCCTGCACGCCAAACACCAGCTGATATTGCGGGTAGTCCTGAAGGCAAAAGGAGCGCAGACGCTCGTACAGCTCAAATTCCTCGCCGCACAGCGGCTTGAGCAGCGTGACGGCAGGTCCGGGTGCAGGTCTGGCGGAGGGGAGCGGCCGATGCCAGCGCCAGGCCGCCAGCGCCGCTGCAATCGTTGCCATCAGCGCGTACCAGGCCGCCGCGGTAGCCAGAATCAGCCCTAATCCTGTGAATGCACTGGCCAATCCAACCTCCATGTTCCTCGCGGGCCTCCCCACGGCCCGGGGGCAAGCAGTGTATTATCGGCCCTGCTGTGCCTTTGCGGTACTCGGCAAAGGCACAATGCTCGCGCCGGTTCAGCGAGTTAGTTTAAGAATACCGACCTTGGAGGTGTTGTTTGTCCGACCAGTTAGCGCGCCAGGCGTTCCGCGGGGCTCGTCGATGAGCATCCCTCTGATCCAGCAATATCGGATCGGCAAATATCTGCTGCAGCAGAAGCTCAGCGGCCGCCAGCGCTATCCGCTGGTGCTGATGCTCGAGCCGCTGTTTCAGTGCAACCTGGCCTGCGCCGGCTGCGGCAAGATCGACTACGAGAAGGACATCCTGCAGCGCCGGATGAGCGTCGCCGATGCGCTGCAGGCGGTTGATGAGTGCGGTGCCCCGGTGGTGTCGATTCCGGGCGGCGAGCCGCTGATCCACAAGGAGTTGCCGCAGATCGTCGAGGGGATCGTCGCCCGCAGGAAATTCGTCTACCTGTGCACCAACGCTCTGCTGGTGCCCAAGCACATCGATGAGTACCGGCCTTCCCCCTACCTGACCTTCTCGATCCATCTAGACGGCCTGCAGCGCCAGCACGACGCGTCGGTGTGCCAGGAAGGCGTGTTCGACAAGGCGGTCGCCGCGATCAAACTGCTGCGCGAGCGCAAGTTCCGCGTCACCATCAACTGCACGCTGTTCGCGAAGGAGAATCCGGATGAAGTCGCCGAGTTCTTCGATTTCGCGATGGCACTCGGTGTCGAGGCGATCACGGTATCGCCCGGTTATCACTACGAGCACGCGCCGCGTCACGACGTGTTTCTCGGCCGCGCCGACAGCAAGCGGCTGTTCCGCGAGATCTTCGCGCGCGGCGAGCGCAAAGGCCGCGGCTGGCTGTTCAATCATTCCAGCCTTTACCTGGATTTTCTCGCCGGCAATCAGAGCTATCAGTGCACGCCGTGGAGCAACCCGACCTATAACGTGTTCGGCTGGCAGCGGCCCTGCTATCTGATGTCCGATGAGGGCTATGCGCCGAGCTTTCGCTCGCTGATGGAGGACACAGACTGGGAGCGCTACGGCGTGGGCCGTGATCCGCGCTGTGACAATTGCATGGCGCATTGCGGCTTCGAGGGCACGGCGGTGGACGACCTGCTGAAGCATCCGCTCAAGGCGCTGCGCGTGGCGTTGCGGGGACCGCGGCTCACCGGCCCGATGGCGCCCGAGCTGCCGTTCATCTACGAAGAGCAAGCGGCGATACCGCGCACCGTGGTGGTACCGGTCAGCGAGGTGCGGCGCGAGCGCCGGGCGCGCGAGCCTTCCGCGGCCGGCATCGATTAGCAGGCGCATAGTTAGCGGGCGCCCCGGTTTGGACGCGGTCAGTGCACCCGGCGCTGCCAGCCCCGCGGACGCCTTTCGCCATCAATTGCATGCCTGGCAGGCTCGCATGGAGCGAGCGCTCGCAGCGCGGTTACCCAGCGCGGCGCTGCTGCCCGAGCGTCTGCACGCGGCGATGCGCTACAGCGTACTCGGCGGCGGCAAGCGCATCCGTCCGGCGCTGCTGTTTGCCACTGCGCGCACGCTCGGTCTGGCGGAAGACGAGGTCGAGGGCGCCGCCTGTGCGATTGAGCTGGTGCACGCATACTCCCTGGTGCACGACGATCTGCCGGCCATGGACGACGATGATCTGCGCCGCGGCCGGCCCACCTGTCACAAGGCTTTCGATGAGGCGACCGCCGTCCTGGTGGGCGACGCGCTGCAGCCGCTGGCGTTCGAGCTGCTGGCCCGCGACAGTGCGTTGCCGGCCTCGAGCGGCGTGCGCCTGGCGCTGATCGGCCTGCTGGCGGAGGCCAGCGGCAGCTTCGGTATGGCGGGCGGACAGGCGATCGATATGGCCGTGCAGGGAAGCAGCCTCGATCTGGCCGCAATCGAACAGATGCACGCGCGCAAAACCGGGGCGTTGATTCGCGCCAGTGTGCTGATGGCGGCGCAGTGCGCCGCGGGCCTGGAGCCGCGTCTGCACGCGGCGCTGGCAGACTTTGCGAGCGCGATCGGCCTGGCGTTTCAGATTCAGGATGATCTGCTCGACGTCATCGGTGAAACAGCCGTGCTTGGTAAGACCGCCGGCGCCGATCAGAAGCTCGCCAAGCTCACCTATCCGGCCGTGGCCGGCGTGGCCGCATCGCGCGCCGCCGTCAGCGCGCTGCACCAGCGCGCGCTGGAAGCCCTCGAGCCCTTCGGCGAGCGGGCGGAACCGCTGCGGCTGCTATCGGACTGGCTGCTCGCGCGCCGTCACTGACTCACCGGCCGCGGCCGCGGCCCAGATGCGCTGGCAGCGCAGCGCCACCTCGCGCGGCGTGCAGTGCGTGATGTCAATCGCGAGGTCGTCCGGCTTCAGCGGTCCATAGAGTCCCGGATCCGAGGCCTGGAACAGGGCCACGGTAGGCACCGCCGTGGTGCTCGCCAGGTGCATCGGGCCCGTGTCGGTCGAGATGAACATGCGGGTGGCGGCGATGGCGGCGGTGAGCTCGCGCGTCGATCGCAGGTGCAGCGCTACGAATCGGGCGTCGATCGGTGCGTGCGCGGGCGACGGCAGAAATTCAACCGGAACTGCCTGCGGCTCCAGAGCCAGGAACGCCTGCCAGAACTGCAGCCACCAGCTGCGATCGATCAACTTAAGGTTGGCCGCATGCGCGAAGAAACCGAAGGCGTTACCCGGTACGCGCCCGGCGCCCATGGCCTGCGCCACGACGCGTCTACCCTGCGCCAGCTCGGCTTGCGGCAGCGGCAGCCACAGGCGCGCCTGGGTGTGCTGCAGCGGCGCGCCGAAGATGCGTTGTGCCAGGTACAGCGGGCGCACCGCCTGGTGCATCGCTTCGCGCGCCAGCGGCACCGCGTGCGTCAGCGGTGCCCACTGGAAGCTGTTGGCGAATCCAAGCCGATAGCGGCTGCGGGACAGGGCCAGCATGACGCGTCCGCTGGTGGAAAACTCGGTCGGATCGATCGCCAGGTCGTAACGTACCGAACGCAGTGTGCGCAGTGCCCTCAGGTAGCGGCCGATCTGCTGCAGCCTGCCGTGAGGAAATACGATAATGCGCCGAACTCCGGGCAGGGCGCGCAATAGCTCCTCGGCGTGCGGATAAGCCAGCGCCAGATCGATGGTCGCATCGGGCAGCAGCTCGTGCAGATAGCGGATCAGCGGCGTCAGAAACAGCGTATTGCCGATGCGGCCGTTGATGCGGCAGATCAGCACCGTGGCGATATCTTCCGGCGCGAGGCGCGTGGCGTAGCGACGTCGTCCGACCATTCGCGCCAGCAGCCATCCCAGATATTCGCGCGAGCGATGGCGCAGATTCTTCAACAGGAATCGGACGCGCACGCCGGCACGGCGCCAGCCGGTCACGGCCGTCGGCGCCGTCGGCGCCGCGGCAGGCTCCGGCTGTGGCAGCGGATTGTTATGATCGGGTTTGCTGTTAATGGGTGCTCGCGTGCCTGGCAGCGTGCAGTTTGCAATGCATTATCCTATGACTGGCAGCTGCCCGCGACCATCGTCGGTGTCATCTGGCCATTACTTTCAATGAAACTGGATCGATGATCGCTCAACAACATCCGCCCAATCGAGCCGCGCGGCGATGAATCCCTCGCTGCCGGCGACGGTCGAAGTGGAAACCGGCCCTGATCCCGCGGCGTCGGTCATCTGGCTGCACGGTCTGGGGGCCGACGGTCATGATTTTGAGCCGGCGGTTGCCGCGCTGACACCCGCGGGCGCTCCCGCATTGCGCTTTGTATTGCCGCACGCTCCGGTGCGGCCGGTCACGCTGAACGCCGGCGCCCGCATGCGGGCCTGGTACGACATCCGCGGCTTCGAGCGCCGTGCGGCGCAGGATGAGATCGGCGTGCGCGAATCCGACGCCGCGATACGGGCACTGATCCGGCGCGAAAATGCACGTGGCATTGCCACCGGGCGCATCGTGCTGGCGGGGTTTTCCCAGGGCGGTGCGATGGCGCTGTTCAGCGGAACCCGGCTTGGCGAGCGCCTCGCCGGGATCATCGGCCTGTCGTGCTACCTGCTGCTCGAGGACAGCTTTGCCGCCGAGCACCACAGCGCCAATCAGGCCACGCCCATATTCCTGGCGCACGGTTCATTCGACGCCGTGGTGGATGTGCGCCTGGGCGAGGAGACGCGGGCGCTGCTGGCGGCCGCCGGCTACCCGGTGGAGTGGCACCGCTATCCGATGGCGCACGCGGTGTGCGCCGAAGAACTCGCTGCGATCGCGGCGTTTTTGCAACGCGTGCTGTGAGCGCGTCGCCATTGAGCGCTAAGCCTTGGGCGGGGCGTCCTCGGCGCGTTCCTTTTTCTCCAGGGCGGACAGTATCTGATTGGCATCGGTCGGCACCTGCAGTGTCGCGGCGTCGGCATCGTGCCGATCGGGAACCATCGGCAGGTCGCGCCGCAGTTCCTCGATCAGGCGAATCAGCGTCGTGGTTTTCTGCTCGGTCAGGATGTTCACCTGCAATTCCAACTCGCCGCGCCGTTGCTCGAGCTTGGCCAGACGGTTCTGGCCGATCAGCAGGATGGTGGTGATCAGCAATGCCGACAGGCTGACGAAACCCTGCAGTGCCTGGAATGGCGGCGGATCGAAAGCGGGCAGGCCGAAGCGCGGCGCCAGCACGTTGCCCAGCATCCACGCCGCGACGAACAGCAATATCAAGCTGAGGAACACCGGCCTGCCGATGACATCGGCCAGTCGCTCCAGCAGACGCTGCGCGCGCGTAGTGCGCTGTTCCTCGCGCTTGTAGTACTCGCCGATGGCCTCGATATTCTGATTGATCGAAGCGGGCACCGCATCGGCCGTCGGTGGTTTAGAATTCACGGCCCTGATGAGATGAGGTACGGCTCAGTCACGTGTCGCAGCGTATCACGATGTCAAAATCATTGAAGCTCACGCTCTACGTGCTAGCGGCGCTGCTGGCAGCCGCGGCGCTGGCTGCGGCGATCATGCTGCTGTCGTGGCGCACGCATGCCAAACCGCAGGTCGAGGCTGCGGCCTCGGATGCGCTCGGCATGCAGGTCAGCATCGGCGGCGCGCTGTCTTTGAAATTTTTTCCGAGCATCGCGATGACGCTTGACGACGTGCGCATACGCAGCCACGACACCGACTTCGCTCTGGTGCGGCGGGCCACGCTCGACATCCAGCTGGTGTCGCTGCTGCGCCGCCAGGTGCGGATCCCGAACATCAAACTCGATCACGTCAGCATCTCGGTCGAGCGCGATCGCGAGGGCAGGCTGAACGTTGGAGGAGCCGCGCCGGGCGCAACGGTGTTACCGGAGCTGCCATCCACCGACGTGTCGTTGACCGACCTTACGTTCACTTACAGTAATCGCCAGGAAGGCTCAAGCGTGCATGCCGGTCCGTGCAATGTGCAGGCGAGTGACCTGCAGGTCACGCCAGTCAAGGGCGCGGATCTGATGCAGGCGCTGAGCCTGTCGGCGAAAGTAGCCTGCGAGCAGGTCAAGACCCGGGATCTGCCGATGACCGACGTCGAGTTTTCGGTCCGCTCTGTGGGCGGCGTGCTGACGACCAACGATCTTACGATGCACGCCTTCGGCGGCAAGGGCAGTGCCGTGGTGCGCGGCGATTATTCCGGGAAAGTGCCGGCTTATCGCTTACGCGGCGTGCTGAAGAAGTTTCGTCTCGAGCAGTTTTCGAAGAACTTCTCGCAGAAGAAGATCGGCGAAGGCCCGATGGATTTCTCCACCGAGCTGACGATGAGCGGCGCCAACGTCGATGAGATGACGCGCACCAGCAGCGGCGAGGCATCGCTGCGCGGCACGGACCTGACGCTGGATGTTGGTAATCTGGACGATGAGCTGTCGCACTACAAGGCGACGCAACGCTTCACGCTGGTCGACCTGGGCGCATTTTTCCTGGCGGGCCCGATCGGCCTGGCGGTGACCAAGGGTATAGATTATTCCAAGGTTCTCAGTGCCGAAGGTGGTACCAGCCAGGTGCAGATTTTCATCTCCGAGTGGCATATCGAGCGAGGGGTAGCCGAGGCCAAGGATGTGGCGATGGCT
>Ga0209006_10001718_pt1 | contig 19838 bp, 10 predicted proteins | sample JacPin_JW_Ref_O2_FD_188567 | JGI IMG/M metagenome (GOLD analysis project Ga0209006, IMG submission 188567) | Forest soil microbial communities from Algoma, Ontario, Canada - Jack Pine, Ontario site 1_JW_Ref_O2 (SPAdes) (version 2) | ecosystem: Environmental > Terrestrial > Soil > Boreal...
CATTTTGGCGCCGAGCAATACCGCACCCGCCGTGACCATTACCGTGAACTGAGCTGCGCCGGGAAACGCGTCGATCTCGGAAGAGCTGGTCGGCCGTCGCCAGCGTGTTCTAATTTCTTGAATAATGTGGAGAAAACGTTCATGTCCTGCTTTCGCGCGTCTAAATTCCGCACGCTATTCGTCGCAAGCTTTCTGCTCTCTTCTCTTCTGACCGCGCTCGCGCAGGATGCCGATAAGCCGGACCTCACCAAGCAGCCAACGCTCTACGTGGTCGGCTACGCCCACCTCGATACCGAGTGGCGATGGGAATATCCCCAGGTCATCGACGAATACATTCGCAAGACAATGGAAGAGAATTTCAAACTCTTCGATAAATATCCGCACTACGTCTTCAACTTCAGCGGCGCCAATCGCTACCGCTTCATGAAGGAATATTTCCCCGCCGATTATGCCCGCTTGAAGACGTACGTGAATCAAGGAAGATGGTTCCCGGCCGGTTCATCGATGGAGGAAGGCGATGTAAATGCGCCCAGCGCGGAAGCCATCATCCGCCAGATTCTTTATGGCAACAACTGGTTCCGCAAGGAGTTCGGCGAAGCCAGTGCGGAATACATGCTGCCCGATTGCTTCGGCTTTCCCGCGTCTTTGCCCACAATTCTTGCGCACTCGGGCGTGAAAGGATTTTCCACGCAGAAACTTGTGTGGGGATCCTCTGCACCGGCCGGAGGCCGCGAGTCGCTGGAAAAAACTCCGGAAGGAACTCCTTTCAATGTTGGTGTCTGGGTCGGGCCGGACGGAGAGAGCGTACTCGCGGGCATCAATCCCGGCAGCTACAGCGCCGGAATTTACAGCGATCTCACCAAGCCGCTGCCGGCGGAAAAGGCCAATCCGGCCGTAGAGGAAGTGCAAAAAAAGATCGGCGAATTGCAAAAGAAACTGCAGGCGCAACAGCAGAACGGCGGGAAATTCGATCCAAACGACCTTCAGCAATTCTTCGCGCTTCGCAGCGAGCAGACCGCGCTGATGCGAGGCCGACGCGACGACATTTCCGAGCGGTATCAGGACGACTGGGCCGCGCGCGTGATCCAGAACGGCAAAATCAGCGGCGTGTTTACCGACTATCACTACTACGGCACGGGCGACATTGGCGGAACGCCAGACGAGGAGTCGGTCAAGCGCCTTGAGGCCATCGTCACCAAAGGAAGCGTCGGCTTGCCGCCGCAGGATCAACCTTTCTTCGGCGAAGAGCGCCATCACGACTGGCCGGCAGTCAGCGTGGGCGATGGTCCGGTTCATGTGATTTCCTCGAAGGCCGACCAGATGTTTCTCGACATCACGCCCGCCGAAGCAGCAGGACTGCCTCGGTACACCGGCGAAATGGAGTTAACGAATCACTCCGCGGGTTCGTTGACCTCTCAGGCTTATCAGAAACGTTGGCTGCGAAAAGAAGAATTGCTCGCCGATGCCGCCGAGAAAGCTTCCGTGACTGCGGAGTGGCTGGGCGCGCGCCCCTATCCCCTTCAGCGTTTGAACGATGCCTGGACTCTCGTGATGGGCGGCCATTTTCATGACATTGCGGCTGGCACGGCGACTCCGAAATCCTACGAGTTCGCGTGGAACGACGACGTGATCGCGATGAATCAGTTCGCGGGCGTGCTCACGAACGCAACCGAAGGTGTCGCCGCCACGCTCGATACCGAGGCAAAGGGAGTGCCGTTGGTCGTTTTCAATCCTCTCAATATCGCGCGCGAAGATCTGGTCGAAGCCGATATCAAGTTTCCGGGAGCGACGCCGAAGTCAGTTCGCGTGACCGCGCCAGACGGCAAAGATGTCCCGGCACAAGTTTCGGGTGACAAAGTTATCTTTGCAGCGCGTGTCCCATCGGTGGGCTACGCGATCTACGATGTTCAGCCGAGCGCGGATGAAGCGTCTTCCTCTTCTTTATTGCACGTATCGGAACATGAACTGGAAAACGAATACTACCGCGTCGAGGTCAACGCCGACGGAGACATTTCGAGCATTTTCGATAAACAAATCGGCAAAGAACTTCTTTCTTCTCCGGCGCGCCTCGCGATTTCTTATGACAATCCCCAGCAGTGGCCCGCTTGGAATATGGATTGGGATCAAGAGCAGGCCGCCCCAAAAGCATTTGTCTCAGGACCAGCGAAGATTCGAATCGTAGAGCATGGTCCGGTGCGTGTCACGGTTGAAGTCACGCGTGAAACTGCCGGCTCCCGCTTCGTGCAAACCATCAGCCTCGCGGCGGGGGACGCAGGCAAGCGCGTCGAATTCGGCAACGTCATCGACTGGAATACGCGCGAGTCCAATCTCAAGGTCACATTTCCTCTGACTGCGTCCAATCACGTCGCGACCTACAACTGGGATATCGGCGCCATCGAACGCCCCACAGCCGAACCGAAAAAATTCGAAGTGCCTTCGCATCAGTGGATCGACCTCACCGACGCGAGCGGAGAGTTCGGTGCGACCATCCTCACCGACTGTAAGAACGGATCCGACAAACCCAAAGACAACACACTTCGCTTAACCCTTATCCGCACTCCCGGAACCGCGGGCGGCTACGCCGACCAGGGAACGCAGGACGTCGGCCATCACGAATTCGTTTACGGTTTCGCCGGCCACGCCGCTGGATGGCGTGAAGAGCAGACGGATTGGCAGGCGCAACGCCTCAATGCTCCGCTGATTGCGTTTGAAACTTCGAAACACCCGGGAACTTCAGGGAAGACGTTTTCGCTGCTCACGGTAAGCAATTCGCGTATTCGCGCGCTGGCTCTCAAGAAAGCGGAACTCAGCGATGAAGTGATCGTGCGTTTGGTGGAACTCGACGGCAAGCCGCAACGGGATGTTCGAATCTCATTCGCGTCTCCTATTACCGAAGCCCGTGAAGTGAACGGCCAGGAGCAGCCCGTCGGAAGCGCAACCATAACTGACGGTGCCCTCCTGACGTCGTTCAGCGCTTTTCAACCGCGCACATTCGCTGTGAAACTAGCGGCGCCTGCGGCTAAGGCTCCTGACGTGCAGTCGACTCCAGTTGCTTTGCACTACGATGTCGCGACTGCAAGCAATGATGGAGATCGATCACAGTCGGGGTTCGACGGTAAAGGGAACGCGCTGCCGGCAGAAATGCTGCCCTCTGAAATTCTCTTCAATCACGTCAAATTTAAACTCGCATCGGCGAAAACCGCAACGCCCAACGCTGTGATTGCCAAGGGACAAAACATCAGCCTGCCCGAAGGCCACTACAATCGCATTTATGTGTTGGCGGCTTCATCTCAAGGCGATCAAAAAGCGGCCTTCGAAGTCGGCGAGAAAAAAGTTGAACTTAACATTCAAGACTGGGGCGGATTCGTCGGACAGTGGGATGACCGCCAGTGGAGTTCTACCGATACCTCGCATGACGATTACGGCGACATGATCGGCCTTAAGCCGGGCTTCATCAAACGCGCCGATCTGGCATGGTATTCCAGCCATCATCACGATGCCGCCGGCAAGAATGTTGCGTATCGCTACTCATATTTATTCGCGTATGCGATCGATCTCGCGCCCGAAACCAAAACTCTCAAGCTTCCCAATAACGATAAAGTCCGCATCCTGGGCATCTCGGTTGCAGAAGAGAATCCGGAGGTGCGTCCGGTTCAACCGCTTTACGACACTTTAGCCGCGTCGACGTCGGGCGCGAGCGATTTCACCGTAAATGCGAGTTCAACCAATGTTTCGGTACCGCAGGGCAAAAGCGGCATAACGCGAATCCTGGTTATGCCGAGAGGCGGGCTCAGCGAACCGGTGACGCTCACTGCGTCAGGACTTCCTCAAGGCGTCACGGCCTCCTTCAACCCGGCGAGTACCGCTGGATCGAGCACGCTGACTCTGCTGGCGACGCAAGCGGCTGCTCCGACGACTGCGACCATTACAATCACGGGAACGACTGCCGCGTCGCATATCGCTCACACCACAACCACCTCGGTCGTGATCACGCCAGTATTGAGCGGCACAGTGCCGGTGGATCTTTCTTCGTCCTACAATGTGACCGGCATCTACAACGACGGCTCTACATTTCAGCCGTCGGCCAGCCTCGATGAAGATGGCTTCGCTTTCTCAGAGCAACTTCTAGGCCGCGAGCAGGTGGGCGATGGTGTTGTTTTTAAGCTGGGGCCTCCAGGCGCTCCAGATGTGGTCTCTGGAAAGACTGTCACGCTGTCCGCAGGGAAATTATCCAGGATAAAAGTTCTCGCCTTCGGCGTGAACGGCCATCAGGAGATGCAAACGTTTAACGTTACCTACGATGACGGTTCATCCTCGACATTCACGCAGAGCCTGAGCGACTGGGCTTCGTCGCGTAATTATGATGGTGAGTCCATCGCCGTGACCATGCCGTATCGCATTACCAACGAAGGTTCCAGAGACGGCCGGGCCTTCAACGCCTACGCCTATTCCTTCAATCTCGATAGTAATAAGGTCGCGCGGTCGATCAGCCTTCCCAGCAACCGGTATGTGCTGGTGCTGGGCATCACAGCTGTGCTGGCGGGAAAGTAATAACTCTTGGAGCGTCGGAGCTTTATTGAAACCGATACCCGGGCTTGGGCTTGCACTGGTAAATTTGCCCTCTCTGCGGATCGCTGGCGGCATCACAACTCGCCCAACTGAGGAAGAGGGACGGGCCCATCGGGAAAATAATCGTGTTCCCGTCGATATCGGCTTCGATGCTGACACTTCCGGCGGAAGAGGGCAGGGTGAAAGAAAGTCCGTCACCAAAAATCACCGGATAAGACCAATGTTCCATCTGGTTCATCATTGGCCGAAATACTTCAGCCTCCACCAAAAACGTGGCCGTGTCGGACCAATTCAATGCTGACACTTTAAGAGTCTGGCCGCCGGGCGAGAAACCGTCAATCCTGGTAAATGGGCACGGACCGGCGATGCACGACGCCCGTGTGTCGCGAAAAATATTTCCGGAACCAGCATCCAGCGTGGCCGAGCCTGCGTTGGCTTTCCATTTGCCATTCGGCGAACAGGGCGGCTTGTTATTGCAGGGCACGTTGCCTTTGTTCACCACTTCAAAGGTTTTTGTCTCGCCGCCCACATTCACTTCAGTCATGCTGCTTACCGTGTAGCGGACTCGCACATTCGTGACTTTTACTTGCGGCGAATTGCTGGATGTGGGCGTAGCCGCCATCGGAACGAGGTGGACGACGTAAAGCCGGTCGGAGACGAAATCATCCAGCTCGAGCGGATGGTAGAGCGGACTGCGGAAAGAAAGAACGATACGATGTCCCCTGCGGATAATGGTATGCAGATTCAAAGAGAAAGATCCGGAGGAGTCTGTTGTCGTGTCGGCAAGGGCGAAATCCCCCGCGGAAACCGTTACGCCCGCGATGGGTTGCTGCTTGTTGGGGTCCGCATTCTGCACCAGCACGGCGCCCCGAATCGTGATCGGTTTATGTCCGCGGATCACGAAATAGCCGCCGATAGAAACCAGCGCGACTAACAGCGTGGCACCCCAGACTTCGAGTTTGTGCAATCCGGTCAAGCGGCAGTAAGAAGTAATTTATTATGATGAGCGTAGCGCGTAAAATGTTTTTCATCAAACGGCAACAGTGAGCACTATATTCTCATCCTTGACTAAGACTAACGATAGCGTGGCGCCCCCAACTGTCATAAATCAAACGGAAACGTATGATTGATGCCAAGTTCTGTCTTTTTTCCAGAAGGCAAATGCTGCGGCAGATTCTCGGAAGCGGTCTGGGACTGCGTCTGCTGGGATCGCCTCTGCTGGAACTTTCGCCAAAGTTGTCTCTAGCGCAGGCCTCTTCCACGCCTAATTCCTTCAATATGCCCACATTGTCCGCGGAAGACGACAAGTTTCTTAACGACATACAGACAGCGAATTTTCTCTTTTTCTGGGAGCAGGGAAGCCCCAACACGGGGATGATCAAAGATCGCTGTAACGTTCATAACACCAACGACCAAACAGTCGCATCAAGTATTGCCGCGACCGGTTTTGGCCTTACCGCTCTATGCATTGGCGATCGCCGGGGTTTCATTTCGACCAGCGCCGCACTGGAGAGGGTCTTCGCGACTCTGCGGTTTTTGTGGAAGAAGCTCCCAAATCACCGTGGCTTTTATTACCACTTCGCCAACCAAGAAACCGGAGAGCGAATGTGGGACTCCGAGGTTTCATCCATCGACACGGCGATTCTGCTCTGCGGCGTCCTAATGTGCCGCGAGCATTTCCGCCATCCCGGAATATCGCAACTCGCCGATCTGATCTTTAACCGTGTGGACTGGACGTGGCTCGCGGAAGATACTACGCTGCTCGGTCACGGATGGACGCCGGAAGTCGGCTTTCTTTCGTCGCGCTGGGATGACTACAGCGAACTGATGATGATGTACCTCCTGGGCATGGGTTCCTCGGCCCATCCGCTGAAGCCGGACGCCTGGAATGCCTGGAAACGCCTGACGTTTGAATATGATGGCCTCCGTTACATCGGATCGTTCGCTCCTCTATTTGTGCATCAGTTTTCGCAGGCCTGGTTCGATTTTCGTGGACGGCGCGATAAGTACGCGGACTATTTCCAGAATTCGATCATTGCCACGCAAGTCCATCGTGCTTTTTGTATCGAACTGGCCAAACAGTTTCCCGACTACAGCGAAGATCTTTGGGGAATTTCCGCCTCGGATTCGCAGCACGGCTACGTGGCCTGGGGTGGCCCTCCGGCAATGGGGCCAATCGACGGGACGGTTGTGCCCAGCGCGGCCGGTGGCTCATTGACCTTTATGCCGACCGAGACCCTGCGCGTTTTGAAGAACATTAAAAACCACTACCCGGCAGCCTGGACAAAATACGGCTTCGTGAACGCCTTTAATCCGCTGACAAATTGGTATGATCCCGATGTCGTCGGCATCGATACCGGCATTATCCTTGTAATGGCGGAAAACCTGAGAACCGGGTTCGTTTGGGATACCTTCATGAAGACCCCGGAGGCGCGGCAGGGGATGGAGCGGGCCGGCCTGCACAAATACTAGGCGCCGTGGCCTCGCGCTCTTCTCTTCGCCAACGGATTGGCATTTTTTTTCATCTGATTGGATACTGGCAAGCTCGGATCAGTCCCTGTGAATTCAGCGATGACGGAAAAGCCCGAATTCTGGCGTGGGTGGCGGGATCGGCTCGCGGCGTTGCGAAACGTCCCGGCTGTGCTGACCTTCGTCTGGGAATCGGGGCGCGCGGTCGTCATTTTCAGTCTCCTCGCGCGGGTCGTCGCCGCGGTTCTGCCTCCCGCGCTGTTCTGGGTTTCCAAGCTCATCGTCGACGCGATTTACCGCATTCTCACCACCCATCAGTCCGCCGGAAACAGGTTGTGGTGGCTGGTTGCCGGTGAGTTCGGCATCGCCGTCACCATGGGCGTCCTCGGCCGGGCAATCGACTATCTGGATGCGCTGCTCGCCGGCAAGTACATGCATCACATCAGCATTCGCGTCATGGAGCATGCGGCCAGCTTGGACCTGCTCGCCTATGAGGATCCGGTTTTTTACGACAAACTGGAGCGCGCGCGGGTGCAGGCTACCGACCGCCTGTACATGATTCAGGCGATGGGACGGCTCATCCAGCAGGTGATTACGACGATCACCTTATCCGTCACCATTATGTTGTTTTCGCCGTGGCTGCTCCTGTTGCTGGTCGTCGGCGTCATACCGGCTTTCCTGGGAGAAACGCACTTCGCGTTCCTCGGATACGCCAAGAATTTCAAACAGACGCCGATTCGTCGGCAGCTCGACTATCTGCGCATTCTTGGCGGCAGCAAGGAAGCCGCTAAGGAGTTGAAGCTGTTCGGGTTGAGAGATTTTCTCTCCGGCAAATTCAAGAGGCTTTCCACCCAGGTTTATGAAGAGGATATCGCGCTGGCGCGGCAAAAAGTTTGGATCGGTTCCGCACTCTCTGCCATCGGCACGGCCGGGTATTACACCGCGTACGTGTTTGCCGTCTGGAAAACCGTTACCGGCGCCTTCAGCTTCGGCACATTAACCCTGCTGGCCAATGCTATTCGAGAAGCCAGTTCCAATCTCCAGCAGACTTTTTCGACTCTCTCAACGATTGCAGATCAGGCGCTGTTCCTCACGGACTTGATCGCATTCTTCGAGATGAAGCCAACGATCAGATCGAAACCGAATGCTCTGCCGGCGCCGCGCCCCATCCAGCGCGGATTCGAGTTTCGCAACGTTTCCTTCCAGTATCCCGGAGGCGGGCGTCTCATATTAGATCGGTTGAACTTCACGTTGCGCCCCGGCGAGCGCATCGCCTTGATCGGTGAGAATGGCGAAGGCAAAACCACGATCGTGAAGCTGATGACCCGCCTCTACGATCCGCTGGAGGGCCAGGTTCTGCTGGATGGCGTGGATCTGAAAGAGTATGACCTCGATGACCTCTATCGCGAGATTGGCGTCATCTTTCAGGACTTCATGCGCTATGAAATGACGGCGCGAGAAAATATTGCCGTCGGCCAAATTGAGCAGATCGGCAATATGGCGCTGCTGCAGGATTCCGCTGCCAAAAGCATGGCCGATCATGTGGTGAATAAACTCGCTTTCAAGTATGACCAGATGCTGGGGCGGCGTTTCGATGGCGGCGTCGATCTTTCCGGCGGGGAGTGGCAAAAAATTGCTCTGGCGCGCGCTTATCTGCGGAACGCGCAGGTTTTGATTCTCGATGAACCGACTTCCGCGCTCGATGCCCGCAGCGAATATGAAGTCTTCCAACGTTTTGCCGAGTTGACGGTCGGAAAGATGGCGCTATTTATCTCTCATCGCTTCTCGACCGTCCGCATGGCGGATCGAATCGTCGTGCTGGAGAAAGGGCGCATCGCGGAAGAGGGAGATCACGACGCGCTGACCAGTCTTGGCGGCCGCTACGCTGAGATGTTTGAGTTGCAGGCCGCGAGCTATCGCTGAACCCGCGCCCGGTATGAGATTACGCAAGAGTCGATTGCATGCGAAAAGATTGATTGATTCGCGAAGGACGGCCCATTCAGTATGCGCACACAGATTGAAAGCATCGCGGCAGAGGAAGATCAGACTCGAGTTGTCAGTGAAGTGGACGCGCGGATATTTCGGACCGCAGCCAACGGTCTGGCCGCCGATCTTACCTGGCTTCCGGGCAGGGATTCCACGGAAACTTTTGCTGAGCGCTGCAAAGTACTCTCAAAAACCTTCGAAACCATATTTGACCGCATAGAAGATGTATTCACGAAATATCCCACGTCAGAAGATCTGCTTTGGCTGAGAAACAATGCGATTCAGCTTGCTTCCGCAGCCCGCACAACATCGGCCGAATTAGCCTCGCTGGGTGCGATCCCTGTTGTTTCCAATAAGATTACGATTTTGCCCAGGGTGATGGCGATTGTGGAATGCTTCCTGAAAGCATCCGACACCGCGTTCACCAAAAGCGAATTCACCGGTTTCTGCCTGGTATTCGAAGAGAATACTCCGCTCGAATTTCATGAGATTGGTGCGCTCGTCCCGGCGCTGAAGTTGGTTTTGCTGGAGCGTATTGCCGCGGTTGCCGCTCCTCTGCTGAAGGATTCCGCAAGAAGTCAGCCCTCGCCTGATTCGCCGTCTCAGGTTGTTCCGTGGATCGTTGCCTTTCAGCACGTTACGCAAACCTCCTGGAAGGAAGAACTCGAGACGCTCATTCCTTTCGAAAGCATTCTGCGCCTCGATCCGGCGGGCGCCTATCCCGCAATGGATATCGAGAGCCGCAGCTTGTACCGGGAAAGTATCTCGAAGATCGCCCAACGATCGGACCGGAAGGAGATGGAAGTCGCGGAGGAGGCGCTCGCTTTGGCGCGCGCAGCGGAGAAAAAAACGTTCCGCGATCCGCGCGTCGCCTTGCGGCAATCACACGTTGGCTACTATCTCATCGGCGATGGATTGCCGATACTCCGCCAGCGTGTCGGATTCATCCCTGATTTTGATGAGCGCCTGCAAGCTTCGCTGCGCAGCCATCCTGACGAATTTTTCCTTCTTGGAATTGCCGTTTTAACCGTTGCAATCATGACCTGCGCCGTCTGGTTGCTCACGCCGGCCAGCACGCCCCTCGTGCTCCTGGTGATTTCGATGTTGATGTTGCTGTTGCCAAGTTCGCAGGCAGCGGTTCAGGTAATGAATTATCTGACCACGCACCTTCTGCCCGCGACCACTCTCCCGAAGCTGGATTTCTCCGAGGGCATCCCCAGTGATTGCGTCGCTTTGGTTGCGATCCCAACCCTGCTGCTGAATGATACTCAGGTGCGGGGTCTGGTGGAAAATCTTGAAGTCCGCTACCTCGGCAACCATGATGCGAACATCCACTTCGCCCTCGTCTCCGATTTACCTGATTCGCATTCGCCCGCTCCGGAAGAGAATGCGCTGGTCACGCTGTGCTCGACGCTTATTGAAGAATTGAACGAACGCTACGCTTCCAAAAAAGCGGGAACATTCTTTCATCTGCATCGTCATCGCGTTTACAACGCGGGCGAGCGCGGATGGATGGGCTGGGAGCGCAAACGCGGAAAGTTGCTCGACCTGAATCAATTCCTCCGCGGCAAGTTCGACAGTTTTCCCGTTAAAATCGGAGATCTCTCCGTTCTTCCGAAAGTTCGTTTCGTAATTACGCTCGATTCCGATACTGAACTTCCGCGCGGTTCCGCGCACAAGATGGTAGGCGCTCTAGCGCATCCTTTAAATCAGGCCATCATCGATCCGGTCAACAATATTGTCACCGCTGGATACGGCATTTTGCAGCCTCGAGTCGGCATCAGCGTGCAATGTACGGCGCGCTCGCGGCTGGCTGCGATTTTTGCGGGCGAGACAGGGCTCGATCCCTATAGCCGCGCCGTCTCCGATGTTTATCAAGATTTGTACGGAGAAGGCTCCTTCACCGGCAAGGGCATCTACGAGGTCGATACTCTGTATCAGGTTCTTGCCAAGCGCTTTCCGCGCAATGCCCTGTTGAGTCACGATCTGATCGAAGGCGCTTACGCGCGCGTCGGACTGACCACTGACGTTACCGTCATCGAAGACTATCCTTCACATTACAGCGCCTACAACCGCCGCAAGCATCGCTGGCTGCGCGGCGACTGGCAAATCCTGGCATGGCTCACGGATAACGTGCCCGACGAATCTGGCGCGCGCGTGAAGAATCCGATTTCGCGAGTTTCGCGCTGGAAGATTCTCGACAATCTGCGCCGTAGTCTGGTTGAGCCGGCTACATTCGTGCTTTTGCTGTTCGCGTGGTTCGACATGGAATCGCCGGCGTGGTGGACCTTAGCCACCGTCGCCATTCTGTTTTTTCCGGATTGGGTCGAGTTTGCTTTCGCGCTCGTGCAGGCGCGCAGTATACGCCGCGTGCGGGACGCTGTAACTAGCCTTCTTTCCGCGAATTTCGCCGACTTGCTTACGCTGACCTTGCTGGGGCACCAGGCACTTCTAGCGATCGACGCCGTAGTGCGCGCGCTGGTCCGCTCGCTGGTGACGCGCGAACGCCTGTTGGAGTGGGAAACGGCAGAAGAGGCTGAGGCCGGCCTTCGCCGCGCCGCCATCGACCGCTACATCGATTGGATGCCATTTCTCGCCGTGGGCTTGGGAGTCTTGATTTGGTTCATGCGACCCCACGCGCTTGCGGCGGCACTTCCAGTTCTCGCATTGTGGGCGTGCAGTAAGCCGCTTGCCATGTGGTTGAACAGCCTTCCGGTTGACCCGCTGCCGCCGGTCACGGAAAAAGATGCCCGGCTGCTGCGCAAGTCGGCGCTGTACATCTGGCGTTATTTTTCTGAGTTTTCTGGCGAAGAGCAAAACTGGCTCATTCCCGACAATGTCCAGAGTTCGCCGCTGCCGAATGAACCACGAAAAGTTGCGGCCAACATATCTCCTACGAATGTCGGCCTTCTGCTGAACTCAAGGCAGGTGGCACATGAATTCGGCTACATCACCGTCGCGGAAATGGTCGAATCGACGCAGAAGACCCTCGCCACCTTGGACCGGATGCGTAAATACCGCGGCCATTTGATGAACTGGTACGACACCCACACACTCGAAGCGAAAGCTCCGTTTTTTATTTCATCAGTCGACAGCGGAAATCTTGTGGCATCCCTATGGACGCTCCAGCAGGGCTGCCTTGATCGCTTGTCGCGGCCGCTGCTTTCCAAAGCGCTTGCCAACGGCTTCATCGACCATCTTCGAGTTCTCGCGAATTTTCGCGCGATTCCGAAACGCGTCGTCTCCGACTGCGAAGAGAATTTCAGAAAAGACGATTGGCTAACGGCCTTCCTGAACTTTTCAGAAGAGAGTCTGGGTGAGAATGAAAAAAATGATGCCACGGCCAAGTCTTCGCCGGATCTCGCCTGGTTCCAGAAACAAACAAAATCTCGAATTCAAAGTGTTCGCGCACTCGTAGAAACCTACATGCCCTGGCGACTCCCGGAGTTTACGGATTTGCGGGAGAAGGTACTTGCCAAGGCAGCACAAGTCCAGGATACGTTGCCGTTGCGGCAGCTTCCCGACTTGATTTCAGAAATCGAGATTCGCCTGGAAGAGGCGCTACCATCGGCTCAAAATGGCAGTCGCTCGTCGAGCATGCGCCTCAAGCTCTTGCTCGAGGAAGCGCGCACACATGCGACCACATTAATCGATTCCTTGCACCAAGCCAGCCTGCAAGCACATGCGCTGGCTCAGGCCATGGACTTCAAGTTCCTCGTTGAAAAGCAGCGCTTGTTGATGTCCGTCGGCTTCGACGCACAAACAGAAGAACTCCAGCCTTATTACTACGATTTGTTGGCCACCGAACCTCGAACCGCCGTCTTCGTTGCCATCGCGAAAGAAGACATACCTCAGGATTACTGGTTCCGGCTGGACCGTCCATTTACCATCACCCGGGGACGTCAGGTGCTGCTCTCGTGGACAGGCACGATGTTCGAGTACTTGATGCCGACGATCTGGATGCGCAACTATCCGAACACCCTGCTCGATCGCGCAACTCTCGCCGCCGTCCGCACGCAGCAGGAGTATGCGGCGGAAAAGGGCATTGTCTGGGGCATTTCAGAGTCGGCTTCCGCTAAGCGAAACGACGCGGGCGACTATCACTATGAGGCGTTCGGCGTGCCCGACCTCGCGCTGCAGAAAAACGAATCAGAACCGCTGATCGTTTCTCCCTACTCGACATTTCTTGCTTTGAACGTCGATCGCAAAGATGCGCTTGCCAACCTGCATCGAATGCATGAACTCAAGTGGTTCGGATCGTATGGCTTCTACGAAGCCGCTGACTATACCGCGCCGCGCAAACGTCTTTGGGGACGTCGTTACGAACTCGTGCAATCCTGGATGGTTCATCATCAGGGAATGAGTTTCCTGGCCCTGGCAAATTGTTTGTGCGACAACGTCGTGCAGAAGTGGTTCCATCGCGACCGCCGCGTGCAAGCCACGGAATTGCTCCTGCAGGAGAAGCCTGTGTCGGGACTTTACGCCCGTTAGCAATCCGTCCGCGTCTGCCAGTCACAATCTGTCGGAGTCATCCTGAACGGAGTCGTTCTGCTCGCGGAGTGAAGGATCTCCCTCTGAACCGGCCTGACGCATAAGCCAAATTGCGCCACCCACTTCTGATAACGCTTTTTTAAAGTCGCCCGAAGTATCCTAGCTCTTCTTCTTCGGAACCTTCGCGCCCTTCTTGCGTGCCTCGGAAAGGCCAATGGCGATCGCCTGTTTGCGGCTCTTCACTTTCCCGCCTTTACCCGCTTTCCCGGATCGAAGCGTCCCGCGTTTCTTCCTGCGCATCGCGCTCGCGACGCGTTTCCCCGCTGCTGTACCGTATTTTCGCGCACTAGCTTCTTTCTTAGCAGCCATGATGGTTTCTCTCCCATGACTTAGAGTGAGCTTCGCAAACGGAGGTTGTTGCGCTCCTTCCCGGGCGTGAAAGCAAAAATTTGTGGATTTCGCAAAAGAGGAGGCGGGTGTCGGCTGTTCCCAGCAAGACCGGCACCCGCTTTGTGGGCGTTGTGTCGAGGATTTGAGATTAGAACTGTCCGCCCCGCAGCCACAATACAGCCAGAGCCGTATCCGCGACCGATTGCGACACTAAGGGATACCCCCGGGAAAGCGCTTTTCCTCAGATTTCACGAGTCAGGCGATTTCCTGTACCCGCTACGGCATGGGCAGGATGGAACGGTGAGGGCGATCCGCGTACCGTGGACCAGGTCGTGCTCGTGTTGCGGGTGAAGCCGGGCACTTCGGAGGCTTTAGCAATGTCAAAGATTCATTCGTTGTTTCGTCGTCAAGCTTTCACTTTTGGCGCGGCTCTTCTAATCCTCAGCACCTGCGCCTGGTCCGCAGATGACAAAGATCGTTCCGATATCGACAAGCGGATTGATGCGTCCGCCAATGTGCTCAACGAAATCATGGGCACGCCAGACAAAGCTATTCCCGACAAAGTCATGAGTGATGCAAAGTGCATTGCCGTGATTCCTTCCATGGTGAAAATCGCCGTCGGCTTCGGTGGCAGTCACGGTAAAGGAATCGCGACTTGCCGCACCGGACATGGATGGAGCGCGCCTGCACCCATCACCATCACCGGCGGTAGCTGGGGTCTGCAATTGGGCGGTCAGGCGGTCGATATCGTGATGGTCGTCACAAACGATCAGGGTATGGAACATCTGCTTCAGAGCAAATTCAAGCTCGGCGCCGACGCGTCCGCTGCGGCTGGTCCGGTTGGGCGCGATGCAGGCGCAGATACCGACTGGAAGATGAAGGCCGAGGTTCTTACTTACTCGCGCGCCCGTGGCCTTTTCGCAGGTATCGACCTGAGTGGCTCCTCAATCACGCAGGATAAAGATGAGACCCGGGTACTGTATGGAAGTTTTGTGCCGTTTCCTGAAATTCTCACCGGCAAAGTGCAGCCTCCGAGTTCCAGCGAGAGCTTCCTAGCCACGGTTAGAAAGTATTCGATTCAATCGAAAGATCATGCGCAACTCGTCAGTCCGAGTAAGCCGTCCGCGGGCAGATAAGTCGGACGGTTTACGTGACCGCTTTCACCTGCATCTAATCGATGCGCTTATGAAAACGACTCACGATCGATTTAAGGGGCTCTTATGTTGAAGTATGAAAATCCGAGTCTTGGCGTAGCCACTTTCAGTACTGTACCGGCAGGTTTGGATTCTTCCTCCTACAGGGAATACGAACGCGCGGTCCCGACGCGATCGAGATCGAATGTCTCGAGAGCGCCGGCTCCGCGCGCCGCAGCTCCCGATGCCATCTGGGGTCAGTACAACAATTACCGTTCCACGGGCCTCAAAGGGTCCGTAATGGTTCACGCCGTGCTGCTCGGTGTGATCCTGGGCGGTTCTTTGGTCACTCATACCGTCGTCCAACAGGCGAAGCCGCGAGAAATCGTGACCTTGATCGCTCCCTCCCCCGACACTTACACCATGGCGCCGGCTAAGAAAGAAGTCAGCGGCGGCGGAGGCGGTGGCGATCGCGATCATATCCAGGCGCCGAAAGGAAAGCTGCCAAAACTAGCGGTCGAGCAGATTACTCCTCCGCAAATTATTCTGCGTAATGAAAAACCGAAGCTTGCGGTTGAATCCACGGTTGTCATTCCGCCGCAGGTGAAAGTCGCCGACAATCATATGCCGAATCTCGGCGTGCCGGCAGCGCCGGTTATGCCGTCCGCACCGCCTTCCAATGGAACCGGATCTGGCGGAGGCATCGGCTCAGGCTCAGGTGGCGGCGTTGGCGTTGGCCACGGCCCCGGCGCTGGAGTCGGCTCGGGTGGCGGCATTGGCGGCGGAGTCTACAAGGTGGGTGGAGGCATCAGCGCTCCCAAGCCGGTAACAACTCCCGATCCGGAATACACCGAAGAAGCTCGCAACGCGAAGATTCAGGGAACCTGCATTCTATGGCTGATCGTCGATGCAAATGGGCATCCGCGCGACGTGAAAGTCGTTCGCGGTCTCGGATACGGCCTGGATGCGAAAGCCCTTGAAACCGTGAAGCAGTGGGTCTTCGAGCCGGCTAAGAAAGATGGTCAGGCGGTCAATGTGCAGGTCAGCGTGGAAGTGGGCTTCCGTCTTTATTAATTTATTTCTTGCAGGACAGGGCCACCCGGTTGGCGCTATTCGCAATCCCCCCACTGCGCCCTCTCAGGTGGCCTTTTACAAGGGATTACAAAATCTCCCCGGTCAATCCCTTGTGTATAAGCGGCAACCTCTTGTCCCATCTCTGACATCTAGAACGGGTTATTGACGAAAGGAATCTGCCTCCTTATGTCTCCTCTGCGATCCACTTTGGCCAGTTTCTGTACGTGTGCGCTTTTGCTGTTTCTTTGCGGCTGCACGGCCGTGCCTGGAGTTACTCCGGCGCAACCCCAGGTCCCCATACCTCTGAATCACATTGTTTTCCTGGCACAAGAGAATCGCTCTTTCGATCACTACTTCGGCCAGATGCGGCAGTACTGGGCGCAAAATGGATATCCCGATCAGTCCTTCGATGGCTTGCCGCAGTTCAATCCATCCACAGGCGCAGCGCCGCTGCTCGGGCCAGCGCCAGCTTTGCCGGGATGCGATCCCACCATCGCTCCGCCGCTTGCCTGCTCCGCCGATACCACCAATCCAGTTACGTCTTACCACTTGCTTACGCAGTGCATCGAGAACCCGAGCCCATCGTGGAATGAGGCCCATGTCGATTGGGATTACAACGATCCGGTCGGCGCACAAACCGCAACTCTGAACGGATTCGTCATGACGGCGGCCAACGATGCGCGGCAGAATGTGCCCCCGTTTAACGACACCAACGGAATTCGGGCGATGGGCTACTACACCGGAGATGATTTGAATTACTACTACTTCATGGCTTCGAAGTTTGCGACGTCAGACCGCTGGTTCAATGCGGCGATGACGCGGACGCAATCGAACCGCGAATACATGATCGCTGCAACCTCGCAAGGCTACGCGTACCCAATCGGCACAGATGCCAGTGACACGACTCTGATCAACTCCCCCACGATTTTTCAAGAACTGCAAAGCGCGGGCATCACCTGGAAGATTTACGTCGACCCGAGCTTCAGCCCCTGCACCGGACCGCCCTACGATCCGGCGTGCTTGCTCACTTTGAGCTACGTGCAGAATTTTCAATGGGGCCAGACGATTCCCACGGCGTATCCCAATAACATCGTTCCAATTTCGCAATACTTCACCGATGTAGCCAATGGAACCTTGCCGCAGGTCGCTCAAATCGAGCCGGCCACGGATGCCGGACGCGATGAGCATCCCTCAACTTCCGACTCGCAGCCGAATGACATCCAGCTTGGAGCAAGCTACGTTTCTACGTTGGTTAACGCTCTGATGACGAGCACTTCGTGGTCGGATTCAGCGTTTATTCTCACCTACGACGAAGACGGTGGTTTGTATGACCACGTTTCCCCGCAGGCGACGGTTAGCCCGGATAACATCAGTCCTGTGGACTTGCTCCCCGGCGATATCTGTACGACAACAAGCGGCCCCACCTGCGACTTCGTCTACACCGGTTACCGCGTACCGCTGATTGTGGTTTCGCCGTACACGAAACAAAACTACGTCTCACACACCGTCGCCGATACGACCGCGATCCTCAAGTTCATTGAGACCCGCTTCAATGTTCCGGCGCTGAACGCACGCGACGCAGCCCAGATGGATATGACGGAGTTCTTCGACTTCACCAATCCTCCCTGGACCACCCCGCCCAGCCCGCCAGCTCAGAACACAAGCGGAGCCTGCTATTTGAACACTTTGCCTTAAGCGTGTGGCGTCATCCTGAACATAGCCCTTCTTCAGGCGGAGTGAAGAGCCTGCCCTGAGCAAGCGAAGCGCGCCGAAGGGATCTCTCGCTCAACCGGCCCGTGGCGTGAGCCAAATGCCCCACTACGCGCCGGGCGTCATGAATGAAACGGCGTGGGTCTACCAGTAGGTGAAGGTCAAATTGTCGAGCCACACCGAATACGGCGCCTGGTTGTAGTCGCCGTCCTGCTGGTAGTTGATGGTCACTCCGTACCACGTGGTCGGAGTCGGACTCTCATAGTAGTTGAGCGTCGAAGTGACTCCGTTCAGCGTGATCGACTGAAATAAGAGTTGATTGTCCGATGTGCGTTGCACCTGCAAGGTGAGGTGATTCCAGGCATTTTGCAGCGGATTGCAAGCCACACCCGTGGGGTGCCATTTCTGGCCGGGATCATCCCAGATGTCCCACTCGTTGCCGCCATCAATTCTGCATTCATGACCCCAGATGTAGGAATATCCGTCGACGAATTGATTAATGTCGAATTCCAGTGCCTGGGAAGCGCCAACGTCCTCGACGTAGAAGTAAACGTCGTAGGTAAAGTTGTGCAGGCTGGGAACGATCGTCTTGTTAGTGTCGGGCATCCCCTGCGAAGAGAAATCGCCGATGAGATGGTTGTTCCAGAGGCCGTCCGAATAGTCGGTATTTCCGCCAATCTTCATGAGTGATGCATGTCCGCTCAGGGAAGGCGACGCGACGTTCTGGGTCATCGACCACGTGATCTGTGGCCCAGTGGAGACGCAGGAAGAACAAATGTTGTAGCTCGGCGGCAGCAGCCCGTATCCGGTCCAGCCGCCTACATCGGCCTGAAGGTTGGGGAAGGATCCCGAATTTCCGCCTCCACCACCAACTGTGATCGTCAGCGGCGCTCCCACCGACCCGCCGCAGTTATCCCACTCTTGAACCACGGTGTGATAGACGCCGGGGCCAAGCGTCAGAGTAGTGTTGAGCTTCGCGCCTTGAGTCGTGTATGCCAGCGCTCCGGGGGCGGTGTAAATGCCCATCGCAGACACGCCTTTCGAGCAGGGGGAGGTTGCCGAGGCAACATATTGCACATTCGAGCTTACGGAGCTGTTCGCTGTCGGAGCGGTTACAACCACCTGGCCGCTGCCGCCGCCCGATCCGCCCACTTGAATCGTGACCGGCGTCGCGGCGCTGCCATTGCAGTTGTCCCACTCCTGAACGACGGTATTGTAGGTTCCAGGATTCAGGGTCAGCATGGTGTTCAACGATGCGCCCGAGGTCTTGTAGGCAAGATAGCCCGGCGAAGTGTAGATGCCCATGGCCGATACGCCCTGGGAGCACGCGGACGACGAAGTCGCAACATACTGCACCTGCGTGGCGACGCTCGAATTGTTTTTCGGAGACGAGACGTTCACCGCAGAGGATGTGCCGGCCACGTGAATCGTAATTGGCGTCGTGCTGGCGTTGCCGCAGTTGTCCCACTCCTGAACCACTGTGTTGTACGTTCCGGGGCTCAGATTCAACTCGGTATTGAGCCTATTCCCCTGTACGGTGTAGGCAAGGACGCCGGGGGCGGTATAGATGCCCATCGCCGAAACGCCCTTGGAGCAACTCGAGGTTGCGGTCGCGACGTATTGGACACTGGTGCTGACGTTACTCCCATTGGAGGGAGCGCTTACCGAAACGCTGCCGGAGGCGACGCTGGCCGAAGCGAGTGTTGCTGAGCACACGGCCAGCAACAGGGGGAATTTCCACATGAGTACACTCCACGTAGGCTAGTGTGGAGCGGACACTATCTACAGGTTTCTGCTGAATTGATTTCGGTGATTCTACAGGCACAACAGTATTTACCTCAATCCTTTTGGCGCGAAAATCCGAATCAGAAGTTCTAGCCCTTGCGGTCACATCTGCTTTGTTCTTCGGTGCATAGCTTCGCTGCTACAGGATTTCCCGTAGACGCTGAGGATCGTTGCTGCACCCCCTTTGTTTAAGCCATCCTTGCGATTCATTTCCACATCTCAGAAACGCTC